>ERZ802830.4377-NODE-4377-length-11368-cov-15.4175_pt1 | contig 11368 bp, 8 predicted proteins | sample MGYA00345654_ERZ802830 | MGnify/ENA primary metagenome ERZ802830 (study PRJEB30503, sample SAMEA104212375) | marine metagenome | biome: Westerlies Biome; feature: [SRF] surface water layer (ENVO:00010504) within the epipelagic zone...; material: water...
TTTTGGTCAATGGGAGATACGGGACCTTGTGGACCATGCTCAGAAATATTTTATGATCATGGTGATAAGTATTTTGGTGGCCCTCCTGGTTCAGTAGATGAGGATGGAGATCGTTTTATAGAAATATGGAATTTAGTTTTTATGCAATATGAGCAGGTTGACAAAAAAACTAGATTAGATTTACCTAAACCATGTGTGGACACCGGGATGGGATTAGAGAGAATTACTGCTTTATTGAATGGCAGTAATGATAATTATACGTCAGATCTATTTACAAATATTATTGATATTACTCAGGAATGTATCCAAAAAAAAATAACTGAAGAGAATAAATCTAGTTTTAGAGTTATAGCAGATCATTTAAGGGCATCATCTTTCTTAATAGCCGATGGGGTTTTACCTTCAAACGAAGGTAGAGGATATGTTTTAAGAAGAATATTAAGAAGGGGCATAAGACATGCTTACTCATTAGGCTCTAAGGATGCTTTATTTCATGAAATTTTTAAAGAATTGAAAAATTTAATGGGAGATTTTTACCAAGAACTCAATACAGGTGCTGATGCTATTAAGGAAACTCTTTACTCTGAGGAAATAAAATTTAGAGAAACTTTAAGTAAGGGTTTGGAGATACTTGGACAAGAATTACCTAAAATTAAAAATAATAAACTTGATGGCAAAATTGCATTTAAGTTATACGACACCTTTGGGTTTCCTCTAGATTTAACACAAGATTATTTAAGATCAAAAAATATTAGTGTAGATGTTGAATCATTTGATGCCGCAATGAAACTTCAAAAAGAGGAAGCTAGATCCTCATGGAAGGGTAGTGGAGATGGAGATACCCAAAAACTATGGTTTGATTTAGCTAAAAAAATAAAACCAACAACTTTTGATGGTTATAAAGAGACAACTATAATAGCAAATATATCAGCATTAGTTTTAAACTCTGAGCAAGTTCAAAATTTAAGTGATAATAATGAACAATCTGCAATTATAACTGATAAATCATGTTTTTATGCTGAGTCTGGTGGGCAAGTTGGAGACAAAGGCACTATTACTTCAGATACTGCTGAATTTAAAGTAACAGATACAAGAAAAACCCCTCAAGGTATATTTATTCATTTTGGTAATGTGACTTCAGGAAATTTTAAAATAGGTCAAGAAGTCAAACTTAAAATTGATACTAGTTTAAGAGATCTTATAAAAAAAAATCACTCAGCTACACATTTACTTCACGCAGCGTTAAGAAATAATTTAGGGACACATGTAGCACAGCGTGGATCTTTGGTTAATGAGGATAAACTACGTTTTGACTTTAGTCATAATAAACAAATATCTACTGAACAAATAGAAATTATTCAAAAAGAAGTAACAAGCATAATTTCTAATTCTTGTGAAACACAAATTGATATTAAATCTCAAGATGAAGCCATTAAACAAGGTGCTATGGCTTTATTTGGTGAAAAATATGGCGATGAAGTCAGAGTTGTTACTCTTGGAGAAAATAATAATAAACCCTATTCAATTGAATTATGTGGGGGAACACATGTAACAAATGTTCAAAATATCAAAAAATTTCATATCATTAGTGAAGAGTCTGTTTCTTCAGGAGTGAGAAGAATAGAAGCTTGTACCGGAGATAGGGTTGATGAATTTATTAGCAATAAATTAAAAGAAAGTAAATTGCTTGAAAAAAAACTTGATGATAAAATTAAAAATTTAATATCACAAATAAAAAAATTAGATGGAAAGATTAGTTTTAGCGAAGATAATAAAAATATTTTTATTAAGAAATTAGAAAATTATTTAGAAAGTTTAAAGAATAAATCAATCCTTTCTAATAATGATAATAATAAAATCGATGAAATAAATATTAATGGGATTAATTTTGTTTCTCAAGTAATAGATAACTTACCCCCCAAAGAACTAAGATCAATTTTTGACAAATTTAAATCAGAGAAATCTAAATCAATATTAGCTTGCATCACAATCAATGATGATAAAGTCTCTATTGTTGTCGGATTAACTCATGACTTAATCGATCTTTATGATGCAAGAACATTAATAAAAAGTACCTTTGATATACTTGGCTCAAAAGGTGGAGGTGGAAGAGTCGACTTTGCACAAGCTGGTGGTAATAAAAAAGATCAAGTAAATCAGGCTTTTTTAAGTATTAAAAACCAAATTTAATTCAATTTAGTTTGAAGATTTTTATCTAGGCAATTCAAAAAATCCTCAGTATTCATCCAAGGAGAGTTTTTATCAACAAGCATAGCCAGGTCCTTAGTCATCTGACCAGACTCTACTGTTTCGATACAAGTTTGTTCGAGAGATTTAGAAAATTTAATAAGTTCATCATTGCCATCAAATTCTCCTCTAAAGTTTAGCCCTTTTGTCCACGCAAAAATAGATGCTATTGGATTTGTAGAGGTTTTCTCTCCTTTTTGATGGAGTCTATAGTGTCTAGTTACTGTTCCATGGGCAGCTTCAGCTTCTATCGTTTTACCATTAGGTGTCATTAAAACACTAGACATCATACCTAAAGAGCCGAAACCCTGTGCGACAGCATCAGATTGAACATCCCCATCATAATTTTTGCATGCCCAAATAAATTTTCCAGACCATTTCATTGAAGATGCAACTAAATCATCAATAAGACGATGCTCGTAGACAATCTTGTTATTTTCAAAATCAGATGCAAATTCATTCTGAAAAATTTCATGAAAGATCTCTTTAAATCTTCCATCATATTTTTTCAAAATTGTATCTTTTGTGGATAGATAAACAGGCCACTTTAATTTGAGCCCATAATTAAAACAAGCTCTTGCAAATCCTCTTATTGACTCATCTACATTATACATGGAGAGGGCTACGCCTTGATTTGAAAATTGAAAAACTTCTTTTTCATCTATTTTTCCATCTTCATCCACAAACTTCATAAAAAGTTTACCTGGTTTGTGTATTTTCATTTCTGTAGCCTTATATTGATCACCAAAGGCATGTCTTCCCACAACAATAGGATGGTCCCAGGTTCTTACAATTCTTGGAATATTCTTACAAATAATAGGTTGTCGAAAAACAGTGCCATCTAAAATATTTCTTATTGTTCCATTTGGCGAGCGCCACATTTTTTTAAGATTAAATTCTGATACTCTATTATCATCTGGAGTAATAGTTGCACATTTTATACCAACACCGTGCTTTTTTATTGCATTCGCTGCTTCAACTGTGATCTCATCATTTGTTTCATCTCTATTTTGAACTGATAAATCATAATATTTTAGGTCAATATCTAAATAAGGAAGTATGAGTTTTTGTTTAATAAAATCCCATATAATTCTTGTCATTTCATCGCCGTCAAGTTCGACAACTGGATTTTTTACTGAAATTTTTGCCATTTATAAAGAGATATTGACTGTATAACAGATTAAATTAATAAAAAAAATCTATTTTATTGATCAAATTATGCAATTCAGATATTAATTCCATCTTATGTACTTTAGGTTTCACAAAGAGATTTCTGCCGCACTCATCATACTGTTTTTGTTGGTAATTTTTTTTTATTTTATTTATAAACCTCTATTTTTAATTTTCTTAATATTATTAATTTTTACTTTCTATTTTTTTAGAGACCCTGAAAGGGTTATTCCCTTGGGTGAAGATATCTTGGTGGGCCCAGCTGATGGCTTAATTACAAATATTACTGAATTCAAAGAAGGAAAAAAAAATTATACTAAAGTTTCAATCTTTCTTAGTGTTTTCAACGTGCACATACAAAGATTACCAGTCTCAGGAGAAATTACAAAAATAGATTATATTGAAGGTAAATTTATTAATGCAACACTCGATAAAGCTAGTGAAGATAATGAAAGATTAAGACTAACACTTAAGTCAGGTTCTAATAATATATATGTTACTCAAATAGCTGGCTTAATAGCTAGAAGAATAATCTGTTATCTAAAAGTAAATGAGAAAGTAAATCAAGGTGATAGATATGGGATTATCAAATTTGGAAGTAGAGTTGATATTGAATTTCCAAACTCCTATAGCTTAATGGTTAATGTAGGACAACAATGTATTGGTGGTGAAACTATTATTGCCAAGGAACTTAAAAATAATAAAAATATACAATCTAGAGAATATAAAAAGATCTAGTTACTTAGATGGCCGAACACCCTCTTACTAAATTTATACCTAATTTAATTACGTTAATGTCACTCATTGCAGGTATTTCTTCAATAAAGTTTTCTATTCAAGCTAACTGGAAACTTGCTGTCTTAATGATAATGCTAGCTGCCTTTTTTGATTTTTTTGATGGATGGATGGCTAGAAAATTAAAAAAATCCTCACAGTTTGGAGCTGAGTTGGATTCTTTATCAGATTTCATTAGCTTTGGATTAGCTCCATCTTTATTAATAAATTTATGTTTCACTCATGAGTTAGGCAGAATTGGTTGGGTTATAAGTTTATTTTATATAGTTTGCGCAGCTTTAAGGTTGGCTCGTTTCAATATCGAAAATATGAAAGAGCAAAGTAAAGTATTTTATGGAATACCCTCGCCAGCTGCTGCAGGAGTAATAATGATACCTTTGTACCTAAATTTTATTGATCAAGTTCAATTTACAATTAACTATCCTTTAATTTGTGCCGTATTGACTACTTTTGCCGGGATCATGATGATTAGCAGAGTTCCTACACCTTCTGTTAAAAATCTTAAAGTTAAAACATTATATTTTAGGCTTATGATTATTTCTGTTGCTATAGTTTTAATATTTTTAATCAGTTATTTTTGGCAAACAACACTCTTGGTCGCCATTGCATATTTACTAATTTCCTTATTAAGCTTGCTTACTTACTTTTTTACTTTTTTTAGAAGAGTTAGTTAAATATTTTGATTTAAGCATCAATGCAGATGGTGTTACTAGTAATGTTAATAGAGTAGAAAAAAGAAGACCAAAAACGATAGCCCTAGATAAATCTACCCACCATTGGGTATCTGGTGAATTGTAGGTATATTCAAGATTAACAAAGTCGATATTTAATTTCAAAGCCATAGGAAGCAAACCTAAAACTGTTGTAGTCGTTGTCAACAAAACTGGTCTTAATCTTTGAGCTCCTGTCATTAGAATAGCATCTTTAGCATTATTTGTTTTTTTTATTAATCGATCAAAGGTATCGATTAAAACTATATTGTTGTTAACAACTATTCCTGCTAAAGAAATTACACCAATACCACTCATTACAATTCCAAAAGGTTGTTTTGTAATCAACAATCCTAAAACAACACCAACTGTTGACATAATAACAGCAAATAGAATTAATAAAGTGCTACTAAAACTATTAAATTGTGTCAAAAGAATTAGGCCCATTAAGAATACTGCAATCAAAAACGCTTTTTGCAAAAAAGCCTTGGATTTATTTTGACTTTCGTCTTCGCCCTTAAATTCTATCTTTACTCTAGGGTCAATATTAGCTGAATTAAATTCGGGTATCTCTAAACCAAAGTTATTTGGAATATTAAACTTTTCTATCCCAAGCCAATGTTTGATTAATCTAACATATGCATCTGTTTGATAAAATCTTGTAACGTCTGATTTAATCGTTTCAATTCTGTTTTGTTCAACCCTTGTCAGATTACCTGTCTCTTGATTTGTCTCAATTTTAGTAAAATTTGAAATTGGAACGTAACCTGAAGATGTTGGTATCTTTATATTATCTAATTGATCAATAGTTCTCTGCTCTTTGGGCAATCTAAGATAGATGGGTATGGACTCATCACTATCATCAGGTCTAAATTCACTTAATTTAAGACCACTTGTTAGAAGTTTTATCGTGTTGCCTATGATTGATATACTGGCACCATATTTTGCAGCTTCTTCTCTATCAACGTAAAGTTCATACTCTATACTAGGTGAAGGGAGGGATGTTTCTAAGTCTTTTAAGCCAGATATGCTAGAGAGATATTTTTCAATTCTTTTCAATTCTTGAACGGTAATTTTAGGGTCTAAAGAAGTTAAATTTATTTCAATCGGTTTGCCTCTTGGAGGCCCTGCTCTTAAAGTTCTAGTTTCGACTTTAATCCCAGGAATTGTAGATGTTTCTTTTCTTAATTCGGAAATTATCGTATCTGCTTTTCTTCTTTTATCCCAATCTTTGAATTCTATATCTATAAAACCAATTATATCAGGAGAACTTTCTTGCCTATTTTCAACATTTCCAGAAGTAGTATAAACAGACTCAAACTCATTATTTTTTTGTTGTAAGTTTAGAACCTTTGTTTCTACTTTAGCTACAAGTCGGTCTTTTTCTAAGACTGAAAGATTACCTGTAGCATAGATGATTACTTTAGTATTTTCTGCTTCAACTGAGGGGAAAAAAGTAACTCCCTTTCCATATTTTCCATAAGCGCCATAAATTCCAATTAATAACACCAATGATAGAAAAAGTATTTTTATTGGATTGTTAATACAAAGCTTCAAAATAAAAAGATAAATTTTTGTAAAAAAACCAACTTTAGATAAATCAGTTAAGTCCTCATCATCATCAGCATTTAATCGAGGAATAATCATTTTCTGAAAAAAGCCTTTATTTTTGATGTATCTAAATAGAAAAAATAAAATAACTCCAATTGAGATCGTTGTTATAGCTTTAACACCCATATTTAAATAATTATCAAATTTTAATTGAGATAAGAAATTGAATGCAACAAAGTTAATTACACCAAATAGAATTAAAGGAATTATAAAAAAGAAAAAAAGGTTTTTTATTTTATAGGCTTGAGTTCCAATAATAGGAATAACAATTAAGGCCATTGCTAAGCTTGATCCCAATACAGATATTACTGTTATTGGGATGTATTTCATAAAACCACCTGTGGTTCCTGGCCAAAATAGCAAAGGTATAAAAGCCGCAATTGTCGTAAACGTTGAAGCCATTATGGGAAGTGACATTCTTGAGGCTGCTTTAATGTATGACTCAGCTAGCCCCATACCCTCTTGTATTTTTCTTTGAGCGTATTCAACAACAACCACTGCGCCATCTACTAAAAGTCCAACAGAGAGTATTAATCCAAACAAAACAACCATATTGATTGTAAATCCAAGTGAGTAAAGAATTAAAATAGACGATAAAAAAGAACCTGGTACCGCTAAGCCAACAAGTAAGCTAGACCTTATACCAAGAAAAATAACTACAACACTCATAACAAGTATAATTGAAAAAATTACGTTATTTTGAAGATCACTTAACATTCCTTTGATATTCACAGATTCATCACCAGAGAAAGTAATATTAATTTTTGAAGGTAGAATTTTTTGTTCTTCCTCTACTAATTGTTTTACTTGATCCACTGTATCCACAATGTTTGCACCAATTCTTTTAGAAATTTCAAGAGTAAATGCTGATTCATTATTTAATCGAGCAAATTTTTCAGGATCTTTAAATGTTCTTTTGAGTTGAGCTATATCTTTAAACTTAATTGTCTTTTTATCATTAACTTTAATGGGTGTATTAAAAACATCATTCAGGCTTTCATAAAGGCCAGGAATTTTAATCACAAATCTTCCATCTCCCGTATCAAGGTTTCCTGCTGAAACTATTTGGTTATTAGATCGAACAAAATTTAAAATTTCATTTAGATTTAAACCATAGGCTTCAATTTTATTCTGATCTATTATAATATCTAGTTGTTCTTCTCGTTCCCCACCAATATTTACTTCTAAGACATTTGGTAATGATTGAATTTTATCTTTTAAATCATTAGATATTTTCTTTAACAAAAATTCAGATATATCGCCGCTAATAGAAACAACTAAAATGGGAAATAAACTTATATTTACTTCACTGACTTTAGGTTCATCTGCATCATCAGGTAAATCTGATTTGGCTCTATCAACTTGTTCTCTGGTATCTAAAAGTGCTTGATCTGGATCAAAACCTGCATCAAACTCCAATAAAACATTTCCACCACCCTGATAGGAAGTACTGGTCATTTCTTTTTTCCCTTCGATATTAGAGACTTCATCTTCAACTGGTTTAATTAAAAGTTTTTCAGAGTCTTCAGGGGAAATACCTGTTAAGCCAAGAGACACATATATATAAGGAAGACTGACGTCTGGAGAGGACTCTTTTGGAATATTATTAAAAACTAAAGATCCACTAACTATTACAAATAGAAAAATTGAAATAGTAGTTCTATAGTATTGACTAGCTAAGTTGACTAAGCTCATAAATAATTAATAACTAACTTTTTCTCCTGAAGACACATACTGTTGGCCAACAATTATAATTTTTTCTTTCTGGCTCAATCCAGAAACCAACATGTAATCAGAGGTGTCTTCTATAACATTAACTTCTTTAAATTGAACTGTATCATTGGAGTCTATAATTTTAACACCTAATTCTCCTGAGTCGCCTAAAGCTAAAATTGATGGTGAAATTTTATGAGCTAGAACATTTCCTTTTACTATTGAAATCATTGATGACAAGCCATCTTTATAACGAAGGTTTTTATTATCAACTTTAACAACAATTTCAAAGGTTTTAGTTTCTGGATCAGAGATAGGTGAAATATAATCTATTTTTCCTTTAACTTTTTCATTTAGGATTGTTACTTCTACTTTATTATTTAAAGAAACATCAAGAATTTCATTTTCGTTTATATAACCAAATATCTTTAGTGAGTTGAGATCAATAATTTCATAGACCTTTTCACCTGGCATGACAAGTTCCCCTGCAATTTTATGACCATCTAAAAGTAATCCTCCAAAGGGTGCAAAAAGAGCGTATTTATCAAATTCACTTTGAGACAATAGATTTAGTTTATATAAATCTGCATTTGTTTTGTAATCATCTAATTCAACAATATGTTGCCCTTTGTTTACTTTTGAACCAGCCTTGACTAAAACTTGTTCAATTGTCGTCATAACCTCACTTTTAATTTCAATTCTTCTGAAAGCTTCAGTTGTTGAGCTAAAATCAATACTATCTTTAATTGTTTGCGCAGAGGAATCCATAACCTCAACAGAGAATAATTTTTCTTCTGTTTTATCTTGGCTACCCCATTCTGAGGAGTAACATAAAGAAGAGATAAATGTTAATGTAATAATTATTGTAAATTTTTTTAAATAAGATGACATGGAATATATTTAACCTAATTAAGTATATGTAGACGAATACATATCAGATTATGAGCAAAATTAAATGAAACAGTGGTATAAAACCAGAAAAAAAGACCCTTTTTATCTTAAAGCAAAGAAAAATGATATAATTTCAAGGGCTTATTATAAATTAGAGGAAATAGATAAAAAATATAATTTATTCAAAAATCAAAAAAAAATATTAGATGTAGGTTGTTCTCCAGGGGGCTGGACACAATACATTCTAAAAAAAAACCCAAAAAATAAAATAGTTGGAATTGATTTACTACCCATTGATCATCAGCTTGAAGGAGAATTAACGTTTTGCATAATGGATTTAAAAGATACTAGTGCTATAGATAAACTATTCACAAACAGTAATTATAAGTTCGACTCAATAATTTCTGACATTGCACCCAATACAAGTGGCAATCAATTTTTAGATCAAACTAATAGTTACGATTTAAGTATCCTTTCAGCACAGTTAATTGAAAAATATTTAAATAAAGGTGGAAATTTTTTGGTTAAAAATTTTCAAGGAGAGGATACAGAAAAATTATTTAAATTTATAAAAAGTCATTTCCTTAAAACTTTGTATATTAAGCCAGCAGCTTCTGATAAAAAATCAAAAGAAATTTATATACTAGGTTTAGAAAAAAAGTAATTTTTAATCCAAGCATTTAAAGATGATAGAGTAGTAAAATTTAATTTTTTATTTTTATAATTTATTTCAAATATCTCTTTATCAAATTTTTTAGAGTAAACAATTTTAATTATTGGAAAGGAAAAATTGGACTTATAAAAAGTTATCTTTGTCTTTTTAAAATTAGTATCATGGGTTTGAATTGAATAATTCCTCCATATATTTTTTGAAAGACCATAAGAGTAAGTATTAAGAATATATTGAAATGTTTTTTTCGGAATTGTGTCGTTATAATTTTTATTTATGTTTAAAATTTTCAATATATATTATGTTAAATGGTACTTTTAAATTCATCAAGCTGTAATTTTGATTGGCAGCCAAATAATTTCAAATTTTCAAATTTAAGTGGTGATCAAGGCTCTTTTTATGACGCATTTGATATAAATGGCTTATTAGTGATGTTTATTTGTAACCATTGCCCTTATGTTAGATCTATTGAAAATAAAATCTCTAGTGAAACCCAAAGACTTAAAGATATAAATGTTAACTCCATAGCCTTCATGTCGAATGATCAAAGTGCTTATGAAGAAGACCACGATCAATTTCTTTTAAAACAAATATCTAGGGCAAAATTTAAATTTGACTACATTGTTGATAATACTCAATCAATAGCTAAATCATTTGATGCTCAATGCACACCCGAGTTCTTTTATTTCAGTAATGAAAAAAAACTTAAGTATAGAGGCAGACTAGACTCTAATGGAAAGAGCCCCTCAATGGGTGACCCTGAACTTTATTCTGCAGTTGAAGAAAGTATTGCCAAAGGATATTGTTCAAATCAACAGTATCCAAGTATGGGATGTTCAATCAAATGGAAAAGTTAGCTACAAAAAGAAATATATCCTTACTAGGAATTGTATCTATTTTAATAGTTTTGGCCTCATATTTTGTAATTCAAAATAGTAATAAAGAGGAAGAAAAATTATTCGATATTTTTTTAGCTGACCTTTATAACGAAGAAAATACAAATATTGATGAAAAACTTTATTATTTGTCTAGCTTAGATAAACCGAATGTCTCTTTTTTTAGTGATCTAAAATTAACCTCTATAGAAAACTTAGATCGATATGATAAAATTGACAAAGATATCTTATTATTAAAAAAAGCTCTATATGATCTAGATGAAGATATGATTAAGACTTTATCTCTAGATAATAATTTCACTTTTAATGAAATAGCTAAAATATATTTATTTAATCTAAATATTAATAATTATGAACTGAGTGACTCTGATAAAGATAATTTAAATAATTTTTTTATTAAAGCTATCGATAGACTATCTAATGAAAAAAATTAAATTTTTAATTCTTTTTATTGCTTTAACCTCATGTAATCAATATTTAGGCACAGTTGATCCTGATTATACTCCATCAAATGAAGTAACTCAGATATTTTCAAATGCTCAAAACGACACTTATAATTCAAAAGTAGACTTTGGTAATATTATTTATCCCAGAGAAATAAATCCGGCTTTAGGTATTAATAATTTAAAGTTAGATAAAATCATGAATACAGACAGAAATTCTGT
>ERZ802830.4381-NODE-4381-length-11364-cov-19.2383_pt1 | contig 11364 bp, 9 predicted proteins | sample MGYA00345654_ERZ802830 | MGnify/ENA primary metagenome ERZ802830 (study PRJEB30503, sample SAMEA104212375) | marine metagenome | biome: Westerlies Biome; feature: [SRF] surface water layer (ENVO:00010504) within the epipelagic zone...; material: water...
TATTAGGAAAATTTCCTTTTTTGATATCTAAAGAATATTTTTTTACAGCATCACTGATTAGTGAATCTAAATCTAGATATCTCCTAAGGAATCTTGGACTAAAGTCTTTATTCATTCCAAGCATATCGTGAGAGACAAGTACTTGTCCGTCTACATCTAATCCAGCACCAATTCCAATTATAGGAAGTTTTAAATTAGAAGCTACTTTTTTAGCAAGTGCATTTGGTATCTTTTCAAGTACAATAGAAAAACAACCTATTTTTTCTAACATTTTTGAATCCTCAATTAACATCTTAGCTTCCTGATCCTCTTTTGCTCTTACTGTGTATGTTCCAAATTTATATATTGATTGTGGTGTTAAACCTAAATGTCCCATAACAGGGATTCCTGCTTGAATAATTCTTTCAATCGACTCTTTTGCTAGACTTCCACCTTCAAGTTTAACTGCATGAGCTCCTGATTCTTTCATTATTCTAATTGCTGATTTTAAAGCTTCCTTTGAGTCTGACTGGTAAGTTCCAAAAGGAAGGTCTACAACAACTAATGCTCTTTTTACAGCTCTAATTACTGAACTTGCATGATAAATCATTTGGTCTAAAGTAATAGGTAAGGTTGTTTCATGTCCTGCCATAACATTAGAGGCAGAATCTCCAACTAAAATTATATCAATTCCAGCTTCATCTATTATTTTGGCAAAACTATAATCATAAGCAGTAAGCATAGATATTTTATCACCTTTACTTTTCATCTGCTCAAGCACCTTAATTGTTACTCTAGATGGATTTAAATCGTCAGTCATTATCAGTTTTCAACAAAAATAGTGTAAATAAAGTTATTAATATTATGACATAATGGCATATAAATTGAATTGGCATAATGGTTGAGATTATTTAATAAAAATAAGTTATGAGTAAAATAATAGGAATTGATTTAGGAACAACAAACTCATGTGTGTCGGTTATGGAAGGTAGTGAGCCTGTTGTTATACCTAACGCAGAAGGAAAAAGAACTACTCCTTCCGTTATTGCTTTTGTTGAAGATGGCGAGATTAAAGTAGGAGATCCTGCCAAAAGACAAGCAGTAACTAACCCTGAAAAAACTATCGCATCTGTTAAAAGATTCATGGGTAATAAGTTTAGTGAATCATCTAATGATGTAAAAACTGTTGCATACAAAGTTGTTAAAGGTGATAATGATACTCCAAGAGTAGACATTGATGGACGATTATACACACCACAAGAACTTTCAGCTATGGTTCTTCAGAAAATGAAGAAAACTGCCGAAGATTATCTTGGTCAAACCGTTACTGAAGCTGTTGTTACTGTTCCAGCTTATTTCAATGATTCTCAAAGACAGGCCACTAAAGAAGCAGGTGAGATTTCAGGTTTGAAAGTACAGAGAATAATAAATGAACCTACAGCTGCAGCACTTGCTTATGGAATGGATAAAGGAGGTAAAGACAAAAAAATTGCTGTTTATGACTTAGGTGGTGGAACTTTTGATATTTCTATACTTGAGTTGGGTGATGGGGTGTTTGAAGTGCTTTCAACAAATGGAGATACACATCTTGGTGGAGACGATTTCGATCAAGTAATTATAAATTTTTTAGCTGAAGAATTTAAAAATAGTGAACAGATTGACCTAAGAGAAGATTCTATGGCTCTTCAAAGACTAAAAGAAGCCGCTGAAAAAGCCAAAATTGAACTTTCATCATCAGCTCAGACTGAAATTAACTTACCATATGTAACTGCCACATCTTCAGGACCAAAACATCTTGTAACAACACTTACAAGAGCTAAATTTGAACAATTATCTGATGAATTGGTAAAAAGATCATTGGAACCAGTTAAAAAAGCATTGAAAGATGCAAATTTAACTAAGAAAGATATTGATGAAGTTATTCTTGTTGGAGGATCAACTAGGATACCTATAATCCAAAAAGAAGTTGAAAATTTGTTTGGAAAGAAACCATCTAAGGGTGTTAACCCTGATGAAGTTGTTGCAGTAGGAGCAGCTATACAGGGTGGTGTTTTATCAGGTGATGTCGAGGATGTTCTTCTATTAGATGTTACTCCATTATCATTAGGAATAGAAACTATGGGTAATGTAATGACAAAACTTATAGAGTCAAATACAACTATACCTACCAAAAAATCACAAGTATTTTCAACTGCAGCAGATAATCAACCTTCTGTAGAAATTCATGTATTGCAAGGTGAAAGACCAATGGCAAAAGATAATAAGACTATTGGAAGATTTCATTTAGATGGAATCCCTCCAGCTCAAAGGGGAACTCCTCAAATCGAGGTTACATTTGATATTGATGCTAATGGTATAATTAACGTAAGTGCTCTAGATAAAGCAACTAATAAGTCTCAAGATATTAGAATAGAGGCTTCTTCAGGTTTAACTGAGGAAGAAATTGAGAAAATGAAAAAGGAAGCAGAAGCAAATGCTGATGCAGATCAAAAGGTAAAAGAAGAAGTTGATAAGTTAAATAGCGCCGATCAAATGATTTTCCAGACGGAGAAACAACTAAAAGAGTTTGGTGAAAAATTATCCGATGATAAAAAGAAACCAATAGAGTCATCTCTAGAAGATCTAAAAAAAGCATATGAGTCTAAAGATTTGGAAAAGATTGATGAATCTTTAAATACCATCAATGAAGCGTGGAAAAATGCATCAGAAGAAATGTACAAAGCTCAAGCTGAAGGAGCTGGCCCGTCAGATAATCAGTCTGAATCTGCTCAATCTCAAAAAGAGTCAAATAGCGATGATGTTCAGGATGTCGATTTTGAAGAGGTAAAAGAAGATTAGATGTTTACAGAAGATCTAAAGGATCATATACTTAAAGAAGCAAACAATCGTTGTAAAGGTACTTTAGTATCAACACTCGGTATTATTTTTACAGATGTTGGTGAAAATTTTTTAGAAGCAAAAATGAAAGTTACTTCAGATCTTCATCAACCAGCTGGAGTTCTTCATGGAGGAGCTACTGCTGCTCTTGCTGAAACTGTAGGTAGTTCAGCTGCCGCAATCTTTTCTATGAAAAAGCATCAAATGTTAAGAGGAATTGAGCTATCTATTAATCACGTCAGAGGAATTAGTGAGGGCTATGTTTTTGCAAAAGCTACACCTGTTCACATGGGAAAAACAATGCAGTTATGGAAAATATCTATAATTGATGAAAATCAGAAAGACATTTCATTTGCTAAACTTACTACACTTACTTTAGATATTAAATCTGAGAATAATTCTAGCAAATAATTGCCTAAAAGCTTTCATATAAGGTTGTCAAAATGTAAATTTGACATCTAAAATTAATTATATGAAAAGTGTCATTATTTGTGATATGGAAGGCTTAATTACTAACCTAAATGCTGGTGCTTCTGAAATGTTTGGTTACAACCCTAAAGATCTTGTTGGAATTAAAAGAGTTTCTATCTTTTCTCCTGGTGAGATTGTTCTTCAAAATGTCTTAGGCTGGCTTAAAGATGCTAATGAAACTGGAGAACATAATACCAAAACTAATTTTGTAAGAAAAGATGGTTCAACTTTTGCAGCAAAGATTCAAATAACACCAAATTTTGCTAATGGAAAAGATAAACCTCAAACAGGATATTGTGGCATTACTGAGGTAATAGATGAAGATGTTAATGTAAAAATTAACTTGGTAACAAAAATAATTAAAGGAGTTGCTATAACTAGGGTTGGCTTTGCATCAGCATCTTTATTCCCAGTTTTTACAATTGGATGCTACTATGCAGGGCTAGGAGATGATTTATTTAGCCCTCTTTCTCTTACTCTTACTACATTTGGAATCTTGTTTTTTCACTTATTTTCGAACCTATATAATGACTATTTTGATGTTACCCATGGAACAGATGAAGCCAACACAGAATATTTTAATGCAGGTATGAATTCGCCTATTTTAAAAGGTGCTCAGCTTTCTGGTGGAAGTAGGGCAGTTGAACTAGGGTTAATTACACTTAAAGGAACAAAAAGCTTAGCCAATATAATGTTTGTTTTAGGTCTGTTTACCGCTACTACTATCCTTTATAGTAGTTATGTAAATACTGGATCTACCAGTAATTCATATTATGCTGCTATAATAGCCTTGATTGGTGTTTTTGTTGGATATTTTTATACAGCTAAACCAATTAGACTTTCGTCTAGATATGGCCTTGGAGAGTTATCAATTTTTTTATCTTTTGGACCATTACTTACACTCGGTACAGGTTTTGCAATTGCAAGTGATACAATTTTACTTTATTCAAAAGAATTTTACAACCTATTAATATTAGGGATACCAATAGGTCTTTTAACAACTAACATACTGTTTATAAACCAATATCCAGATTATACATCTGATAAAAAAGTAGGAAAGAATCATTTAGTTGTTCTACTTGGAAAAAAAGCTTCTAGATGGATATATGCAATAAACACTGCTGTAGTTATTGGCTCTTTATATTTTATTTCTGAAAATATATTAAATGATACACAGGGTTTATTATTTCTCTATATATTGATACCTGTATCTATGATATATTCATATTATTTAATTTCTGGATTATTCAAATATTATAATAGTAGAGAACTAATTAAATATAATATCCATACAATATATTTTCATATGTTTTTCTCTTTTATTTATATGATAATTTTAGCAAATTTTCAATAATGTTTCTATGGGATAAATCATATAGGCTTAAAGGTTTTTGGTATTATATACTAGGATCTTTTTTAATTATATTATTTAATACTTTTGCTCAAATTCCTCTTCTTTCTTTTGCATCATGGGATTCAATAACACCAGATTCTAACCCAATGGATATCTTTAATGATATATCAAAGAATTTAAGGTTTTTTCTTTTACTTCTTACTTTTGTTTTAACAGTCCCAGGTATTTTATTAGTTGTCAATAAACTTCATGATTTACCAATTATGTCGATAATTTCTAAAAGAAAAAAAATTGATTATAATAGAATACTTTTTGCATTTACGATTGCGGGGACTATTATTTCATTATCTGTGCTAATTGGATATTACCTAAGTCCAGAAAACTATGAATTAAATTTTAAATTAAAGGAATTCTTAATCTTAACAATTATAGCAATTCTATTTGTTCCTATCCAAACTAGTGTAGAGGAGATTGTCTTTAGAGGTTATCTAATGCAGGGTTTTGGTCATTGGTTAAATAGTAGATTTATGGCATTATTTTTGACCTCAACTATTTTCGGTTTTTTACATTTCTTTAATCCTGAAATAAATAAATTAGGAAATTCATTTATAATACTTTATATAATTTCATCATTTACTTTTGGTATTATGACCCTAATGGATGAAGGGCTAGAGCTTGCTATGGGATTTCATGCAGGTAATAACCTTTTTATAGCATTATTACTAACAGCTGATTGGACAGTATTCAATACAGATTCTTTACTAATTGATATTTCTGATCCTAAAATTGGTTTAACTGACTTTATAGCTCCGCTTATTTTATATCCTTTAATTTTATTAATTTTTTCTAAAAAATATTCTTGGAGTAATTGGAAACAAAAGCTAATTTCAAAGATTAGATAGTATCAATTCCATCTTTATATCACTTCTTTTATAGGGTGTATTTTCCTCAGAGTTAATCTTTTTAAATCCAAACTTATTGTATAAATGGATTGAATTTTTAAGTACTGAGTTTGAATACAATATTAAGGACTTGTAATTATTTTCTTTAGCATAATGTATTATAAAGTTGATTAATTGATGACCAATCCCTTTTCCTCTTAGATCTTTTCTAACAGCCATTTTATTCAACTCATATATTCCCTCTTCTCTTGGAATTATTGCCATTGTACCAACAATTTCTAAATTATAGATAGCGAAGAAAATAAAACCACCTTTATCAATTATTTCTTTTTTACAATTTTTGAGGACCTTTTCATCATATTCCTCTACAAAGAAATATTCGTTTAGCCAGTCATAATTTAACTCATAAAAATAATGTGAATACTTGTCTTTAAAAGAGACTATTTTAACTTTCATTATTTGTCATTCTATCTGGATTGACATATTGATTAAATTCTTTTTCTGATAAATACCCTAAAGCTAAAGAAGCTTCTTTAAGAGTTATGTCTTCTTTGTATGCTTTGTTTGCTATTTCAGCTGATTTATAATATCCTATTTTAGAATTTAATGCTGTAACTAGCATCAGAGATTTATTCAAAAATTCTTTAATTTTTTTTTCATTAGCCTTTATTCCATCTATGCAATTTTCTGCAAAACTCAAACAACCATCACCTAATAATTTTGAAGAATCAATTATATTATATGCAAAAAGGGGTTTAAAAACATTTAATTCAAAATGTCCATTTGCACCAGCAAAACTAACTGCTACATCATTGCCAATGATTTGGGCACATACCATAGAAATAGCCTCACATTGAGTTGGATTAACTTTTCCAGGCATTATTGAGCTTCCTGGCTCATTTGCAGGTAAGATTAATTCTCCTATTCCAGATCTAGGGCCAGAACCCATTAACCTTATATCATTTGAAATTTTATAAATTGAGGTGGCGATAGTTTTTAAGGCACCATGAACTTCCACTATGCAGTCATTTGAAGCTATTCCCTCAAATTTGTTAGGAGACTCTTTGAATGAAATCCCAGTGTTTTTTGAAATATAATCAACAACTTTTTTAGAATATCCTTTTTTACTATTTAAACCAGTTCCAACTGCAGTTCCTCCAAGGGGTAACTCACTAAGATGATCAAGAGAATTTTCCAGGGATTTAATTCCATGATCAATTTGGGAAACGTAACCTGAAAATTCTTGTCCAAGAGTTATCGGTGTTGCATCCATTAAATGAGTTCGACCAATTTTTACAATTTTATTAAATTTTTTTGATTTTTTATTCAAACTATCTCTTAATTTTTTAATATTGGGAATTGTATTTTCAGTAATAATTTTCAAAGCAGCAATATTAATTGCTGTAGGAAAAGTATCATTAGATGACTGAGAAAGGTTAATATCGTCATTAGGAGATAATGTTTTATCTAATTTACCAAGCTCTTTTCCTTCAATCACATGTGCTCTATTGGAGATAACTTCATTTACATTCATATTAGTTTGTGTCCCTGATCCAGTCTGCCATATTACTAAGGGGAATTGATCATTATGCTTATTATCTAAAATTTCATCACAAACACTTTCTATAAGGATTAATTTTTCTTTAGGTAATATTCCTAAATCATAATTTGTCTGAGCAGCTGATTTTTTTACTGTAGCATAGGCATGAATAATTTCAATAGGCATTGAAGAGGGATTACCTATTTTAAAATTATTCCTTGATCTTTCAGTTTGCGCTCCCCAAAGAGAGTTTTTAGGAACTTTAACTTCTCCTAATGTATCTTTTTCAATTCTGTAGTCCATCATCTTTGTAATTTACTTAAAAAAAATTACTTTTGTAAAGCATTTACAAATATATGGAGTTTCAGCAATACCTCGGATTTTTAGTGTTTTTAGCGATCTTTACAATGGGCTTTTGGCTTATGATTTTTTTAGCAATAGTTGCACCATATTGGGCTTCTTCATACATTTTCATGAAGATTAAAGAGTTTATATCTAGCAAACTTAAATCTTAGTTATTAAATATTGGTTCGTCCCCTCCTTGATCAAAATCGTTTTGATTTCTCCTTAGATTTTTCTTTCTCTGTTTATACTTATTATCGTTAAATCTGTATGTAAAAGTTAAAACGTAAGTTTGTTCTCTCCATCTTCCTTCTCCTTCAGTTCTAAAAGTATCTCTAAAGTTTTCATATCTCCATCTGTTAGTATCAAATAAATCACTTATTTTTAGTGATATTGTTCCTTTTTTGTTAAGAATGGATTTTTGAATAGCACTTGTTACAAAACCAAATGCTTTTCTTCTTGAAAATGCACTTTCACTTGGCCCTCTTATAAAACCAAAAAATTGAAGACTATATTCTTTAGGTAACCTAAAAAACCCGTTGAATCTCATACTCCAATTAGTATCATCAGAGTCAAAGTTTTGATTTTCATAGTTACCTCTGGTTGAAGAATTATTAATTGTGAAGCTCGAATTTAATCTTACACTCTTTGATGGAGTATATGTTAAACTGAGTTCAGATCCAATTCTTTTATTGTTTGAGAGATTAACTGGATAAGATTCTAATACTGGTACTTGAAGAAGAGGGCTATTTGTATCATCACCAATTACTAAATCTACGATTTCTCCAGTTTCTTCATTAATATCTTCAATGTTTCCATTCGATTGTCTATAAAATATTGAAGTATTTAATGTGACCTTTTTAAATCGTTTTAAATAGTCAACTTCCAGTGCTGTGGTAAATGTAGGATCAAGGAATGGGTTACCTTTTCTATATCTTGTTAATGAATTTCTTCTTGGGAATGGGTTAATGTTCCAACCTCTTGGCCTTCTAACTCTTTTACTATATCCAAATGTAAGAGTTTCCATTTTTGAAAATTCAAATGCAATATTAAGTGTTGGAAATAAATTTGAGTATTTTTTAATTTCAAATTCACTAGTAGTTTTCTGATTAATCTCTTGCTTTGAGTTTTCATATCTAAGTCCCAATAAAAAAGAAAATTTATCAATTTTCTTCCCAAACTGAGAATATATTGAGTTTATTGATTCCTTATAGTTAAAAATATTAGATAAGCCTTTATCTGAAATGAAAACACTATTTTCTAGCAATGAGACGTCATAGTCTGTTTCTCTCTCTAAAAATCTTCCTCTATATCCAAACTCCAGTTCAGTATTGTTGTTAAATGGATAAACATAGTCAAGCTGTCCAAGAAATCTATTTTGAAAATCTATATTGGATACTTTTTCAAAATCAGATTCTGAAACAAAAGGAAATGTTGAAAAGTCTTCAATGTCTTCAATTCCATCGTCATTACTTTTCTCATAGGATATTCTAGCACTTAATGTATGACCTTCTTTTTCAAAGTCTTTATAAAAATCTAATGCATATTCAAATGTTTCATCTATTTCAGATTCGTCTCTTAACCTTTTATTTGTTGATGAAATTGATTGATTTGTTATATCATTGACAATATTTATATTATTACTGTATTCATCTCCGCCTTTAAAAAAACTACTTAAAGTAATTGATGTTTTATCATCAAAGTAATATTCAGCACCTAAGTTAAAATAAAGACCTTTATTGCTGTAATCCCAATTATTAGATTCTTCAATTTTTAAATTTTGTTTAAAATAATCAGTATTCGAAAATGTTCTTCCAGAATTATCAGAGTCATTTATGTAAAATGTAGTAAAAAAGTTTATTTTCTCATTTCTTACATTCAATGTTCCATTTAAACCAAGGTTTTTGGGTATACCAGTATTTAGATTAATATTTCCGTTAAAGCCAAGAAGATTTTGTTTTTTTAGGATTACATTTAAAATTCCAGCAGTTCCCTCTGCAGAGTATCTTGCAGATGGAGATGTAACAACTTCAATCTTCTCAATCGACTCAGATGGTAGTGATCTTAAGCCCTGGGGTCCAGATAGTGCAGATGGTTTACCATTTATCAAAATTCTTACGTTGTTATTTCCACGTAATGATATGTTTCCATCAAAATCTACATCAATGGATGGAATATTTGCAAGAACATCAGAGACATTACCACCTTTCACTGTAATATCTTGTCCCACATTATATATCTTTTTATCAAGTCTGATTTCTACTTGAGTTGTTTCTGCTCTAACTTCAACTTCATCTAGCATTTCAACATCTAGGTTTAATTCAATACTCCCTAAATCTGTATTACGTCTAACTAAAAGACTATCATTTGAATACGATTTAAAAGATATGTAATCAACAATAACTTCATAAATGCCAGGATTTACTTCAACTGAGAACTTTCCGTTTTCATCTGTTAATCCACCAAAAATTTTATCTGGTAATCTTTTATGCTGTAATGATATGGTTGCATACTCAAGTGGCGCAAAGGTTTCAGAATCAGTCACAATTCCTGAAACATTAAAAATCATATTAGCAAAATTTGCTCTTTGCTCAGCAGTATATTCTTGTGAAAATGTGTGGGAAGTAAAAATTAACAAGACAAATAAATAAATTTTGTTCATTATCAGTAGTTTGGTTGAGCAAATATATTTTTTAATAAACTAATCTAAACACAAGGTTTTGTTAAAGTATTAGTCATTTTTTTTTTGATCTAAAAAAAATGAAAAAGTTTAGGTATGAGTGGGGTAAAGTTATTTTAATGACTTAATAATCGCCTCAAATGCATTTGGATTGTTCATAGCTAAATCAGCTAAAACTTTTCGATTAATAGATATATTATTTGTTTTTAATTTAGACATAAACTCACTGTAAGAAAGACCATATTGATGAGCACCAGCATTTATTCTGGTAATCCAAAGTGATCTAAAGTTTCTTTTTTTTGTTTTTCTATCTCTATAAGCATATACAAGTGCTTTTTCAACAGCATTTTTTGCTACTGTCCAAACATTTTTTCTTCTACCAAAGTATCCTTTAGCTTGTTTTAATATTTTTTTTCTTCTTGCTCTGGAAGCAACTGAGTTTACTGATCTAGGCATAGCTAATAATTTATTTTAGTCTTAATTGACGTTTAATACTATTTTCATCACTTTCATGAACTAGTCCAAAGTGAGTTAACCTTAGCTTTCTCTTTTTTGACTTTTTTGTCAAAATATGATTTTTAAAAGCATGTTTTCTTTTAATCTTACCAGAACCGGTTACTTTAAACCTTTTTTTAGCACTGGATTTTGTTTTCATTTTTGGCATAGTTCCTTTTTTAATTCTTTTTTGGTATTATAAACATAATCATCCTTTTTCCCTCCAACTGCGGCATTTGTTCAACCTTACCAATCTCTTCTAGGTCTTGGGCTAATCTAAGTAGCAAAATTTGACCTTGTTCTTTAAATATTATCGATCTTCCTTTAAAGAATACGAATGCTTTTAATTTGGCACCTTCATTTAAAAATTTTTCTGCATGTTTCTTTTTAAACTGATAATCATGTTCATCTGTTTGAGGACCAAATCTAATTTCTTTCACAATTATTTTAGTTGCTTTTGATTTTAGTGCTTTGTCCCTTTTTTTCTGTTCATACAAGAACTTTTTGTATTCAAGAATTTTACATACAGGTGGAGAAGCTTTGGGAGAAATTTCAACTAAATCTAATTCTAGATTCCTTGCAATCCTTAATGCTTCGTTAGTTGGGTAAACTCCAACATCTACATTGTCACCAACAAGTCTAACTTCATGAGCAGATATCCTTGTGTTAATTTTATGAGGATCTTCTTTTATTTCTCTTCTAAATCTCCGATTTGATCTTCTTC
>ERZ802830.4382-NODE-4382-length-11364-cov-8.43487_pt1 | contig 11364 bp, 11 predicted proteins | sample MGYA00345654_ERZ802830 | MGnify/ENA primary metagenome ERZ802830 (study PRJEB30503, sample SAMEA104212375) | marine metagenome | biome: Westerlies Biome; feature: [SRF] surface water layer (ENVO:00010504) within the epipelagic zone...; material: water...
TTAATACATGTTAATTTGCGGATAAATCAACAAAAGCATTTAATTTTATAGGCGACTTTTTAGTAGAATATTATTTTTTGATAATAGTAAACTGCTCTATAATTTTCCCATCTATGTCAGATAATGACATTAAATACGTTGCAGACGGAAGCATTGATAAATTAAGTGAATTATTTACTTTTTGTTTCAGTACAAGTTTACCACTCAAATCGTAAACATTCACTTTATAATTTTCATTTGAACTTATATGAAGTATTGACTCTACAGGGTTTGGATAAACTCTTAATTTATTATTGTTGTTAGTTATAACACTTAAAATTGAACCTGACTCTACTAGAGCTATTGCACTAACCTCTTGTGTATCGAGTGATACAATAATTGTATTTTCAGTTTCATCTAGAACTACAGAAGAAGCTTCAACCCAGTTTGAATCAGAACCTAACATAGCAATATTTAAATTTACTTCATCAATACCGTTTAATTCTTCCACACTATCATCATAATAAACCTTAAGATCGCCAGAAAAAGAGACAGTATTATTGAAGCTATAAATTCTTGTGGTTGAGGAAAAAGCTCCAGAAAGCGGTGTGTTTGATAATTCGATACCATTTTCTGAAAGTGTTAAATCTGAAGACGGTGACAATTTCATGCCATTGAAATTAACAGAGGCATTCTCAGATATAGTTAACGAGGCTCCGTTTTGTGCAGAAAAAACCACACCTTGCGCATGAGTTGATATAGAAAAAATTAATAAAGTAACAATATATAAAGGTTTCATAGTAATATAATTTAATTATCTAATATATAAAAATAACTGAAAATCAACAAGTTAATATTCAGCATATTATCTTTATTATTATTGAATATTAGTAATATTATAACAATTCATTTTAGACAAAAGAAGTATATTGGTTGTTCATTATTTTACAAACTTATGAGCAACTACTACGACCCAAAAGATTTAAAAAAATTTACTGCAATTTCAGAGTGGAATAAAGAACTTGGAACCAAATTTTTTGATTATTATTCTAGTGTATTTGAAGACGGTGCATTATCTGCTAGAGAAAAATCATTAATTGCACTTGCAGTAGCTCACACAGAACAATGCCCTTATTGTATTGATGCCTACACAAAAGATGCTTTAGAACGAGGTATTACTAAAGAAGAAATGATGGAGGCTATTCACGCTGGTGCCGCAATTAAAAGTGGAGCATCTTTAGTACATGGAGTTCAAATGATGAATAAAGTCAATAAATTAGAAATGTAGCTTTATGAAATTAACTTCTTTATTAAAAAGAAATAATAAACTAGCGGAAACTGCTGAACAATTCAAATATCTTAATGGGGCTATTTTTCAAAACGGAGAACTTCCATACTTCAACGAAAAGCTAAAAGCTTGTCAGAAATTCCCTCTTAAATCATCAGAAATTGAAATTCTTCAAATTAATTTAGGTTATATGTGTAATCAAGTTTGTGCTCATTGCCATGTGGATGCCGGGCCTGACCGTAAAGAAATCATGACAAAAGAAACTTTGATTGATTGTTTAAAAGTTATTAAGTCTTGTAAAATTAAAACTATTGATTTAACTGGTGGAGCTCCAGAGATGAATCCTAATTTCAGGTGGTTTGTTGAAGAAGCTTCGAAAATTGGTGTAGCTGATTTTATAGTTCGATCTAACCTAACCATTATTAGGGCTAATAAATCTTACTTTGATCTCCCTAATTTTTTTAAAAAACATAATATTCACGTGGTATCATCCATGCCACATTGGACTAAAGGTAAAACTGACAAACAAAGAGGAGACGGTGTTTTTGAAAAATCCATTGAAGCTTTAATAGATTTGAATAATATTGGTTATGGTAAAAGTGATACAAATTTAAAACTTGATCTTGTGTATAATCCATCAGGTGCATTTCTTCCTTCAAATCAAAAGGACTTAGAAAAAGAGTTTAAAAAAGTCCTATTTGAAAAATTCGGAATTTCATTTAATAATTTATTTGCAATAACCAATTTACCTGTAAGCAGGTTTTTAGAGTATTTAATTAGGAGTGATAATTACGAGGACTACATGCATACGCTTGTCGAATCTTTTAATCCAAATGCAGCAGATCAGGTTATGTGTAAAAATACAATTTCTGTTGGGTGGGACGGTAATTTATACGATTGTGATTTCAATCAGATGTTAAATTTGAAAATTAATAGCTCCCATAATCATATCGCTAATTTCAATCCTGAAAAACTGTCTGACAGAAATATAGCCATTTCTCAACATTGTTATGGATGTACAGCAGGTTCTGGAAGTAGCTGTCAAGGTTCAATAACTTAAATTTATGCTTCCCAAAAAAGAACTCATTATAGTTTTTGTAAGAAATCCTGAACTTGGAAAAGTTAAAACTCGATTAGCTCTTGCCATTGGAAAAAAGAAAGCATTAGATATATACAAAGGGTTATTAATACACACACATAAGGTGTTATCCAATTGTAATTGTGATTGTGCTGTTTTTTTTAGTGAGCAAATTGATCATAGTGGACTTTGGAAAGCAAAGGGTTTTAAAAAGTTTATTCAAAAAGGAGATACACTAGGTGAAAAAATGAATAATGCTTTTAAAAAAGGGTTCGAAATAGGATATCAAAAAATTATTATTCTTGGTAGTGACTTACCTGATTTAAATAGTGATTTGATAAAAAATGCTTTTTTCAAATTGACACTAAATGACTATGTGATCGGTCCATCAGAAGACGGAGGCTATTATTTATTAGGAATGAAAAAATTAAACAATGCGCTTTTTAAAAATAAAAAATGGAGTACCAACTCTGTTTTTATTGATACCCTAAAAGACATAAAAGATTGCAAAATTGGACTATTACCAAAATTGAATGACATAGACACTTTTGAGGATCTTAAAAAATCTAAATTATATAAAAAATCATGATAAAATTTATAAATGAAACATCTGAATTTCTAAAGAATAAAGGGTTTTTAAATCCTGAAATTGGAATAATTCTGGGTACAGGTTTAGGAAAATTAACGAATCACATAGAAATTATTAAAGAGATTAGCTATAATCACATTCCCAACTTTCCGTCAGCTACTGTTGAATTCCACAAAGGGAAATTAATATTTGGTATGCTTGGTGGTAAAAAAGTGATAGTTATGCAAGGTAGATTTCATCTTTATGAAGGTTATTCCCTTCAAGACATCACCTTTCCAGTTAGGGTAATGGGAGTCTTGGGAATTTCATCACTATTAGTTTCAAATGCTTCAGGTGCAATTAATTCAAATTTTAGGAAGGGAGAGCTTATGCTTATTGATGATCATATCAACTTACAAGGGAATTCTCCTATAGCCTTTAAAGGTGTAGAAGCATTTGGAGAAAGATTTGTAGACATGAGTGCACCCTACAATAAAACGTTAAACGCTATTATTGAAAAAAATGCAAAATCGTTAAATATTAAACTTCACAAAGGTGTTTATGCTAGTGTTTATGGGCCGCAACTAGAAACACGTGCAGAATACAGAATGCTTAAAATTATTGGTGCAGATGCTGTTGGCATGAGTACTGTTCCTGAAGTTATAGTAGCTAATCAGTTACAATTAAAAGTTGCTGCTATATCAGTTTTAACAGATGAATGCAATCCTGATAAACTTGAACCAATTAACATCTCGGACATTATAGCCATGGCCAATAAAGCAGAACCACAATTGGTTGAGCTTTTTAAATCACTAATCCAAAACATTTAACATGATGAGTTATTTGAATACCACGAAAGATGTTTATAAACAAGCAGCAATAACTCCTGATATAGGCTTATGCTGCACAACTAATCCAATATGGGAACTACCCGGGCTAAAAATTCCTAAAATTATGCAGGAAATGAATTATGGATGTGGTAGTACAGTTCATGCCAGAGATCTCAACAATAATCCAAGAATATTATATGTTGGCGTTGGTGGTGGTATGGAATTATTACAATTTGCTTATTTCAGCAGACAAAAAAATGGCGTAATTGGAGTAGATGTCGTTGATGAAATGTTAGAAGCTTCTTTACAAAATTTTAATATTGCTGAAACTGAAAATTCGTGGTTTAAAAAAGAATTTGTTGACTTAAGAAAAGGAGATGCTCTAAATCTTCCTGTTTCTGATAATAGTATTGATGTTGCTGCTCAGAATTGTTTATTCAATATTTTTAAATCAGAGGAATTAAAAAAAGCGATATCTGAGATGTATCGTGTATTAAAACCCCACGGCCGTTTGGTTATGAGTGATCCCATTTGCGAACAATCCATGAGTGAAACTCTTAGGAATAATGCTCAACTTAGAGCATTATGTTTGAGTGGGAGCATCCCAATGAATGCATATGTTAACATGTTAACCGGTGCGGGTTTTGGAACTATTGAAATTCGTGCAAGAAAACCATATAGAATACTTGATCCCATTCATTATCCTACAGATGAATTAATCTATATTGAATCTATTGAAATTGCAGCTATTAAAGACCCTGTTCCTGAAGATGGCCCATGTATCTTTAGTGGAAAAGCTGCTATTTATTATGGTAAAGACAGTTATTTTGATGATAAAAAAGGGCACGTACTTGTCAAGAATCAACCATTAGCAATTTGTGACAAAACTGCAAATGCGTTAAATAACTTAAAAAGAAATGATATTTTTATTAGCGAATCTACATTTCATTATGATGGTGGAGGATGTTGTTAAAGTGGAGGATGTTGTTAAAACCAAATTTTAGAATTTACCATGGGGTAATTTTTTAACTTTATAAATCAAAAACAGACAAACTACAGGTATTGTATTATGAATCACGTTGTTATTATAGGTAATGGAATTTCAGGAATAACCGCAGCGCGACACATAAGAAAATATTCAAATTTTGATATTACTGTAATATCAGAAGAGCACCCCTATTTTTTCTCTAGGACTGCTTTAATGTATGTTTACATGGGACATATGACGTTTACTCAAACACAACCCTATGAAAATTGGTTTTGGGAAAAAAATAATATCAATTTAGTCCAATCTAAAGTCACTTCTGTAAGTCCAGAAATTAATCAATTACAACTTAATAACGGAGATACTTTATCATATAGTCAACTAATTATAGCGACTGGGTCAAAATATAATATGCTCAACTGGCCAGGTAAAAATTTAAAAGGTGTTTCGGGATTATATCACAAACAGGATTTGGATAATATTACTAAACTTACTCAGAAATGCAATAATGCTGTAGTTGTTGGAGGTGGGCTTATAGGTATAGAATTAGTTGAAATGTTACTCTCAAAAAATATTAAGGTTACTTTGATTTGTCGTGAAAAAAGTTTTTGGGAGAACGCACTTACAGATAATCAATCACAACTTATAAACAATCATATTAAATCTCACCAGGTTAACTTGATATTCAATGATACTTTAAAATCTATTGAAGGTGAAAAAGGTTCAGTTAAGAATGTTATACTTGAATCAGGATTAAAAATCCCATGTAAATTTGTGGGGATTACAATTGGAGTATCTCCTAATATTAATTTTATAAAAGATTCTGGAATAAACTTTGACAAGGGAATTCTAGTTAACGCGTTTTTGAGTACTAATTTTTCAAATGTATATGCTATTGGGGATTGTGCAGAACATCAAAACCCACCAAATAACAGACCAAAAATTGAATCCATTTGGTATAGTGGAAAATTAATGGGAGAGACTGTGGCTAAAACAATATGTGGGTCAAAATCAAAATATAAGCCAGGACATTGGTTTAATTCGGCTAAATTTCTTGATATAGAATATCAAATCTATGGCCAAGTAAATAATATTAAATCTATTTCAAAAGAAAATACACAATTTAACTGGACTAATAATTCTAAGTCAATTAATATTACCATACAATACATTAAATCTAATCATCAAATAACTGGGATAAGTGCTTTAGGAATGCGTTTAAGACAAGAAGTAATTCATGACTGGTTTGATGAAAAAAAAGACATACACTTCACCATAAAAAACTTCGATAAGATTTTATTTGACCCTGAATTCTCAACCAATTACAACAATCAAATAATTAATAAATATAACCAAACATTCAAGGTCAATTTAAAACCTAAATCAAATAAAATCTTAAGCTTTTTTAATTTTTAATTTATGAGTTATAAAGATCAAAGTCTATCAATATCTAATCCTCAAAACATTTCTATGAGTTTTCTTGGTAAACTTGGAATTTTAGGGATAACATTTGGAATACTTAGCCTTATTTGTAGTTTTTTCAACTTGATTATTGTATCAAAAAAAATAACATTAAGTGTTACAATAGTTTTTATAGTTGTAGGAACTATTTTATACAGCTATACTCTTTATTTTAAATCCTCAGCTGGAATCAAGAATAATCACGTATGGACAAATAGCCTAACAAATAGAGGGGTTTTAGGATGGATTATTGCAATTGTACTTTCTACTTTTTATGTGTTATTGTATTGGTGGCCTGAAATCCTAGGTTACCAATCTGGAATTAACAATACGAATACTGGCTTAATTAGTCTATTTGATCCACTCTCTCAATTTTTCAAGTCTCAAAATGCATCGCAATGGTTTGTTTACGGAACGCTATATACACTTGTTATTTTTGCTTTAGGGTTCAAATTTATATTTAAATACAGATCTAATAATTATCAAATAATCAGAACTTTAAGCCTAATAGTTTGCCAACTCGGTTTTGCTTATTTAATTCCTGAAATTCTAGCCGGTTTAAATTATAATGATAGTGTTGATGTCGATGGTAATTACATAGGTTGGTTTGATACAGATTTTAAAAATGTATGGCCTTTAGACTATGATTTTTTTCACAGATGGCATCTTGAAGCTATGCAAAATGAGGCCTATCAACCCTTAGGTATGATTTTACTGGTTTGGGGCATTCTTTTATTTTTGATAGTCACTCCCATATTGACTTACTTTTATGGAAAAAGATGGTATTGTTCCTGGGTTTGTGGATGCGGCGGACTAGCTGAAACTGCTGGAGACCCGTTCAGACACCTTTCTTCTAAATCTCTAAGTTCATGGAAAATTGAGCGCTGGCTCATTCATTCTATTCTCATCATGGTGTTTATTATGACAGGCGCTACTTTGTATGGTTATTTTTTTGACACTGGAACAGTATGGGGTATTAGTATTTATAATTATTTCCAAAAACCATATGGATTCTTAATTGGTGCATGCTTTTCAGGTGTTATTGGTGTAGGTTTCTACCCTTTATTAGGAAATAGAGTCTGGTGTCGATTTGGCTGTCCTATGGCTGCTTACATGGGGATTTTTCAAAGATTTAAATCAAGATTTAGAATAACCACTAATGGTGGTCAATGTATATCATGTGGAAATTGTTCAACCTACTGTGAACAAGGCATAGATGTTAGAGCATACGCACAAAAACAAGAAAACATTGTAAGAGCAAGTTGCGTGGGTTGTGGTATATGTGCAACGGTTTGCCCTAGAGGGGTTCTTAAATTGGAAAATGGCCCAGAAAAAACCAGATTTAAATCTAATTTAAATCTTGATGAAAACATTAACCTTGTTGCTTTATCAAAGAACGAAGCGTAGTTATGTCACAAATAATTAGGGTCATTATTCCTGCTTATAATGAAGAACAATCTATTGCTAAAGTAATAAATGACATCCCACAAATTGTCTCTGAAATTATAGTTGTTGATAATAATAGTAATGATTTTACTTCAAAGGAAGCTAAAGATGCAGGCGCGACAGTTATTCATGAAAAAAGACTGGGTTACGGATATGCTTGTCTCAAAGGATTAGAATTTATCTGTAATAATAACTACACTACAGATATTGTTGTTTTTTTAGATGGAGATTACAGCGATTATCCTGAAGAATTAGTTAAAATAATCAATCCTATTATTAATAGGAATGTTGATTTTGTTTTAGGGTCAAGAATAAAAAGGCTCAGAGAAGTTGGAGCAATGATGCCTCAACAAATTTTTGGAAATTGGCTTGCAACGCATCTTATGAAATTATTTTTTAATGCTAATTACACTGACTTGGGCCCTTTTAGAGCTATTAAATTCGAAAAACTCATGGCACTTAATATGGAAGATAAAACCTATGGGTGGACTATTGAAATGCAACTTAAAGCCCTAAAACATAAATTATCCTATGAAGAAATACCAGTAAAATATAAAAACAGAATTGGCACTTCAAAAGTATCCGGAACCATAAAAGGTAGTATATTAGCAGGCGTAAAAATACTTGGTTGGATTTTTAAATATAGCTTCAAATAATGCTTTTAGAGACAGTAATAATTACATTATATACCATAGCAATCTTCTTGATTTTTATGTATGCCCTCGCTCAATTAAATTTACTGTTTAATTACTTATCATCTAAAAAGAAAAAAGACCACAGCCCGACTTTTAATTTTGATAATCAAGACGAAATTCCCTTAGTAACTATTCAACTTCCTGTTTTTAACGAAATTTACGTCATGGAGCGCTTATTGGATAACATATCGAAACTAAAATATCCCAGGAATAAGTTAGAAATTCAGGTATTGGATGATTCTACAGATGAATCCGTTGAGAGTACAGCTAAACATATTGAAAACCTTCAAAAAGAAGGACTAGATATAAAACATATTAGAAGAGAAGATCGATCTGGTTTTAAAGCAGGTGCATTAAAAGAGGGGTTAAAACAATCTAAAGGAGAATTTATTGCCATTTTTGATGCTGATTTTTTACCGGACGAAAACTGGCTCTTCAACACGGTTCCTTTTTTTAAAGATCCTGAAATTGGTGTTGTACAAACCAGATGGGGACATATTAATAGAAACTACTCCTTACTTACAAAAATTCAAGCTTTTGCATTAGATGCACATTTTACACTTGAGCAAGTTGGGAGAAGTAGTAAAGGTCATTTTATAAATTTCAATGGTACCGCTGGTATTTGGAGAAAAACATGCATTATTGATGCAGGTAATTGGGAAGGTGATACTTTAACTGAAGATTTAGATTTAAGCTACAGAGCTCAACTAAAAAATTGGAAATTTAAATATTTAGAAGATGTTGAAACCCCAGCTGAACTTCCTGTAGTTATTAGTGCTGCTAGGTCACAACAATTTAGATGGAATAAAGGAGGTGCTGAGAATTTTAGAAAAATGTGCAAACGTGTTGTTGGTTCAAATTCTATAAATACAAAAACAAAAATTCACGGTATTTTACACCTGCTTAATAGTACTATGTTTCTTAATGTTTTTATTGTTGCTGTTCTTAGTATCCCCATGCTATATATCAAAAACGAGTATGCGCATTTAAGATTTTACTTTTACTTCATGAGTTTCTTTGTTCTTAGTACGTTAATCTTTTTTGTTTGTTATTGGTTTATGTACAAAAGTATTTATGGTAATGGCATCAATAAATTTTTAGAGTATACCAAAATGTTTTTCACGTTTTTTTCAATTGCAATGGGGTTTTCACTACACAACTCAATTGCTGTACTTGAGGGACATATTGGCAGACGAAGTGAGTTTGTAAGGACTCCTAAGTTTAATATAAACTCTTTAAAAGATTCCTGGAAAGGCAACAAATACCTAAAGAAAAAACCATCAGTCCATGTAATTATTGAAGGGCTATTAGTTCTATATTTTGGTTTTGGATTGTACAGTGCATTTACAGTTGGTGATCAAGGTGGAGATTTTGGACTATTTCCATTTCACCTAATGCTTTTCATAGGTTTTGGATATGTTTTTACTAATTCATTGACTTCAAAAATGTAATGCGGATTTTTGGTCACAGTTTTTATATTGTTTCCTATACTATTCTATCTTGCTTTTGTTACTATTATATATATTTTCATCTAGAACGTTCAAATTTTTATGAATTACTATTAGTTTACACCATCTTGTTTTGGGGTTATTTCAAAACGGTTAAAAACTATAGTCATTTATTTAAAATTCTAATTGTCTCTGGTATAATTTTTAGAATACTAGGTATTTTTAGCTTACCTATTCTTTCACAAGATTACATACGTTTTTTTTGGGATGGACAAGTGATGATAAATCAAATTAGTCCTTATAAATTAATCCCTTTAGAACTTCTAAAAAGTGAAACTATATCAATATTTGAAAAGGAATATTTGATAGAAACTATGGGAAGTTTAAGTCAAATTCATTTTTCTAATTACCCTCCTCTTAGTCAGTTTATATTCTTAATAAGCAGTTACTTATTTCCAAAATCAATCCTAGGATTTGTTGTTATTTTAAAACTTCTATTTATTAGTTTTGAATGCATCACAATCTTTTTGGGAATCAAACTTTTAACGTTTATTGAACTAAATGAATCAAGAATTTTGTGGTACGTTTTAAATCCCTTAGTAATCATTGAATGCTTTGGAAATCTCCACTTTGAAAGCATTATGATTGCTTTTATTATTCTGAGTTTACTGTTATTTGTTACTAAAAAATATAATTACTCAGCTATTGCATTGGGCCTGTCGATTTTATTAAAAATTATACCACTACTATTTCTGCCTTTAATATGGTTTAAAATTCCAAAAATAAATCGTTATAAATTCATTTCTATTTTATTAACAACTTTTGTTATAGGATTTATTCCATTTTTGGATGGTGAGTTAATTTACAATTATTCAAAGACCATGGCTCTATGGATCAATAAATTTGAATTCAATGGAAGCATTTATTATGTGTTTAGAGCTCTAGGTACTTGGTTTTATGGATACAACCCTATTGCACTTTATGGAAAAATGATGATAAGCTTTATGCTAATTTTTGGGATGTCTTACGCATATTTTAATAGAGTAAACCTTAAGCCAAAAGCTGTAATCCATCAAATGATAATTTTGCTAAGTGTCTATTTATTTGTTTCAACCACAATCCATCCTTGGTATCTATGCACACTTATTTTTCTTAACGTGTTTACATCATATAGCTACATAATAGCATGGAGTTATTTAGCGATATTAAGTTATTCAGCATATATGCATCCCGAAGTCAAAGAGAAACCTTTGTTTTTGATTATAGAATATATCCCTGTAATACTTCTTTTTATTAAAGAAATAATTGGCTTTAATTTTAGAAGATTACATCATTTTGAGAAGAGATAACTCTTGCTCAGAAAGATATTTCCATCTCCCTCTGGGAAGATCTTTTTTAGTTAAATGAGCAATAGAAACACAATCTATTTTTATGATGTCATAATTAAAATGCTCAAATATTGTACGAATTATTGTGTTCCCTGTATTTTTAATTTTGAGACCTATTTCAGTTTTTGGGGAACCTTCAATATAACTAGCTTCTTCTACCTGAAAAAGCTTACCATCTATCTTAAATCCCTCGTTGAT
>ERZ802830.4384-NODE-4384-length-11361-cov-5.84796_pt1 | contig 11361 bp, 11 predicted proteins | sample MGYA00345654_ERZ802830 | MGnify/ENA primary metagenome ERZ802830 (study PRJEB30503, sample SAMEA104212375) | marine metagenome | biome: Westerlies Biome; feature: [SRF] surface water layer (ENVO:00010504) within the epipelagic zone...; material: water...
CTCGGTGACGCCGAATCCTCAGGCGGCGCCCGCAAGAACCACGTCGCCACCCCGACACCTAACAACGCACCCTATAACAGCGCCGCCACTGCCGGCCGCAGTACCATGGCGCCGGCACTCTGATGCGCGTCAGCCGGCGCATGGGAGACCATCGAATCCGTTTGTTCTGAACGTTTTAAGGCGTCAAGAATCAGCGACATGACCCAATCCCAAAGCGCTCGATAGCGCCGCGCAGTGCCCTACTTGAGGTTAAGCCGCTCCCCAACTTGTCGTTTAATGCTTGCAACGTTCTCACACCGATCACGCCATCGACCCTGAGCCCCACTGCGGTCTGAAATACTTTCACGCGTGTTTCTAGCGCCTCTGTAAAAATGGTCAGTGGTGGCGCAGGCAAGTTATCCAAGCGCGCAAATTGGCCGACAACGTGAGCGACCACCGCGCCTTGATCACCGGTCCGCACCGGCCCAGTCCAACCCGGAGGGCTCTCCCAAAAACACCGAACGCGCCCCGGCCAGCGATCAGCCACCGTCGTCAAAGGGACTTCGCAAACCACTGCGCCGGTAAACACGGTAGCCACCTCTTCCTTTACCGCCAAAAGGACCGTCGCCGCTGCAAAGCGGTTCCGACGTTGCAAATCAAGTACTACTGGGCGATTCAGCTCCAATACTGCATCCCAGGTATTGCTATCGGCAAATTCACAACGCAACCCAGACGAGCCGGGCGCATCGCATGCGTCGCTGGACAACGGCGTATCACGCCACAGGGACCACAAGGCGGACTCCGCAACTCGGGGGCTTACCAACCAATCTGACATAACCGCTGCCGGACCCACCGACGCGTTCGCAGACCCCACGGTATCTGTTACCGGGCGCTCGGCTGAGTTGCCCCTTTCGCTGACCGCAATCCGCTCAGGCACCCAGGCGTTATAGGCCAGCAAACCTGCCAAGATGGTACTCAGAACAGCGAAAGCCAACGCCACTCGCCGTGCACTCCCTATGCCAGTCGCCCCGCGCTGTCGCGCCAATGGCGCGGTGCTCCCACCGAAGACCTCCTGCGCCGCCTGACGGACAATCGCCGCCGACACTACCGGTTCGTTCCGTCCGTAAGCGCCCATCATTGCCCGATCGCACAATAGATTGATCAACCGGGGAATGCCCCCTGTTAATTTAAACACCCGTCTCAACGCTGACGCAGTGAAGAGGGAACGACCAATCGTTAAGCCAGAGATCGAGAGTCGATGACGGACATAGTTCTGCGTCTCTTGAGCATCCAGCGCCGTCAATTGATAGCGGGCTGTGATCCTCTGGTTTAACTGCCGAAGCTCGGGGCGCCCCAGCATCGACTCCAGCTCTGGCTGTCCGGTCAGAATAATTTGTAAGAGTTTTTTTTCGTCTGTTTCAAGGTTGGTCAGCAACCGGATCTGTTCCAGAACGTCAAAATCAAGATGCTGAGCTTCATCGATCATCAATACGGTCTGACGACCCTTGGTATGGTTGCTGAGCAAAAACTGATGCAGCGCGTCAGTCAGCGTTTTCAGGCTTTGCGTGTCAGACGGATAGTGAATTTCGAACTCATCACAAACGCTCGCTAACAGCTCAATGGCACTCAGAGCTGGGTTCAGCACAATGGCGATATCCGTGTCGGTGGGCAACTGCTCCAACAAACAGCGATTTAAGGTGGTCTTCCCTGTCCCCACCTCACCGGTCAACAAGACGAATCCACCGCCACTCCCCACACCGTATAACAGGTGAGCCAACGCCTCGCGATGACGATCACTCATGAACAAGTAACGCGGATTAACAGCGATCGAGAACGGTTGCTCAGTCAGTCCGAAGAAAGGGTGATACATAGTCGGCGGTTCGCTCCACTAGCGTCCAGAGTTGCAACGACACATATTGGCAATTACAGTGCCATTTGTTTTTTTCGGGCTAACACCCGACTGCCACTTCAACGTGCCGACCTGAGCGTCTATGCACGGAGACCCGGTGGCATGGCAACTGGTTAGCTGGCGACACACTCGACTTGGCGTGATTCTAGCGGCGCCACACGATTCACCACAGGAGATAGTTTACATGTCATTACCACCCTCGCTGCAGAATGCCCTTCGGCTCCCCGTTGTCGGCTCACCACTTTTCATCATCTCCAATCCTGATCTTGTCATCGCTCAGTGTAAAGCGGGAATCATAGGCTCCTTTCCCGCGCTGAACGCCAGACCAGAACCCGTTTTAGAAGAGTGGCTGGAGCGCATCACTTCAGAGCTGGCGGCCTATGATGCGGCAAATCCGGACGCGCCTTCGGCGCCCTTTGCAGTCAACCAGATCGTGCATGGCTCCAATGCACGACTCAAACATGACATGGATATGTGTGTGAAGTATGAAGTTCCCATTGTCATCACATCGCTGGGCGCCAAGGAGTGGGTCAACGAGATGGTGCATAGTTATGGTGGCATCGTTCTGCACGATGTGATCAACAACCGTTTTTCTAGAAAAGCGATTGAAAAAGGCGCTGATGGACTGATTGCAGTGGCCGCTGGAGCAGGAGGCCATGCGGGTACCGTTTCTCCGATGGCGCTGATTCAGGAAATCCGTGAGTGGTTTGACGGCCCGCTGCTCCTCTCAGGCGCCATTGCAACGGGCGATGCCGTACTGGCGGCTCAAGCGATGGGAGCAGACTTGGCCTACATTGGCTCAGCCTTTATTGCGACCGAGGAAGCCAATGCAGAGCAAGGCTATAAGCAAGCAATAGTAGACTTTGGCGCAGATGATATCGTCTACAGCAACCTGTTCACTGGAGGCCACGGCAATGATCTCACGCCCTCCATTGAAGCGGCCGGCCTTGACCCCAACGCCCTGCCCGAGAGCGACCCGAGCCAGATGGATTTTGGCTCCGGCGGCGACTCCGATGCCAAGGCGTGGAAAAACATTTGGGGCTGTGGCCAAGGCATTGGTGCGGTGAAAAAATTGGGCACCACGGCCGACTATGTGGCTAAATTGACGACCGAATATGTCGACGCCAAAGCGCGGATTAATAGCTTATGACAGACGATACAAAAATCCCCCGAAGCGGCGAGGATGACTACAGCGCTGATATCGTCGAGCAGCGACAGCGCTTCATCGAAGCGCAGACGGGCGCCACACTAGAACACACCAAACAGTTCTCTTTTGACCCTCATGAGATGGACGGCAACATCGAAAATTTTTGGGGTGTGGCACAAATTCCCATTGGTGTTGCAGGACCGCTGCTGGTCAATGGAGAGCACGCTCAGGGTGAGTTTTACGTCCCGATGGCAACCGTCGAAGGCACCATGTTGGCATCGTATAACCGTGGCATGAAGGTGATCAAAGAGGCCGGTGGCGTCCTGACAACCGTCTCAGAGGAGTCAATGCAGCGATCCCCCGTGTTTATCTTTAAGGACTCGCGCCAAGCCAGAGACTTCCAAATTTGGCTCAAGGAAAACTTTGAGAATATCAAAGCACGGGCCGAGACTTCCACCTCGGTCGGCAAGCTCCACGATATCGAGAGTTATCATGCACACAGCATGATCTTCACTCGGTTTGACTATTCCACTGGAGACGCTGCCGGACAAAACATGGTCAGCAGAGCCACCTTTATTGCCTGTGAGTGGATTAATCAACAGCGTCCCGAAATGTTGCACTACATGCTGTCGGGCAACTTTGACACCGAAAAGAAAACCTCCTCCGTGAATTTATTGAAAACGCGCGGTAAGCGTGTCACAGCGGAAATCACAATTCCACGTGACATTCTGATGAAGCACTTACGGGTCGCTCCTGAGCAAATTGCTTACGGGCAACAGATTTCGACACTATCGGCGATTCTGACCAATTCATCGAACAATGCGAATCATCCCGCCAATGCGCTGGCAGCGCTTTACCTGGCGACAGGGCAAGATGTCGCGAACATCGGCGAATCGAATCAATGCACCACTTTTCAACGAGCCACCAGCAAGGGTGACTTTTATTTTTCCATCACGCTGCCCGCCGTCATCATGGCCACTTATGGAGGTGGCACGTCTTTGCCAACTCAGCGCGAGTGCCTGAGAATGCTAGGCTGCGAAGGTCAGGGTAAAGCACTCAAGCTCTGCGAAATTGCTGCCGCCCTGGTGGTAGCGGGAGAGCTCTCCCTATCTGCTGCCGCGCGTGTCGACAAAACCACACGGGTCAACGAGTGGGTCGACGCTCATGAACGCCTTGGCCGAAATCGCTGAAACACAGGAGCCAGTGATGTCTCAGATGTTGCGTCGTACTCTGTTGAGCAAAATGGCTCACTTCATCTTCCTCATTATGGCAGCGGGCGGCGTCGCAGCCGATCGCGATTCTCATATCTCGCTGGCAGAACCGCTGCCACAGCCAGATTGGGAGCTGCCACTGATCGCCAATGGTAGCGGCACCGTCTCTGATACTGACCTGCGTGGACGCGTTACCTATCTCGACTTTTGGGCCAGTTGGTGCGGCCCCTGTCGCTTGTCATTGCCAGCGCTGAACCGACTTCGCGACACGTTTTCGTCTGAAGCCTTTAACGTGGTAGCCATCAGCGTTGATTATGTCGAGGAAGACGCACTGGACTTCTTGGCCCGCTACCCCGTGGCGTATCCGATTGCGATCGACACCACGGGAGACTCGGGGCGTGCTTTTTCGGTAGCCGGCATGCCCTCGGGTTACCTCATCGATAAAAAAGGAATGATTCGTGAAATTCACGTCGGCTTCAGAAAGGGTGACGAGGTGATTCTCCAAGAGCGCATCGCTGCTCTTCTCGCGGAATCCGACTGATTCCTGCGCCCCTGGCGACAGGGGCATCATGACATCCAATTGAGCTAGACCCTCGTAGAGACACCATGGAAAATCCTGACGTACTCTATTTCGATGGTTCTTGCCCGCTATGCCAGCGGGAGATGGCACATCTGGCGAAAATGAAGTCAGACCAATTGGTTTTGCGAGACATTCATGCCCTCGAGACCGAAGGTGACGTGCCGCCCAAAGAAGCACTGCTCAAATCCCTACATCTTCGGCGAGGGGACAAGTGGATTGTGGGTATCGATGCCAATATCGCGGCCTGGCAATACACGCGGATTGGCATTCTGTGGCGATGGCTAAGTTGGCCGCTGATCAAACCAATCGCCTCGTGGTGCTACACCATCTGGGCAGCGAAACGCTACGAAAAGCGCTACGACACTGCCGATAATCGGTAGGCGCTATGGACTCTCCTCTTTTGCAGCTCAACGCTGAAGCGCTATCAGGAATGTCTAACAGTTGGCGCGCGCGATTAATCAATAGTTTGCCCGGTTATAAGAGCGGTATGTTGGTCGGAACCTATGAGAGTGGGTCCGCTAATCTAGCGATTATCAGCTCTCACTTTCACTTGGGTTCCAACCCAGCCTTACTCGGCATGATTCTCAGACCCGATACTGGCAAAGGGGAGCGGCACACGCTTCACAATGTCTTAAAAACCGAGTGTTGGACGCTCAATGGCTTTCGGCTCGATTCGGCTGCTCAGGCACATCAAACTTCCGCACCGTATGCCAAAAACGTATCGGAGTTTAGTGCCTGTGGTTTTGATGCCGAATGGCGGATAGGAACCGATGCACCCTATGTCAAATCATCGCCTCTGCAGGTCGGCTGCCGGCTCCGTGAGCACCACGCGCTGAATATCAATGGCACCCATTTACTGATCGGTGAAGTCACTGCGTTGTATTGTGCAGCAGATGCGCAGCGCGCTGACGGCAGCCTCGATCTCGCCAAGCTGGACTTGGCCACCGTCTCTGGGTTGGATACCTACTCGGAACCCGGCAAGGCGCGTCGCTTTGACCTAGCTCGCGTGGATACCCCCCTGCGGGAGCAATGACTCGCACCAACGTCGTTATTAGCGGCTGGTTTAGTGATTTCCCTAATCCGAGTATCCTATCCGCTGACCTAGTTTCTCTCTTACCCCAGCAGCAAGGAAGTTAAAACCATGCCCCTATCCAAGCCGTTGCGCCACCTGCTAGCGATCTCACTCATGACCCTGATGCATCCCCTAACGGTTGTTGCAGAGGACGTACCTGAGCGGTCCCAGGTTGAGGATCAATACAAGTGGGACCTGAGTGACATGTATCGCGATGCCAGTGCATGGGAGGATGACAAAGCTACCTTAATTGCCCTTTTGCCCAGCATCGCCGACTACCGAGGAAAACTGGGTAACGATGGCAGCACTTTGCTGGCGGCCATTGAGGCCATTCAAGCGGTGGAAGCGATCGTTGCCAATCTGTATGTCTATGCCGGACTCAAAAATTTTGAAGACACCCGCATCTCTGAGAATGGTGCGCGTTTTTCAGAAGCGCAGGGCCTTTATTCTCAGTTTCAACAAGCCTTGGCTTTTTTCTCTCCGGAGCTCTTATCGATACCAGAGGACACGCTCGCTCACTATGTGGCCACGACGCCCGGCCTGTCGATCTACGAGCACTATCTGGATGAAACGGCACGCATGCGCGCTTATACCCTGTCAGAGGCAGAGGAAAAGTTACTGGCAATGGCCTCAGATCCACTCAGTAAGTTTGATAGCGTCTTCACGGCCATCGACAGCTCTGATTTACAGTTTGGTCGCATAGTCGATGAGGCAGGCGTCGAGGGTGAGCTCACGACCTCACGATACGGCGCTTTTTTACACTCAACGGATCGGCGGGTCCGGAAAGCCGCCTGGACCCAGTTATTCGAGGGTTACCGGACACTCAATCATACCCTTGCCGCCAACTACGAAGGGCACGTCAAAAGCCGCGTTTTTTTCGCACGCGCTCGGGGGTTTGACTCGCGACTGCAGCAGGCCACTTACACCAATGCGATTCCCATCGAAGTCTTCAATAACCTGATCACTGCGGTGCGCGCCGGGAGTGGCCCCCTCCAACGCTATTTAAAGCTCAGAGAGCGCGCATTGGGCGTCGATCGTTTGGAGGTCTGGGATATGTATGCGCCCATTGTTGAGCCCAGCTTGGCCAATATCAGCTTTGATGAGGCCAAAAATATTGTTGCTGAAGCACTGACCCCACTGGGAGATGAGTATCTCGACATTTACTGGAAAGGCTTTGATGAGGGCTGGGTGGATGCGCTCGCCAACCGAGGCAAGCGAGGCGGCGCTTACAGTTGGGGGACTTATACCTCCAAACCCTATTTATCAATGAACTTTGAAGGCACGTTGAACAATGTCTCTACCTTAGCCCACGAATATGGCCATTCAATACACAGCTATTTGACACGTAACACGCAGCCGCAGGTCTACGGGGATTACCGCACCTTCATAGCTGAGATCGCCTCCATGACCAATGAAGCTATTCTGATGCAGAAGATGCTGACAGAGGCCTCCTCCGCCGCCGAGCGGGCTTATTTACTCAGCTCCTATCTGGATGAGTTTCGGGGTGGTTTTTATCGGCAAGCCTCCTTCGCGGATTTTGAGGCGCGCGCTCACGCCAAGGTAGAGGCAGGTGAAGCCCTCACCGCAGACGTCCTCAACGCACTGTACGCGGATGTGTTTTCAGATTATTACGGTGATGCGGTACATACTGACGACTTAAATCAAATTGAATGGAGTCGCATTCCTCACTTCTTGCGTAGCGACAATTTCTATGTCTACCAATACTCGACTTCTTTTGTTGCCGCCACCGCCTTAGCGAAACAAATTCTGGAAGAGGGCGAACCCGCTCGCAAACGGTATCTCGCCATGCTGAAGTCGGGTTCAAACGATTATCCGATTGAGTTGTTGAAAAAAGCGGGCGTCGACATGACCTCAGCGGAACCGATTAAGGCAACCGTTGATGTCTTTGACGATTTAGTGGGCCAGTTAGAGCAGGCGCTGCGCGATATGGAGGCGACCTCGGACATTAAGCCCTGAGTCACTATCGACTGATGCCGAACCATTGATAGCACGACAAAACGGGATTGTTACCGAGAAACAACCCGCCACAAGGGTGAATTGTAGGGGGTCAACGCAGTATGATCTTTAGGACGACTTGGGCTCCGCTCACAATGGTGGCCACAAGAGGAGCGTCAGCTTCACATTCACAACCCAAATGAGGTAGACCATGTCGGCAACCGACCAAGAGGCATCGGTTAGCAGCAACCGATCCACCGCTCAGCCCCAGCGGAGCTTCAGCAGAGCGCAGAAACTATTAATGGTGGCGCTGGTCTGTGTTGTGACTGCTGGCGTGGTGGTCTTGACCGGCATCTGGCCTCAAGAAGACGCAGTGATTGTCGAGTCCGCGCCCACCGCGCCCGCACCGCCGGCCCCTCCCGCAGAAGAGACACCACCCATCAGCCTGCCAGAGCCTGCAATCCCTGTCGTTATCCCGACGGCTGAACCCGCGGTGGAACCCCTACCCTCTTTATTCGAAAGTGATGATGCCGTTCGGGACGCCCTCGCCGCCATACCACTCGGTACCGCGGGACAGCAGTACCTCATGCCAAGCAGTATCATTGAGCGCAGCGCCAGCTTGATCTATCTCACAGCGCAAGGAGATGTTCCCTACAAATTGGTTCCAATTGCCAGACCCAAAGCCCCGTTTCCCATTGTCGACGATGGCACTCAGGTCGTCGCGGATCCAGAGGGGTTCTCACGCTATGACCCCATCACGCGTTGGATAGAAAGCCTCGATGCGGCGGCGATCATTGACGCGCTCGCTCGCTTTTTGCCCCTGTTTAGGGAGGCATGGGGCTTTTACGGAGAAGATCCCGCCTATTTTGACCTAGCGGTAATAGAGACGCTCGATACGATCATTGCCACGCCAGAGATCGACATCACTGAAGAACGCCTTATTCGCAAAGAGGCTGTCTGGATTTATGAGAACCCAGCTATCGAGACACTCGCGCCGATGCAGAAACAGATTTTGCGTATGGGTCCTAGTAACGCCTCAGCAGTTAAGGAAAAAGCGATGCAAGTCAGGGCGTTGTGGTTGACAACACTGGCTGAGCCTAGCTGACGGTATCGCCTGCTGCCGCCCAAGCGCTCAGCACGCCTTGCCGCTCAGGTTCGCTCACGCAATAGGGCGTGCTGCAGGACTCACTGTCTTAACCCAGCGCAATGCCTACCCCGGTGTCAGTTCGTCTGCGGTTGGGCCATCAAAAACCAAGGCCTGACAAACCTCAGCGTCAAATCCACGATATTGTAAAAACCGCATTCGCTTCGCCCTCTCGCGCTGACGCGCATCCCAATCACCGATAATGGCGTCACCGCGATACTTTTTTTGATACGCACTCGCTGCTTCGGCATGCCAGTCTATCGGAGTATCGAAGGCCGCTGCCAAAGCTCCCGAAAGATAGTCTTCGATGCCCTGCTGACGAAATGTTTCGGAAATGCGCCGAGGCCCGTATCCACGATTCACTAACTGCCTGACGGTGGATAGGGCAAAACGCTCATCACTCAGGAGACCCTCATCAACCAGCGCAGTGAGCACGTCCAGCACCTGCTCATCTGAGCAGGTTCGTCTTCGGAATCGCTGACGAAGTTTGACCAACAGCTCCTGAAAGCCGTGCTCGCGCCTCGCCAAAAGGTCCATCGCGGCGAGCCGAAGCTCGCCAGACGTCACAGACGGATTGTCTTCCTTAGACCCCAACCGACGCCCTACCGATTAGGATTCCGCCGCACTATCACCACTCTGCTCGACCGCAGCCACCTCGGCAACCTCGTTAACCTCTGCCTCAACGACCGCAAGCGGGACACCCATCATCTGATGCCGGATCTGATCCTCGATCTCCTTGGCAAGCGCTGGATTCTCCTTGAGGAAACGCGCCGCATTGGCTTTGCCTTGACCAATTTTCTCGCCCTTATAGGCGTACCAAGCGCCAGACTTATCGATCAAATTGAGTTTGACTCCCCAATCGATCACCTCGCCCATTTGATAGATGCCGACGCCATACATAATTTGAAACTCCGCCTGTTTAAAGGGCGGCGAAACTTTATTTTTAACCACTTTTACCCGGGTCTCATTGCCCACGACCTCATCACCGTCTTTTACCGCACCGATTCGGCGAATATCAAGGCGCACTGAAGAGTAAAATTTTAGCGCGTTACCGCCAGTGGTTGTTTCTGGGCTACCAAACATCACGCCAATTTTCATTCGAATTTGGTTGATAAAGATCACGAGACAATTGGTCTGCTTAATCGCACCAGTCAATTTACGCATCGCCTGACTGAGTAATCGCGCCTGTAGGCCGACGTGTGAGTCGCCCATTTCGCCCTCTATCTCCGCTTTTGGCGTCAACGCGGCCACCGAATCAACCACCAAAATATCGACGGCACCAGAGCGCACTAACATCTCCGCCACCTCTAACGCCTGCTCACCGGTATCGGGCTGAGACATAATCAAGTCGTCGACTTGGACACCCAGCTTTTCCGCATACTGCGGATCTAATGCGTGCTCTGCATCAATGAAGGCAGCAGTGCCCCCTGCTTTTTGTGCCTCGGCAATCACTTGCAGTGTCAGCGTGGTTTTACCTGACGATTCCGGGCCATAAATCTCACAAATACGACCCTTAGGAAGACCGCCAATGCCCAGCGCAATGTCCAGCCCTAGGGAGCCCGTAGAGATCGATGGGATGGCCACTCGCTCTTGGTCACCCATGCGCATGACCGTTCCTTTACCAAACTGGCGCTCAATCTGTGACAGCGCTGCGTCCAATGCTTTCTGCTTATTCTGATCCATGCTGTGCTCCTGTTATCTCTGTCTGATCTCTCGGTCTGCTCTCTGGCTGGCCCTTCGATCAGGACAGCAACGTCGTTGCCGCTCAATCTTTGTGCTCCCGCCCCAATCAGAAAACCGTCAAGTGAAGCCAAAACCGCCTTCGGAAAAGTACTGTATATATAATCAGCTTTTTTTAATGCTAATGCAATGCAGTTTAGCGATCAATTTCAGCGGAAATAGTGTCGCAAAAGCCCACATGTCGCCTTTAACGACAGATGGCTGGGCTTCATCGGCGCGGAGGCAACCCCTCAGAGAAAAGCATCGCCCCCATTCGGGCTCAGACACTGGCCCCGAAAATGTCCTGCTGCGTTGCTGGCGAGGAAAAGGTATGCCCCGACAATATCGTCAACCTCCGCGATCCGTCCGGCAGGGATATTCAGGCGAATCCCCTCCAGCATCTCTTCCGGCACATCAGCGAGAATCGGCGTCATCGTCGCACCGGGTGCCACGCAATTGGCCGTGATGTCTCTGTCACCAATTTCAAGTGCCAGACTGCGGGTGAACGACAATATCGCGCCTTTGGCCGCGGTATAGTGGGAGAACCCTGGCGCGCCAATATAGGCCAGCTGAGACGCTGTATTAATAATACGCCCACGATTGCGGGGGTACATCAACTTCAATACAGCCCGTGCGCGCAGACA
>ERZ802830.4387-NODE-4387-length-11351-cov-17.8335_pt1 | contig 11351 bp, 10 predicted proteins | sample MGYA00345654_ERZ802830 | MGnify/ENA primary metagenome ERZ802830 (study PRJEB30503, sample SAMEA104212375) | marine metagenome | biome: Westerlies Biome; feature: [SRF] surface water layer (ENVO:00010504) within the epipelagic zone...; material: water...
CAAGAATTCTATCTTTTAGCGATTCAGGTGAAAATCCACCAAAAACTACTGAATGTATTGCCCCAATCCTAGTACATGCAAGCATTGCAAATGCTACTTCTAAAATCATTGGCATGTATATACAAACCCTTGAACCCTTTTTTACACCAAGGTTTTTTAAAACATTTGCAAATTTACACACCTCATCATGAAGTTCTTGAAAGGTAAGTTCCTTTGAATCATTTGGATTATCACCTTCCCAAATAACGGCTATCTTGTTTGAGTTATTTTTAAGGTGCCTATCAATGCAGTTAACACTAATATTAGTTTTTCCACCCTCAAACCATTTAGTGTTAGCAAATTCTTTGTTATGAACAGAGTTAAAATCTTCCATCCAGGATAGATTTTCTTTAGCAAGGGTGCTAAAAAATTCAGAAGGATTGTTGATAGATTGTTTATATAAATTTTTATATTCATCAAGGTTTTTTATATGAGGATTGTTTCCATCTTTTGGTTCGTAAATATCGTTCGACATATAAAGCCCTTATATTATTGAGGGCTGAGGATTTATAAAATTTTTACCCTTTGGATTAGACATGATTTTGGTTATTAAGGACTCGTAGTCGCCTTCATTAGATTCTAAATTAATATCAGCTGCATTAATTATTAATAATGGCGCATCATTATAATCTAAGAAGAATCTTGAATAAGCATCATTAAGTCTTTCTAAGTACTCGAGTGTTAAATATTGCTCGTTAATATTTCCTCTCTTTGTGATTCTATCTTTAAGAACATCAATTGGAGCCTGAAGATAAATTACTAAATCTGGAGAAGGTGCATCAAGAGTAATATGATCATACACTTTGTCGTAAAGATCCATTTCTTCATTTGATAAAGTAACTTCTGCAAACAGCCTATCCTTTTCTATTAAAAAATCGGCAACCCTAACAGCTTCAAAAAGACTTCTTTGTTTTAAATCTTGGATTTGCTGCATTCTTTGAAATAAAAAGAATAACTGTGTTGCTAATGCAGATTGACTAGGATTTCTATAAAAATTTTTAAGGAATGGATTTTCAGCAGGTTGCTCAAGAAAAGCATCATAATTAAATGTAGTTGCTATTTTATTTGCAAGTGTTGTTTTCCCTACACCAATAGGACCTTCAATTGCGATGTATTTAGGAAGTGGTACTTCTTTAATAGCTGGCTTCATTTTTTACATATAAGTTTTACTCTAGATTATCTCAACTCTTCAAAGAAACCAAATATTTTAGATGATTCTTCATCACTTTTTTCATTCATTCTTGTGATCAACGACCCTCTTAAAGAGTCATCATTTTTTTGGAAGTCAGTCCACCATTTACCCAGGCCGCCTTTATCACCAGAAGCTTGTTCTCTGACTAGTAAAAAATCATATGCCGCTCTAAATCTAGGATGTCTTAAAGTTTTATAAGGCTGACTTTTGATTCTGCTATGAAGCTTTAGCTGTAAAACCCAGATATCTTTTATATAACTATTAAATTTTCTTGGTATTGCTGTAAGTTTTTGTTGCTCCCTGAGCACCCCATCCATTGACCTAAAAAACTTCCTTATATTAACTTCACCATTTTTTGAACATTTAGAGATTAGCAGGGGCCATAAAAGTGCTGCCAATAGAAAACCTGGAGTAACTGATTGATTATTTTTAATTCTCTCATCAGTATTCTTTAACGCTTTAATCATTATGCTGTTAGAAAATTCATTCTTATTTGGGTCTGAAAGAATAAGATATTTATTGAGACCAAATGTGCAAAGTTTAATAAAATTTTGCTCCCCCATTCCCCCAAGAAATATCTTACAGAATTCATCAAAGAGTCTGGCATTTGAAATGCTAGACAAAAGATGGCCTTTGTCATAAATAGCTTCCTTAACCTCATTATCAATTTTAAAGCCAAGTTTATTACTAAATCTAATAGCCCTTAGACTTCTTACAGGATCTTCTTCAAATCTTCTTTGGGGGTCACCGATAGAAACAATAATTTTCTTATGTATGTGTTGTAAGCCATTATTTTTATCTTCGATTTCTTTTGAAATGGGGCAGTAATATAAAGCATTAATCGTAAAATCCCTTCTATAACAATCTTGCTCTAATGTTCCCCAAACGTTATCTCTTAGAATCTTTCCAGCATCATCTTTAATTAAATTAGAGTCGTCTTTAGTTTGATTATTTCCAGACCTAAATGTTGCAACCTCAAGCAATTCAGATCTATTGAAAACATGAACTAACTTAAATCTCTTTCCAATAATTCTTGAGGCTTTAAAAATTTTTCTTACTTGTTCGGGAGTTGCATTTGTTGCTATGTCAAAATCTTTTGGCTTTATTCCAGAAAGAGCATCTCTGACGCACCCACCAACTAGATATGCTTGAAAGTTATTATTTTGAAGATCTTGTATTACCGATATAGCAAATTTGCTTATCTTGTTGTTATCAATCAAATGTTTTCACGAGTTAGCTATAGATATTATCCGTTAAGCTGCTTTTCTTTAATTTCATCAAGAGTTTTACAATCAATACAGTGAGTTGCAGTTGGCCTAGCTTCTAACCTTTTAATTCCAATCTCATCCCCACATGCGTCACACCAACCATAATCATCTTGTTTAATTTTTTCCAGTGAAACAGCAATTTTGCTTATAAGTTTTCTTTCTCTATCTCTTGTTCTAAGCTCAAATGCAAATTCTTCTTCTTGAGAAGCTCGATCTACAGGATCGGCATAAGTTTCACCTTTTGTTCTAAGGTGATCAAAAGTTTTCTGCATTTCATCAAGAAGGTGTTCTTTCCATAGAAGTAAGACAGCTACAAAATGTCTTTTCATAGCAGCACTCATATACTTTTCATTTTTCTTAGATTTATATGGAGCAATTTTAGACTTATTGTTAGCAATTTTTTGAGGAGTTTTTTTGGCTGCTACTTTTTTAGTTGGAGTCTTCTTAGCTGCCACTTTTTTAGCTAGAGTCTTTTTAGCTGCCACTTTTTTAGCTGGTGCTTTTTTAGCAGGAGCTTTTTTAATTGTTTTTTTTGCTGCTACAGTTTTTGTTTTTGCCATTTATTACCGATTTAATAAGATTTTTAGGGTGGGAAAAATATCAGATACTGAGCAAATTAGCTAGCTTTTTTGCAATTTATTTAAAACTTTTGCATATCCATCTGAGTCTAATCTTGGCCCAAATGTCTCTACAATCTTTGAAGATGCATAATTACCAAATTTAGCACAAGCTGCTACATTTAAACCCTGAAGGTATGCATGCATAAAAGAACCAGCAAACATATCTCCAGCTCCATTGGTGTCAATAGGAGTTATTTTCTCAGCCTCAGCCAAATGTTCTGATCCTTTTTCTATTACAACACTCCCTTCAGCACCTTTAGTAATAATGGTCATGTAAGGCTTAGATTTATAAAATTCTTCCGCTTCTTTAAGATTATCTTTATTTGCAAATGCAACAGCCTCATCATCGTTACAAAAAATCATATCAATACCATAAGATTCTATTAACTCAAACTTGTCTCTAAAACCATGAACAATTCCAGCGTCTGAGAGCGACAATGCTTTAAGAGTATTCTTTCCTTTTAAGTGCTCTAGAACAGAAATAACAGCGTTGAAATTATCATCACTTGTCACCATATAACCTTCTATATAAAAAATTTTAGAGTTCTCAACAACCTCATAATCTATGTCCGAAGCTCCTAAATATGCACTTACACCAAGCATGCTACTCATTGTTCTTTTTGCATCCGGCGTGACCAAAATTAAACATTTGCCTGTTGGCATGTCAGTATTTTCTGAACTAATACCAATATGCTCAACCCCAGCAGAGCGAAGGCTATTAAGATAATTTTTTCCATCCTCATCGTCAGCAACTCTGCATACATGATGGCATTTAGACCCATAATTTGCAGCAGCCACCAAAGAATTTGTGGCAGACCCACCACAATCAGACATAGATTCAGAACCCATCTCTATTAATTTATTAATTATAGGTGCTTGCTCATCTGATGAAGCTAAAGTCATTGAATCCGCCTCAAGTCCCACGCTTGTTAAAAATTCATGACTAACTTTGTATTGAGTATCTACAAGAGCATTTCCAAGTGCGCTAATATCGTATTTCATTTTTTAGTAACTCCTGTTTTAATAATTTTCTCTACAATTTCAAGTGTTTTATATATTTCATCTACACCATGTTTTGTTGATATAAAGCCAGCTTCAAATTTTGAAGGGGCAAAGTATATCCCATTTTTTATACATGAATTTAAGAAAGAAGCAAAAATAACATCATCTGATTCGGAAACATCTTCAATGTTACTTGGCAGTCGATCAGAAAAGAAAAATCCAAACATTCCTCCTATCTGATTCGTCGAAAAAGGAATATCTGCTGAATTCATAATATCTTTCATGCCATCTAGTAATTTTTTTGCATTAGCCTCGAGCATTTTAAAAGGATTTTCTCTTATTACGAGATTTAATAGAGTTGATCCTGCTGCCATTGCAAGAGGATTTCCAGACAGTGTACCGGCTTGGTATACAGGACCAATAGGAGCTAGACAATTCATGATCTCTTTTTTACCACCAAAAGCTCCAACAGGAAGACCTCCACCAATAACTTTGCCCAGTGCGGTAAGATCAGGTTTTATATTATATATTTCTTGAGCTCCTCCCAAAGAAACTCTAAAACCACTCATTACTTCATCAAATATTAATAAGGAATTTACAGAAGACGTTTTTTCTCTAATTATTTCAAGAAATTCTTTTGTGCCTGGAACAAAGCCCATATTGCCTGCAATAGGTTCAACTATCACAGCTGCTAGATCATCTTGAATCTTATCAAATATTTCTAAAAAAGCCTCAACATCATTATATGGACATGTAACAGTGTGCTTAGCTAAATCTTTTGGTATTCCAGGTGAGTCTGGTAAGCCAAATGTAGAAACACCAGATCCCGCCTTAATTAGAAGAGAGTCAACATGACCATGATAACAGCCATCAAATTTTATTATTTTATTTCTATTCGTATAGCCTCTCGCTAGTCTAATAGTACTCATCGTTGCTTCAGTGCCTGAGTTGACCATCCTTATTTTTTCTATTGATGGAATGCACTTAATTATTAAAGAAGCTACATCAGACTCAAGACCGGTTGGAGCACCATAACTAGTTCCAAGATCAGCCTGTTTTTTAATAGCATCAACTATTTCAGGATGTGAGTGACCCATAATCATTGGACCCCAGGAACCTATGTAATCTATATATTTATTTCCATCTGCATCGAATAAATATGCTCCTTTGGCTTTTTCAAAGAAGATAGGGTTACCATTTATATTTTTAAAGGCTCTGACAGGAGAGTTCACTCCTCCTGGCATTAATGATTTGGCATGATCAAACAAAGCTAGAGATTTTTCTATGTTATTCAAGTTAACTATCTATAATAATGTGGGCATTGAAGTGCATATGATATCAAGAATTTAATACTTTTATGTAATTACCTTCTTGGCAAAGCTATCAATCATATCCCAATCAGTAAATTCATATGTATTATTAGTATTTGTAGGACCTTTTGTCATCCACATGATAAATCTAATCATATGCTTATCGACAAAATTATATTTTGGATAATCAATTTTCCCTGCAAAAACTTCCAATGACCTTGGTTTCCATGAGGTTTTAAGCAAGAATTTTTTTACATAGGGGTTTGTTTCAGGTGTATTTTTTTCTGGCTTTCTTGCTACAACATTAACTGAAAAAAACGCATTTTCTTTACTAGATATTTCATCAAGATTAGATTCTATAAATTCATATAAATCAGGTTTGTGCTTACCATATCTGATACTTGCACCAATGATTATTCTTTTAAATTCAGATATATTAATGTGTTCTGCTTCGGATATTGATGCTATTTGAGAATCATCTTTATTTTTTTCAAATCCCATTATTCTTTCGCAAATTTTTAGCGTATGCCCGTCAGTTGATGAAAAAATAATAAGAGTTGATTTCATAAGTACCTATTTTCTAAAATGAATTAATATATTCTATATCGTTCTTGTTAATTATTAACACCGGCTCCAATTTTTTTTTATATGTAGTATATTTATGATATGCATAAATATTTATTAACATTGAGCCTTTTATGCTCTAATTTTTTATTATCACAGTCTTCGCCATACCAATGTGCCGAGATTAAATCACCCGCTGAGAGATTGGCATGTTATGACAATTTATTTGCAAGGCCCGATAAGCAGATTAATATTAAGAAACCCATAATAAAACCAAATAATAATCCCTCAACAGAGAAAGAAAAGAGGCTTAGTTTTGATCAAATAAATAAGCTTAAAAGTGGAAAGCAGAAAGACAAATCAAATGAAGATACTTTTGGACTCTCCTACAAACAACTTAAAGAATCTAGAGCAATTCCTGATGAAGAAGAAGAAAAAATTATATCTTCAATAACCAAGGCAACAAAACAACTTACAAAGAAGGTTGTATTTAGATTAGAAAATGGGCATATTTGGCAATCTGAATCGCCACTTCCTAGCAGTAAAATAGGCCAATTTAAAAAAGGCACAAATATTGAACTTGAAGTTAGTAGAATGGGTGCTTTTTGGATGATAAATAGATCAAATAATATTAGGATAAAAGTAACAAGAATCAAATAACATGGAAACTATTCAAGATCGCTCAATTGAACTAACTAATTCTGCATCAGAAAGAATTATGAATGTTTTACAAGAGGGTGATCGATCAAAATTTAGGGTATATGTAACTGGAGGCGGTTGTTCTGGTTTTCAATATGGTTTTAAATTTGATGATGATGAAGCATTTGACGATGATATTATCGATTTTGGTAAATTCAAAGTCTTAATTGATTCTATGTCGTACCCATATTTATACGGTTCAACTCTTGATTTTGTTGAAGATCTTTCCGGAGCAAAATTTGTGATTGAAAACCCTAATGCAAAAACTACATGCGGATGCGGTGAGTCTTTTACTGTTTAGATTGCGCTATAGATCCCAATAGTCCTTTAGCAAAATTATTTTTACCTAATTGAATTTTTAAAGGTTGATTGGTAAATCTTTTAAATCCTAACCAAGCAAACGCCATTGACTCAATAGCCTGAATATCGTAACCAAGATCAGTTGAGAGAGTGACCTTTGCTTTAACCAGGTCAGAAAGCCTGTTTACAAGAAATTTATTATTTCCACCACCGCCACAAATAATTACATCTTTAGAATTATGCTTATTTTTTTTTATGGCATTAGCTACACACAAAGCTGAAAATTCTGTAAGAGTAGCAAGGACGTTCTCTGGCGATTCTTTAATAAATTTTGATGACAGTATATTTAAATTAAACAATTCTTTTCCGGTTGATTTTGGGAATGGTTTTATAAAAAATTCATTTGATAAGAGTTTTTGTAACTCAGATTTCACAATTTGTCCTTTTGAGGCAATCTTTCCATTTCTATCAAATGGCTTATTTAAAAATTGTTGGCAATATGCATCCAGTAGAGCATTCCCAGGACCAACATCAGATCCCCACAAATTTCTTTTATTTGAAATATAAGTGTAGTTCGCTATACCCCCAAGGTTGAGTATAATTCTTGGATCACTTTTTTTATAAAAAAGCTCATTATGAAATTCTGGTACAAGAGGTGCTCCTTCTCCACCTAAGGCAATGTGCATATTTCTAAAATCATGAACTACAGGAAGCTGCGTTTCAGTAGCGGTAATATTAGGATCACCAATTTGCATCGAAAATGAATTTTTCTTATGAATTTCATGACAGATTGTCTGCCCTGAAATTGCAATACAGCCAATACTAGAAGTTTTTATCTTATTCTTATAAATGCATTCCTGAATCGATAACGAGAATAATGAACCAATCTGTTTATCAAGCTTACCAAGTTCAGATAAAGTAATGTTCTTATTATTTATTAGATTTCGAATTTTTGATTTTATTTGACTTGGAATTTTTTTTGAATGAAAAAACTCAAGAGTAATGCCTTTTTTTAATCCGATAACTGAAATATCAATGGCATCAAAGCTAGTACCTGACATTGCTCCAATATAATATTTTTTAGTCATTTTCACTGGGGTACAAGTACTCAAATTTAGTTAGTAATAATTTATTATTTTCTACTAGTGTATCAAAGCTAGGTTTTAATTTTTTAGAAATAGGTTCAGCAGATGGAAGCTTAACTTTTATTGGGTCAATATGTTTGTCGCCAATTTTAAATTCATAATGAAGGTGCGGCCCTGTTGCAAGACCAGTACTCCCAACAAATCCGATGGTATCACCTTGCTTAACTTTCTTTGCCTTTTTAATACCCGCCTTAAAACCTTGAAGGTGACAATATCTGGTAGAAATATTATTTGAATGTTTAATTACTATCTCATTACCGCATCCATTTTTTCTGCCAACAAATTGAATAGTCCCATCTCCTGTGCTTCTCACGGGCGAACCTCTTTTTGCGGCATAGTCGACCCCATTATGAGCTCGTATAGTGTGAAGAACAGGATGCATTCTGTTTGGATTAAAGTGAGAGCTAATATAAGCAAAATCTAAAGGCGCTCTCAAGAAAGCTTTCTGCATGTTATTCCCAGAATCATCAAAAAACTCTTTTTTATTCATATCTGTAAAAAATCTATTAGCTGAGTATGTTTCTCCTTTATTTATAAATTTGGCTACAACAATGTCACCATTTTGAACTTTCTCTCCATTTGAATATGGCGTTTCATATATTACATAGAAAGAATCCCCCTCACGAATATCAAATACAAAATCAATATCCCAACCAAGAATATATGCAAAATCCATAATAATTGAATCAGGAATATCAGCATCAAGAGCAGCTTCATAAAATGATGTTTTTATGACACCGCTTTTAAATGACTTTATTAACTCGACATCTTTCGATATTTTTTTTATAGAGATTTCATCTGAGATTTCAATTAGTATGGAATTAATGCTGTCTTTTGCAATTTCAATACTTCTTATATCATCACCAAGATAGGTAAATCTCATTTGATCACCAGGTTTTATTTTCGAAAGCAGATTATTTCTATCAAGCCTAAAAATTTTATAAGCAGTATTTAAGGGCATTTTGAATTCTTCAAATATTATTGATAAATTCTCACCATTCATTACTTCATGTATTCTGTATGATGGGATTTCAGAAATTTCTTCAATCAGTATTTCACTAATTTGTATTTTTTCTTCAGGCAATGAATCGTCAGTAATAAAATCAGCATATAAAAGTATTATTAAAAAAATAGATAATAAAAATGTAAGCAAAATACTTTTAGTAGGTACTTTTTTGAATCCAATCATTATTTTTCTTCTTGAATATTAAGTAATTCTGCGTTTCCGCCAAAGGCAACAGAATTCTTTGAGACAACTTTTTCATCAAGAAATTGCATTAAGTAATTTGGTCCACCTGCTTTACAACCACTGCCTGACAAACCTCGGCCACCAAAAGGTTGAGAGCCAACTACAGCGCCTACCATATCTCTATTAATATAGATGTTACCAATATTGCATTGTTGACTAAACAGATCTGCTCTAGATTCAATTCTTGTATGAATCCCCATTGTTAAACCATACCCACTATTATTGATATCGGATATAAGAGTGCTAACCTCAGAAGATTTAAATTTTATAACATGAAGTATAGGCCCAAACTGCTCCTCACTTAAATTACTTAATTTATTAATTTCAATAATGGTAGGAGACACAAATTTTTCAGAGGTATTGGGCTTACTTTGATAAACATTGAACCCTTTTTTAATATTTTCTTCAATATACTTATTAAGCTTTATTTGAGAGGTAGAGTTGATAATAGGACCAATATCTGTATCTAAGTTTTCTGGATTACCAATCTTTAATTCACGCATATTCCCTTTAATCATTTCAAGCAAATCATCATAAATTTCGTCTTGAATACATAAGACTCTTAATGCCGAGCATCTTTGGCCAGAGCTATCAAATGCAGATCTTACAATATCATCAGTTGCTTGCTCTAGAAGGGCGCTTGAGTCGACTATCATTGCATTAATCCCTCCAGTTTCAGCTATTAGGGGAAGTATTTCTTTTTGATTTTGATTAAGGTTATTTTGTATTTTTTTTGCTGTTGATAGAGAGCCCGTGAATGCAACCCCACTAAGATTATTAATATTTGATAGAGCATCTCCATATTTACCATCACCAAGGACTAAATTAAGAGCATCTAACGGAATACCGTTGTCATGAAATTTTTTAGTAACTAGATAACCCAATATAGAGGTATGCTCAGATGGCTTAACAGTCACCCTATTACCCGCCACTAAAGCAGCGCTTATTTGGCCAATTAATATTGCGACCGGAAAGTTCCAAGGACTTATACATAAAAAATGCCCTTTAGCTGAATAAGAAAGAGTATTTAATTCACCCGTTGGTCCTTCTAATTCATTATTACTCTCGTCAATTTCAATCATTTGATTGGAGTAATATCTCAAGAAATCAATGGCTTCTCTTATTTCATCAATAGAGTTTTGAATTGTTTTACCAGCCTCATTCATTAAGTAATAAATAAGTTCGTATGGATTAGACTCAATTTCATTAGAAATTTTTACTAATATTTCAGCTCTTTTCTTTGCACTAAGATTCTTCCATTCAGAATTACAATCTGAGCCTAGATTGCTTTTTAGGATATTAATATCATCGAAAGTTACAGACCCAATTTCAGAATTATCGGCAATGGACTTAGCTATACTTTTGGATGCATTTTCCTCAGATCTTTTGTTATAAATTGATACCGCATGAATGGCTTTGCTTTTATATGTATTTATTTTTTTATTAATTAATTCAAGGTTTTCCATTTCTGATATGTCTATACCTTTTGAGTTATTTCTCTTACTAAAAATATTCTGTGGAAGAGGGATGTCTTTTTTTTCATTCTCAATTTTAAGATGTGGTCCTGAAGCCAGCCATGAAGAGTCTGTCTCTGGATCTAATAATCTATTGATAAAAGAACTATTAGCACCATTTTCAAGAAGTCTTCTTACAAGATATGGTAACAGGTCTTTGTATTTGCCAATAGGAGCATAAATAGAAGCTTTATTAGGCTTATCTAAAACTTTATCAGCACACTTATATAAAAGCTCGCCCATTCCAAAAAGCCTTTGAAACTCATAGTTTTTGTCTTTGCCTAAATAGTTAATGGCAGAAACTGTATGAGCATTATGGGTAGCAAACTTTGGATAAATTGATTCAATCTCAAAAATTCTTTTTGCGCAGGCTAAATAAGATAAATCAGTAATCGATTTTTTTGTAAATACAGAATAATCATCGTGACCAAGAACTTGTGAGTGCTTTA
>ERZ802830.4390-NODE-4390-length-11343-cov-6.37615_pt1 | contig 11343 bp, 10 predicted proteins | sample MGYA00345654_ERZ802830 | MGnify/ENA primary metagenome ERZ802830 (study PRJEB30503, sample SAMEA104212375) | marine metagenome | biome: Westerlies Biome; feature: [SRF] surface water layer (ENVO:00010504) within the epipelagic zone...; material: water...
AAGACGTCATCGCCGACGCCATGCTGCAACAAATTCTCACACGCCCTGCTGAATATGACGTCATCGCCACACTCAACCTCAACGGCGACTACATCTCCGACGCCCTTGCTGCCTGTGTCGGCGGTATCGGCATCGCCCCCGGCGCCAACATCAACTATCTCAGCGGCATTGCCATCTTCGAAGCCACCCACGGGACGGCTCCCAAATATGCCGGTAAAGACCAAGTCAATCCAGGTTCACTCATTCTCTCCGGAGAGATGATGCTCCGCTACCTCGGCTGGGCCGAAGCCGCCGACCTCGTCATCAAAGGTATGAACGGCGCCATCGGACAAAAACGAGTCACCTACGACTTCGAACGCCTCATGGAAGACGCCACGCTGCTCAAATGCAGCGAATTCGGCCAAACCATGATCGAAAATATGTAGAAAACAACTCCTCTACATACCCAAAAAGCGCTGTCCCACCAGACAGCGCTTTTTTTAGCGTTTAAAACTGTACAGGAAACTGAACGTTTATTATGGTGTATCTCCCCAACCAAAAGAGGAGATCATGGGAAACGACATGCTATTTATTAACGGCTCTTTCCCCCGTGCCATAGTCCATATCGATGGAGATGCTTTTTTCACCTCGGTTGAACAATCGATGAACCCTTCTCTGAAAGGCAAACCCGTTGTAAGCGGACAAGAGCGTGGCATCATCGCCTGCGCAAGCTATGAAGCCAAAGCACTGGGCATCAAACGCGGTGTCAGCTTATGGGATGCTCGAAAAGCATGCCCCCACCTCATTGTTCTGCCCAGCGACTACGAAAGCTATAGCCTCTACTCCAAACGCATGTTTGAGATCATGCGCCGCTATACGCCCACCGTAGAGGAATATTCCATCGATGAAGGCTTTGCCGATCTCACGGGACTCCGGCGCGTTCACCGCATGTCCTACGAGCAAATCGCCCGCTCCATGCAAAAGGCGATCCAAGATGAACTTGATCTCACCGTCTCCGTTGGGCTCAGCCTCTCTAAGGGACTTTGCAAAATAGCTTCCGATTACCGCAAGCCGAACGGATTCACCGCCGTACGCGGTCGTCATATTCACCTCTTTCTTCAACGCATCCCCACCAAAGAAGTTTGGGGGTTAGGACCGAATAGCGTTCAGATGCTCCAAAAATATGGCGTTCATACCGCTTATGATTTTGTGCAACGCCCCGAAAAATGGGTCGATAAACTTCTCCACAAACCCGGTCGCGAAATCTGGCACGAACTACGCGGGAAAAGCCTTTTGCCAGTGAACCCCGAACCCACACGAGCGTATCAATCGATCGGCAAAGGAAAAACCTTCTCTGCTCCTTCACGTGATCCTCAGTTTGTTTATGCCAAACTCGTTCGCAACGTTGAATCAGCCTTCATTAAAATGCGCCGACATCAGCATCGAACCGCCGAAGTCTATATTTCGCTACGGTATAGTGACTATCGTCAGCGCGGACTCGGTGTCCGGCTCAATCGGGCAACCGATTCCACGCAAGAAATCCTACCGATTATCCGACGCCTCTTTGATCAACTAATAGAACCGAACCGAGAATATCGCGCCACACAAGTTTGGCTTACTCGCTTGGAATCGGCCGATACACGACAATTAGGTCTGTTTGACAACCAAATTCAAATCGAACGCTATGAAGCCCTCTCCACCACGATCGACGAAATCAATGCTCGCTTTGGAAAACACAAAATAGCCGCTGCCACTGCTCTTACCCTTCAGCAACGAAACGAAAACAGCCGAACCCAACTGCCTTGGCGAAAACTTCACCTACTCAACGGAGAAAACGGTCGGCAACGACTCTATCTACCCCGCCTCAATATAGCGGTTTAGCCTCCTTTTAATTTATAAAGCATCCAAGCCGCTAACGTTTTTCCATCATCGACTTCCCCCGTGCAGATACGCTCATCCATCTCCGACTCGCTCATCACCAACGTCTCGATATGTTCATCCACATCAAAATCAGTATCGCCCGGCTGATCTTCCACCTCTGCAAAGAAAATTTCGATCGTTTCCGAGCAGTAACCCACACTCGGAAGAATCGTGCCAAGGGAGTGAATGGATTGTGCCTCATATCCGGTCTCTTCCCGTAATTCACGTTTCGCCGAAATAAGGGCTGCTTCTCCCGGGTCGCAATTTCCTGCAACCGCCTCTAAACAAATTTTATCATGTGATTTGCGATACTGCCGAATAAACAGAAAGCGCCCATCTCTCCGACGAGCAACAATTGCTACCGCAGGTCCATGCACCACCACCTCCCGCACAGAAGCCCGTCCGTCCGCCAACTCCACCTGATGCACATCAATCTCAAAAATGCGCCCTCGATATACCGTCTCTTTTGATACTGTTTTTTCAAACATCTACGCTTCTCCCTTTGCCAATCACGACACATCATTTATAGTCCCACGTCTATGAGATTCACGCGAAAAGATTGGGAAGATGCCGAAGAACGGCAACTCAACCCGTATGCCAGCAAGAGCGCACACACCCTCGGTCGCCTCCATTCCGAGACGCCCCATGCCACCCGCTCCTGCTTTGCACGCGACCGAGATCGTATTTTCCACAGCCGTTGCTTCCGCCGACTTGAATATAAAACCCAAGTATTTGTGAACGGAATTGCCGACCACTACCGTACCCGCCTCACACATACCATGGAAATGACCGCCGTCGGACGAACGCTTGCCCGCACCTTAAGCGCCAACGAAGATTTAACCGAATGTATCTGCTTGGCTCATGATTTAGGTCATAGCCCCTTTGGGCATGAAGGCGAACACATCCTTAATACACTCATGGAAGCACATGGAGGCTTTGATCATAATCTACAAAGCCTTCGCTGTATCGAAACATTGGAATCCCCTTATCCCACCTTCACCGGACTCAATCTCAGCTGGGAAGTTCGCGCCGGACTACTCAAACATGAAGCACACAAACCAAATGCCACCTTAGACGGACATCCCATCGGACCCTTCCAATCACTCGAAGCTCAAATTGCAGATATTGCCGACGATATGACCTACCAAGCACACGACGTAGACGACGGCCTTGAAGCAGGCATCATGACACTCGAGAAACTTCAATCCACCCGCTTCTGGAACCATGCAGCCAAAAAAATTCATCAGCTCTATCCCAATGCAAACGAAGAACAAAAAAACCGTGCCACCATACGCACGATGATCGAATTGCAAGTCGCCGATGTCATCGAACAAGCTCGAATCCGGCTTGATCAATATCAACCCACCTCCGTTCGTGCCGTCATGGAAGCCCCCGAGCGCATCATCTGCTTTAGCGACGAAATGAAAGTGATGCTTGATGAATTCACCAAGTTCATGTTCACCAACCTCTACTATCACTCCACCGTGAAAGAAACCACGAGCCAACGCGTGGAATGGATGCGACGCCTCTTTCTATATTATATTGAAAACCCTCACCACCTCGGACGCAACGCCCAACAACAGATCAAAACCGAAGGATTGCACCGCTCAGTTTGTGACTATGTGGCAGGATGCACCGACCGCTTTGCCCTCCTTGAATGTGAAAAATACGGACTTCTATATGACTGAATTCACCTCCCTAGCCCGCCTCCTCATTGACTGTGCCATGGCCATACTCATCTGGCTCGTTCAATGCGTTATCTACCCCGCCTACCATCACATCGACCGCACCCACTTCTCCGACTGGCACCAAAACTACATGGGCATCATCTCCCTCTTCGTCATGCCCCTGATGATAGGTCAAGCCATTCTCATCGGCCTCCAATGTTTACAACGCCCATCAGGATGGGCCTACGCTTCCGTCGTGGCCATGTTCATCGCCTGGGCCGTCACCTTTCTCTACTCCGTCCCCTGCCACACCCTCCTTCAACAACAGGGCTATGATGCCGCCGTAACCGATCGACTTATTCAAACCAACTGGATTCGCACTCTTGCTTGGACAGCCGTCCTTATTTTTGGCCTGATCGCTTATCGAAAAACTGCATAAAATTTTCGATTCCAGAGTTGGACGCATCCCAAGTTTCACCTATATTCCAACGCCTTACTAACCCCTAAAAGGTACGTATTATGGAAAAATTAATCATTGGACTCCCAAAAGGAAGCTTACAAGAAGCAACCTATACCCTTTTTAAAAAAGCAGGCTTCAACATCACCGGTGGCAGCCGCTCCTATTTCCCATCCGTTGACGATGAAGATTTAGAAATGCGTTTACTCCGTCCGCAAGAGATGAGTCGCTATGTTGAACAAGGCATGCTTGATGCCGGCGTTGCCGGACTCGACTGGATCGAAGCCAATGGATCTGATATCGTCGACCTCTGCAGCCTCGTCTACTCGAAACAGACCAAACGTCCCGTACGCTGGGTACTCGCCGTACCCAACGATTCGAGTATTCAATCCGTCAAAGACCTCCAAGGAAAACGCATTGCCACCGAAGGCGTTGGCATTGTTGAGCGTTGGCTCGAACGAAATAATGTTCAAGCAGAAGTCGAGTTCTCATGGGGAGCAACCGAAGTGAAAGTACCCGAGTTTGTAGACGCCATCGTAGACGTCACCGAAACCGGAAGCTCCTTGCGTGCCAACAATCTACGCATCGTCGATACCATCATGGAATCCTACACTAAATTCTTCTGCTCCAAAGAAGCGTGGAACGATCCTTGGAAAAAGAAAAAACTACAAAGCCTCACCCTCCTCCTACAAGCGGCCTACGACGCCGAGAGCCGGGTCTTACTCAAGCTCAACGTCGCTGCCGAATGTCTGGATGCCGTACGCGAATTATTACCCGCCCTGCACGCCCCCACCGTCAATCCCCTCACCGACGAAGGCTGGTTTGCCGTTGAAACTGTCGTCAATGAATCCACTGTACGGGAAATTATCCCCTCTCTTAAAGAAGCCGGAGCCGAAGGAATTATCGAAATTGGCTTGAACAAAGTCGTTGCCTAAGTACTATACAAACCCTTTCAAACAGCGGAGAAATCATGGGTACCATCAAAAAATGGCGTAAAAAGAAAATGTCGAACCACAAACGGCGCAAGCGTCGGCGTTCAGATCGTCATAAGAAAAAATAATTTTCATTGAAGTGCTGGCTCCTATAGCCAGCCTACTTGTTTGCCGCTCTGTCGCTTGACAGGGCGGATTTTTTTATACAAACATCGCCCCTTTTTGCAGCGGTTTTCCACGCAAAAAAACATCGGCTTGCATTCGTTTTCCGCCTGCTAATTGAACTTCCAATAAGCGCAAAGCTCCCTCTGCTGCAGCGATCGTTAACGCATCATCTAGCACTTCACCAGGCATACCCTCTCCATCGACACAAACTGCCTTCCATACCGATAAGACTTCTCCCGAAGGCAATGTGCAGCGACTCCCCGGCCACGGATCAAAAGCGCGTATTCGATTATGAATCATCTTCGCCGATTGATTCCAATCAATGATCCCATCGGCTTTATTCAACTTCCTCACTTCAACGACTTTTGATTCATCCTGCGCATAAGACGCTATGGATCCGCTTGCCATATCATCAATCGTTTCCAACAACAGCCTCGCGCCCAAATCTGCACATCGATCATGCAATGTAGCGGCCGTATCTGCTTCATCGATATCCAATGTTTCTTGCTTTAAAATTTCACCTGCATCCATTTTTTCAGCAACCGTTATAATCGATACCCCTGTTTGAGCATCTCCATTGATCAGCGCCCATTGAATTGGAGCAGCCCCCCGATAGGTAGGTAACAGGGATGGATGAACATTGATCGCTTCATGCGGAGCTACAGATAAAATACGCTTCGGTATATATTGACCATACGCCACCACCACCATCAGATCAGGCTGCCAATCTTGTATTTGCTCTACCATCTCATCGCACGAGATTTTTTCCGGGGTGCAGATCGTCAGGTTCATCGACGATGCAACCGCTTTAACAGGGCAAGGCGTTAATAAACGTTTTCGCCCTGCCGGACGATCTGGTTGCGTAATAACCCCAACCACTTCATGCTCTGCCCGTTGCACCAACAGCTGCAATGAAGGCACCGCGAGTGCCGCCGAACCCATAAATACGATGCGCATCGCTACCCCCTACGGATTGACTTGAGCAGCCGTTTTAGTTTTTTCTGATCTATCCGACCAACGATCTCGATCGCTCACGAAAAGCTGATCCTGACGATTTAAAGCAATCGCCGCTTTTAATGGAAAGTCAGGTGGTAACCGCCCACTTAAAATGGGCAACCAGCTTTTTTCCGGTCCATCCAGCAACTCACTCACAAACGGTTTATTTTTAGTGAGCGGTGTGAAATAAATACCACTGATATACTGTTTGTAATCATTGATATCATAATACTGGTCGATATCTTTCGGTAATAGAATCGAGATTCGATCTCCATACCACGCCGTTGCCCAAGGCATATCCGTGCAGAGAACTTCTCGAGGTGTTAGCATGCCAGATACATGAGAGATAATGGGCGGAAAATAGGGCGGATAAGGTTGCTGGGCATGCGGGGGCAAAATCCGTAACCCCAGTGGCAAAAAGGTGAGTGTCACCAGAAAGCACTTCATTGCCAACACATACAAACGAGCCTGTAGATCCAACCGATCTAGCAGGATATAAAAGAAAGCCACCCCAAAAAGAATCACAAACGGCCAAAAGAGATGGATTAACTGAATAGATGATTCAGCAAAAAAACCAGCCAAAAAAACCATCAACAGCAACGATATGCCCAGCACATTGCGCAGTCTGTTAACCGCCGGACGAGTGAATTTATAGAAAAACGTCGTAATAAAGAACGACATCAAAAGACCGCCTCCTAAACCCGGAATCAAATCTTGATGCGTTCCCGAATAAGTCAAGACCCACTTCTCTTTCAAAGCCTCCACAATCATACCAAAGGAGAGCGTTGGCTGATAATCGCGTAATAAACTCAAATCCGGAAATATCGTAGACCCCAGCAACGCCGTGTGCATCGTCCACCCAAATGGATTCCCACAAAGTTGATAGTTACGCAGTAACCAAGGCAAAACCATCACTAAAAAGAGACCCACATACAACACGAGATATCGTGTCCCGCCGCGAAGTTTCCCGTTCATGAAGAAAAAATACAAAGCAATAGCCGGCACAATAACCACCGTTAGATAGCGAGTATAGAAAGCCACTCCACACAATAAAACGGACGCAACGAAACTCATCCAGAAACGCTTTTGGTTTCGTTCTTCTACTCGATATTTAACGCCAATAATTGCCGATCGAACAGCCGCCACCGAAAAGAAAATTGCCATCGGTAAATTCAATCCCATGATCGCTTGGCTCCAAGCGGAGTCGCTCAGATAAAAGATCGTCATCGATAAAAAACCAATCTCTCGATAAAACAGATGTTTACCAATCGAAAAAATGAGCAGCCCTGTCAGCATAGTAAAGAGATGATTTAAGGGTACAATAATCCATCGTTCCGCGGGGAGGATTCGCATGCCTAATTCCATCGAAAATGGATCTACATTCAACCACTCATAAATTTGAAATCCAAATGAAAGCAACATCGGATAGGCTGGCGGATGAATCAAATCTGGATGCTGACCAATGCGAGGATTATCGCTGGTATCAATCCCTTCCACTAAATTCATCGTGAAAGGAGAGATGTTTTTCGTAACCAACCCTTCCGTAAAAGAGAAATTTCGCCCCAATTGAGAAAGGTCCATCGCCTCTTCTTGAGACAACCCCCAAAATTGGGTGGCCGTATAAATCAACACGACAACTAATAACAGCAGGACATAGAGCCCTATTCGGAGAATCTTAAGCCCCGCCCCCACATCAATACTGTAAACCACATCCTGCAGGGACGAATCGAATAACTTTTTATCAGCCATAAATTGATCTTTTCAGTTAGAAACAAAGTTAAAGTTTATCGAATAAACGAATAAAAAGACAAGGTTGATACTTGCTTAAAAATGATGCAACCCGCCATCCGATAATAATCGATAGGTTCCCTTATCATGCAAGTGAATCTCATGAGTGGATTTAACCACGGAACCTATTTTCCATAACGGTTCAGCAAAGGTGTTCTTCCATTCCCGCTGCACGATCTTTTCCACATCGGCAGAAGTGGTAAAGAGAAGCTCAAAATCTTCCCCATCATAAAGCGCTTGATCAACCGATGACATTGCTTCAAGCACACTCACTTCAACCGAGGCACCCAATGCTTGATCTTCTGTTAAATGTTTCAAATCAATCGCTAAGCCATCACTGATATCTGTCATAGCATGTACCCATCCAGAATCCCGCAGCCAAATTCCCTCTCGCACACGCGGAATAAAATCAAGATGCTTTCCCGCCGCACTTCCACCGAGCTTACCCGTGCTCCAAATAAGATCCCCATCCGCCGCACCAGAACGCAAGATAGCCGTTCCATGAGGCAACGAACCGCTTGCAAATATATGCAATGCCAGCGGTCCACCCTCCGTCAGATCACCCCCAACCAAGACTCCTCCAAACGTTTCCAATCGTTCTTGAATTCCTTCATAGATCGCTTCTAACGAGCGAAGTTTCATCTCCTTTGGAGCCACTACATTAATCAAAACCCACTCCGGACTAGCCCCCATCGAAGCGATATCACTCAACACCCTACTTACCGCTTTGCGACCCACCCGAACCGGATCTTCATCGCTTCGAAAATGAATTCCCTCAATCGTGGCATCCGAAGTAAGCACTTGATCTACCGCTGGGTTTTCTGTTCGGCAAACCGCGCAATCATCCCCTATCCCACATGTAACACGTCCATCCAACGCACCATAGCCAGCCAATCGACTCAAAATACGAGCTTCACCCAAATCACCTAATGATCTATTTTCTTTCCATTCATCTACCATCCCCCCTGCCTACCATGCCTACCCATCAGACTCAACCCTAGAGCCCATCTGGATTCACAATCCATCTCGCTTTAAAGACAAACCCACTCTAAACATATGAAGAATTCTTGCACACCCATCCAAACCCCGATATCAACAAACCATCTGGATACATACGAATAACAGGAATGAAACCATGGACGCATTTGATACCGATACCTTTTATATGCAGATAGCACTGCAAGAAGCTCAGCGAGCAGCAGAAGCAGGTGAAGTTCCCTGTGGCGCCGTGATTGTCCTTGATGATCAAATCATAGGCAAAGCACACAACCAAACCGAACAGCTCAATGATCCCACCGCTCATGCTGAAATTCTTGCCATCACCCAAGCCACACAACACCTTCAAAATTGGCGCCTTAATCGAACCGTAATGTACGTCACCAAAGAGCCCTGTCCCATGTGTGCCGGCGCCCTTGTTCTCGCCCGGATTCAACGCGTCGTTTGGGGCATGAGCGATCCAATCCGCGGAGGGGCCCAATCCAAATTCAACATTCTCAATGAAGCCGATTTAAACCACTCGGTTGACGTCACAACCGGTATACTCGAAGAACCCAGCCGCCAACTCATGCAATCGTTCTTTCACGCGCTCCGATCTCGAAAAAAAGACATCGCCCAAACGCCCTCAAATAACGACTAACGATCAAAGGCCGCGAGATGAACAGAGAACCGAATTTGATGCTCATCCGTTCGAGATAATCGATATCCCAATCCATAACGCAAGCAACACTGCTTCGTGAAAAAGGTAATCGCGGCCGATTCAATATCTTGATTCTCATCCTCATACCGCACATAGCCTTGTGCTGAATATCGTTGTCCAGGAAACAGATCCATCCGCGCGGTATACAACGACTGCGTCTGATCGCGTAAAAAATGCTCAAATGAAAACCGCACATCGTCCCGATCATATCGAACGCGCGAAATCATCAGCGGAATCGATCCGCGATTCCCATCCAACACCGCCAACCCATCCAAATGCCATCGATCCGTGAGCGCCATGCGAGCATCTGCATACACACGATCAAACGATTCATCCGTAGGTTCATCCACCAAATAATGGGTATAGATATCCATCTCCGCAAAACGCTTGGTCTGGTTGGATCGCTTTGTTTGGAACAACTGATTCAACCCCATCCGAACCCGATGGCGATCATCCAACGTATCCTCCACATCAAACGGAATCAACACATCCTGTTGAAACGAATAATCCGATAATTGATAATCTAAATACGGACGCACCACATGCCGTAAACCCTCACCATACCAACGTCGCTTTTCAGAAATAACTTTGCTCGCTTGCACCGATGCTTCCGTACCCATCGCCCAATGATGACGCACCTTTTCCGACGAAACATCCAATGTAGATGAGTAATAAGCAACCCCCCCTTCAACACGCGGAACCAACGAAAGCGCCCCCCATCGATTCGGATAATAGAACGCATGATCGCTCAATGCACGAAACGCCTCTTCCTCTTGAGAAGAACCATCAACCACCTGCTGCTCCAAATAACTAACAGCTGAACGATTCTCATAAAAAAAAGGACTCTTCCGTAGCCGCTGACGATACCCATCCACTGAAATTTCAACTCGATCCGTATTAGAATAGAAATCATTCAAACGCCGACTTGCATACACCTCTAATCCAACCTGATCTCCCGCCGATACATACGAAGCCCGTGTTTCTGGCTGCGCATATGAGACATATTCATCCCGGAAAAATTCTTCCGCAAAATAACGATCACTCAAATACGACCAAGACGAAAGAAGGTATGATGTAGGCAACGGGCGGTAAGCTCCCTGCAAACGAACACGATATCGCTGTTCATCAAACTGACCTCGCTCTTCCGGCTCATCATATCGCTGATACGGATCTTCATCCGAAAGATAGACTCCATCCAGCATCCAATCCGATCGATCCGTTTCTCGAGTGAACGCCTGCTCAACCGCCACCCCACGCTTACTGTAGAGATGAACCCGCGAACGACTGCTCCAGATATCTCCCTCATATCCCCCCACATTCAACTTGGCAAACGCCCCAACCGATCCGCGATACCCGACTTCCATTCCTAAACCCGATTGATTCAGATTTCCCTTCAGATAAGGAATATAAAACAGCGGAATCCCCCGAAAATACACCTGGATGTGGCGCGCAGAAAACGTATGATTCTGCTCCAACTTAGCCTCCGGAGCATAGAGATAATACAAAGGTTTTTCCCACGGACAAGTCGTTGCCCGCACACCCGTTAAGAAAAACGTATCCCCCTGCACCCGCTCCATTCGATCAGCCTCTAAAAAAGCTTCTCCAACCACCATTTTCGACGGACCAAAATTTCCCTCTTCGGTTTGATAATTATAGGTCAGCTTATCACCCGACCAAACCACGCTATCACGCTCAAAAAAAATATTTCCTTCAAGACGAAGCTCACCCTGCTCTCGACGAGCC
>ERZ802830.4392-NODE-4392-length-11342-cov-5.13183_pt1 | contig 11342 bp, 8 predicted proteins | sample MGYA00345654_ERZ802830 | MGnify/ENA primary metagenome ERZ802830 (study PRJEB30503, sample SAMEA104212375) | marine metagenome | biome: Westerlies Biome; feature: [SRF] surface water layer (ENVO:00010504) within the epipelagic zone...; material: water...
TCAAGTTATGGCCGAAATAAAATCAATTAATCTAAAAGAAAAGTTTTCCAAATTTGATAAAACTTGGACGCCGCATATTATTGGAGAGCTGAACGAACAATACGTAAAGCTATGTAAGCTCAAAGATGAGTTTATTTGGCATAGCCATAAGCACGAAGATGAGCTTTTTATGGTTTTTAAAGGCACACTATTTATAGACTTTAAAGATCAAGAGACCGTTGAGGTAAATGAAGGAGAAATCTTAATCGTTCCAAAAGGTATAGAGCATCGCCCTAGAACAAATGGAGATCTCGTATTCAACCTATTGTTCGAGCCAAAAGAAACAAAACATACGGGCACCGTGAAAAGTGCTAAAACCGTCCACACTTTGGACTGGATTTAAATAAAATCTCAATATGAAAAAGCGAAACATTACATTAATCCTCATGTTATTTATTCTCCCTATTGTCTCCCGAGCACAAGAAAACGTACTTGAAGAACTAGAAAACATTGCAGTTATAGACCAAAAAATTATGATGCCCATGCGAGATGGGATTCGCTTGGCAACTGATATATATCGCCCTAAAACAGATGAAAAGGTGCCCATTATTTTTTCACGAACGCCGTACAATTTTAATTCTTGGGGGGATGGGAAACAAAAAACCAGAACCGCTAAAAGGGCTTTAGAAGCAGTTAAGAGGGGATATGCATACGTGGTTCAAAATGAAAGAGGTCGTTATTTTTCAGAGGGAGAATGGGATATTTTAGGCGTACCGTTAACAGATGGTTATGATGCATTTTCTTGGATGAAAAATCAAACCTGGTCCAACGGAAAAATTGGAACTATTGGCTGCTCATCCACTGCCGAGTGGCAGATGGCTGTTGCCGCTTTAGACCACCCATCACACGCGGCAATGGTGCCCCAGGGATATGGTGCTGGTGTCGGTCGAGTTGGCAGTGTTAACGAACAAGGAAACTGGTATCGGGGGGGCGTAGAACAGATGTTGTTCTTTTCTTGGTTGTACGGTGTGGAGCATGATAAATTCAAACCTCGAATTCCTGCTGGAGCAACGCAAGAGGATCTCATCAGGATTTCTAGGTTCTACGATTTGGCACCCGAGAACCCCCCAATAGATATGTCTGAAGCGCTTAAACATTTACCGATTCAGGATATTCTCAAAAACATAAATGGTAAACATGAGATTTTCGATAAAATGATTCGTCGCAAACCAAATGACGAAGCCTGGTTTCAAGGAGGAATTTACCATGATGATATGGAAATAGCAGTGCCTAGCTTTTGGTTTACATCTTGGTATGATGTTTCTATTACGCCAAATTTGGCCTTGTTCAATCACGTTAGAAACAATTCTAAAGACGCGGCGATTAGAGACAACCAATACCTTGTAATTGCGCCAACCCTACATTGTGCTTATACCCGTGCAAGTAAAAACACCATTGTTGGCGAACGTAATATTGGAGACGCTAGACTCAACTACGACGAGCAAATCTACGATTGGTTGGACCTTTGGTTAAAAGGAGTAAAAAATGATTTTAAAACGAATACACCCAGGGTTCAATACTATACAATGGGCAGCAATAAGTGGCAGTCGTCAGAAACCTGGCCCCCTGAAAGCGCAGTATTAACAAGTTATTATTTGACAAGTAATGGCAAAGCAAATGAATCTTTACGTGACGGAAGATTAAGTACTTCCAAAGCAAATTCTGACCAAGCAGATGGTTTTACATATGACCCGATGAAACCTGTTCCTTCTTATGGAGGAAATGTCTGCTGTACCGGAAACGCCACCAAGGGCGGTGCTCTTGATCAACAAGAAATGGAAACTAGAGATGATGTTTTAGTTTATACCACAGATGTATTAAAGGAAGGTATAGAGGTTTCAGGATTTATTGAATCTACACTATATGTTTCATCCGATGCCAAAGACACTGATTTCACCATTAAAATTATTGATGTATATCCTGATGGGCGCGCCTATAATTTAGATGAAACGATACAAAGAGCAAGGTATCGAGAAGGCTACGATCAAGAGGTTTTTATGGAAAAAGACAAAGTATACAAAGTAGACCTAACACCTATGTCAACGAGTAATTATTTTAAAAAAGGCCATCGAATTCGCATTGAGATATCCAGTAGTAATTTCCCTCGTTTCGCACGGAATTTGAATACTGGAGGCAACAACTATGATGAAAAAGAAGGATTTGTTGCTCATAACAAAGTGCATCACTCTGCAATTTACAACTCGCAAATAAGGCTACCCATCATTTCTAACAAAAGGGAGGACAAAAAATAGCGCGCAAAGCTTACTTAAAATCTATACGAATCACTGCATTCGGTGTAAATCCCAAATAATACTTATCTATAGCATAAGCATCAATTAGCGGATTGTCTGGGTCATCAATATCTACTTCAAGGTCATAGGTCCGATTCAGCACATTTACTTGATTGTACACATTAAAGAAAGAAACGCCTATTTTCAGCTGCCAAGGGCGGTCTGGATTTTGAAAAACATTGTACATCACAGTCAAGTCGAGCTGATGAAATAACGGAAGTTTTCTGCTAAATAAAGAACCGTACACCAGGTTATACAGCTCATTTGGGCTTGGATCTGGACCTGGCTCCAGCTCCTCGGCTACGTCAGCAAGTGGTGTATATGCCTTTCCTGATGCTATCTTGAAAGCGGAAGAAAATTCGAAGCCCCTCCATTTAAAAGAGCTCCCCCACTTTAAGGTGTGGGTTTGATTGAAAGGTGCAAAAAATGGTTCCTCAGATAAGTCTTCAAAATTATACTGAACCTCACTCAGAGAATAAGAAACCCAGGTTCTATAGTTTTTCCATCGCTTTTTCACTAAAAGATCGATTCCTCGGGAAATACCATCTCCTCTTGCAAGACCCGAGGACAAGGCAATATCATCGGAGAACATCACAATATTTGACATATCTTTTCTATATGCCTCAAGCTCTACATACCAACCCTTTGCCTTAAATACAGCGCCAAGATCAAAGAGTCGACTCCCAACAATAGGAATATCTGTGCCATCTACCATCACCCAAACCCTATTGGATAAGCCGAGCTGCTGTTCATCCAATTGGTCAATTTGGCTAATAAATTGATTTTGAAGACCAAAAGAGGTTTTAAAGGAAAGTCGGGGGGAAACACTGTATTGCAGATACGCACGGGGTTCTAACTTTAAAGCTGACGCTGCACTCATATACACCCCCCGAGCACCAAGCTTAGCCAACCATTTTCCCTTTTTGTGCGTGTAATTAAGGTGCAAAACATTTGAAACACCGGAATTGTCTCCCAACGAAGAAAAAGTATCTTCGTCTTCACTTTCTTGTATGCCATAGTTCACGGAATTATACTTGAACTGGTACCCAAAAGCAAAAGTATTGTGCGCATTGATTAGAAAACTATTTGACCAGTTCAAACCACTGTGCAATACTACATTCGATTTTTCAACATACTCCTCAATTTCCGTGATGTCCTCATAAACCGATGAAACCTGGAAGTTATATTGGTAGTTATAGCGAGCAAAGCTTGCTAGAAGATCAGAGCTCCAACGCTCGTTCCACTTGTGCTTAAGGTGCGTGCTAAACCCGTAATTGGCCGTACTCAAATCATTTGTCAGTTCTTCCTGATTTTCATAAACGTTCTGTGAGTAATTGAGCTGGTTGTTGGTCAACATCCCGCTAAACGTAAAAAGCGTCTTATCGCTAGGTTTATATATAAACTTCCCATTTATATCGCTGTATATGAATTCATTGTAGACCTCAAACTCATTTAGGCTTTCTCCATCAAAGTCTGGGTCATCGCCATATTCTCCCTCACTTAGAATAGCTGTTTCTTGATAAACCCTTTGGGCATAACGTTTATAGGTTGGAGATTTCCAAAGATCCATATAGGAGCGCCTAAATGAAAGTAATAATGCGGTTTTTTTACTTAGTGGGGTCTCAATAAACGCGTCTGCTTGAAGCATATTCACGCTTGCGTTAGCTTTGAACTTATTGGGGATGAAATCAATTGAATGCAGATCCATCAGGCCAGAAACCTTTCCGCCATAATATGGGCTGTACGTCCCTCGGTGCAGATTGGCTTGGTGCACAATATTGGGATTAATGGAAGAAATCATTCCATTGAAATGACCGGGGTGGTATATTGGAATACCGTCCCAAAGGATCCTATTTTGATCCGCCGTTCCTCCTCTAATTTGAATTTCATTCACCGTAGAGCTTGCAGAATTAATTCCAGGGACGCTCTGAACAAGCTGGAATACATCGGGCTCTGTGGTTCCCGGCAAAGCCCCTAGCTCCTTAGGTCGAATAGATAAAGCGCTGACCTTCTGATCTGCATAAATCCCCTCTGTCAGGTACTCAACTAGAACCTCAGGATAATCAACAATGTTCTGCCGCATCTTGATATTAGGCGTTTTTTTTAAGAGCGCGGCAGACACAATTTTCCTGTAGTGTCCAAACACCGTAATCTCAATTTCAGGCGCTAAATCACTTGCATAATCAAAGGAATAAAAACCCTTATCATTCGAATGTGTCCCAATATTTGTGTAACGTACACGAAGTTTAGCAAAAGGTAATGGGATTCCTTTTGGGTCCAAAATATAACCTGAAATCTTCCAATGTACCTTTGATGGCTGTAGCGAATAATAATTTGATTTTACCCTCAAGAAAGAAAGCTGGGTGTTTTTCAAAATAAGTTTCAAGCCTTCTTTTTTGGAGACATCCTTTAGTAATGCCGTACATTTTATCCCTTCAATAAGGACGGGATCATAGGAGATTTTTATACCATATTTCTTGTCCAATCGGTCAGAAACCTCCGCCAAAGGAAGCGCAGAAAACTCCTCTGTTATTTGACAATTGGCAGACCAAATATTTAAAAAAAGTAAAACGGTAAAAAGCTGCTTCATATTATTTTACAACGACAAGACCTTCACTTTCTTGTATATATTCTAACTGCATAGAACCAAAAACAAGCTGAAGCGCCTGTTCCAAGTTGTCGTTCGGGTACGTGCCAAAGTAAGTGCGTTTGCTAATATCACTTTTGACCTGTATTTCAATGTCAAACTGCCCTTTCAACTCATAAATCACATCAGCTAAAGGAGCGTTCTCAAAACGACTTATCCCTTGCTTCCAAAGAGGTACTTGCATTTGCTCCGCTTTACTGTTTAGGTCAAGATATCCATCTATAATTTTAGCGCTCATTCCTTTGGTAAGAATAGTAGCGTTGCGCTCGGAATCTGTTACACGTACTTTTCCTGTGAAGCAATATACTTCGGTACCATAGCTTCGGTCTTTTATGTTGAAAGAGGTGCCCAAAACTTCAATCATTCCGTTCTCCATAAGCACACGAAAAGGGCTTCCTTTTTCAACTTTAAAAAAGGCTTCACCCTTGAGCTGAACATCTCTACTTTCTTTCCATTGTTCAGCATTATAGCTCAAAGCACTCTGGTTGTTCATTTCCACAACAGAATTGTCGGGAAGTGTTATTGTTTTGGTTTGTCCTTGAAGCGTTTTATGACGGGTAAGCGCTACCTCTTTGTTTAATAAGAAAAAAGAACCTATGCCCAAAAGCACCAGGACACTTGCCGCTATGGACACCCTACGGTAAAAGCGCATTTGTACTAGCTTACTCTCTTTTTTATGCGCAATTGACTTTTTTAATTTTGAATATTCGACCTCAACATTATAGGGCTCAAGGACAAGGTTTTCTGTGTGCTGAGAAATAGCTTGATAGGTCTTAAAAGCATCCGATGCCTCAAAAGCTCTGCGCTCCTCCTCGCTCATTTCATTGACAAGCCAGCGTCCTAAAGCGTCATCTTCTATGTCCTTATTTGGTGTCATTCAGTCCTATAACAGTTTGCTTTGGAGATCCCCTACCCCCTATTTAAATAATTTTATTTTCGAGCGCATATGTTTTAATGCTTTCCCCATACGTTTTTCAATTGCCTTGACACTCACCCCTAATCTTTCTGCGATTTCCGCATAGGTCAGCTTGTCTATCCGGTTCATTAAAAAAACTTCGCGCTGTGTTTCTGGAAGCTCGGATATTGCCTGTTCTAGGCGCACCTTAAATTCACTTTCTTGCATTCTAAACTCTGGGGTTTCAATTGTACGGTCCGGTTGCTCATTAGAATTGGCATACTTTAAGCGCACCTTAAGATGGGCCATCTCATTTTTAAATGCATTGGAGGCCAAGGTATATAGGTAGCTTTTTGCCTTTTCGGGAAGCACCTTCTTGCAATTCTCCCAAAGCTTTATAAAAGACTCTTGAACCAAATCATCAGCCTGTCCAGATTCACTTCCCTTATAAATCAAAAAGTTTCTAAGCGGTTTTGCGAGTCCAATAAACAGTTCCTGAAATGTGTGTTCGGCACATACGTTTTCAGCTTCCAAATCTTTCACTGTGCTAAATTTAATATAAAGTAAATCAAAAAGAAAGCAGAAGGGGGTAGGGTATTTCAGAAGTGTCTTGTTTTAGAAGAAAGTAAAACCAAACCATTATGAAATCAAAACAATCAAAAACAGGAATCAGAGTTGCTTCATTGCTTATGGTCACCTTAGCTTGTCTTTCAATAGGCTATAAATTAAATAATGGGTGGTTTCAAAAAGGAGCGCAAGAAGCAGAAAAGAATTTTCAGGTCACCTACAGCTTTGATTATAAATCACCCAGTAATGACGCTTTTCAGATTAAGGCATTTTTACCTACAAGCAATTCGAGACAGAAAATAAGCAATCATAATAATGATTTTCAGCAAGGTCAATACACCAGAAATAATTTAGAAGAAAACACTTTAGGGGTTTGGTCAGGAAACAGCTTTCAGGCGCAAAGCAAAATCGCTTACACGTTCGATGTCTCAGGTTCAACGACAGTCTATGAAATTGACGATTCACTGATGTATACGGATATCCTTGACCCTTTCTCTAGCCATGTGCTACCATCCGAATACATCGAGTCAAATACAGAGCCTATTTATGATGTCGCAGAAGAGATCTTGAACAATCATTCAGGAGCGAATAATATGCTTCAAGCAATCTATGATTTTGTTGATAAAATTCCCTCCACATCTCAAAAAGAGCTCACTACAGCGCTAGGGGCACTCAAACAAAATCAAGCTTCTTGTAATGGCAAAAGTAGATTGTTTGTTGCCATATGTAGGAATCTAAATATCCCAGCACGCGTCTGTGGAGGGCTCATACTCAACGAAGAAACAAAAAGAACCTCTCATCTTTGGGCTGAAGTTTTGATCTTGAATACTTGGGTCCCCTTTGATGCATTAAATGGGCATTTTGCAAGGATCCCCGGAAATTATTTGGAGGTATATAAGGGAGATGAATTCTTTGTAAAGCGTTCTGCAAATATTGAATTTGACTACAACTATATCATTGCTGAGCAGCATCCCAACCTCGGTATATTCGAATCCTTTAATATGTTTCATATCGCCAAGGCGACAGGGCTTTCTGAACAAATGCTTTCCTTAATGATTCTCCTTCCTTTTGGAGCGCTGCTTGTGGCTATTTTCAGAAATGTTGTTGGCATGAAAACCTTCGGTGTCTTTCTTCCTATTCTAATCGCAATCTCCTTTACCACCACAGGATTGGTCTTCGGAATGATTTCCTTTATCGCCGTATTGGTTATCATCAGCTTGATGCACTATCCCATGCTTAAATGGGGGGTACTTCATGTTCCCAAACTTGTTGTCATGCTTTCTGGCGTTGTTTTTTTAATGATTGTATTGCTTTTTACAGGGATGCGCTTAGACATATCGGATGCGAGTAACCTCACTTTTTTTCCCATTGTGATTCTCACGATAAGCGCAGAAAAATACGCAAGAATTGTTGTTGAAGAGGGAGTGGGTCAATCCACAAGGATTCTATTTCAGACTATGCTGGTCACGCTCTTTTGTTACGTTATAGTGCAGTCTCAAATGATCTTTCTGCTCATTATGAACTTCCCAGAGTCCCTGCTGTTGATTGCCGTTGCAGCATTGACATTAGGTAAATGGATTGGGCTGCGGATTGCCGAATATCGAAGGTTCGGTTGGATCTTAAGCTAAGACTTTAATTAACGAAAATACACGACGAGGGTAGGGTAATCTCAAACAGACCTGTTTTAAATAAAAGTAACGCCACAATACAAGCGATATGAGGAAAATAAATGAAATCAGAGAGGCTTTTTTAGGAATCAATCAAAGAAATGTGGGCTTCGTTTTCCCTTCAAACAATAGGAAGGATTATAAACTGGCCGACGATAAAATATTGGCCAAAAAACGAATGGAGGCCTATGGCATCCCTTGTGCGAAAACATATGCCATCGTCGATAAGGTTGGCAGTATTCCTGAAGCTTGGAATAGCCTTCAAAAGTACGAAGCACTCGCCATAAAACCCTCAAATGGAAGCGGTGGAGAAGGGATTTTAATCTTAAAAAAGTCTCAAGAAGGTATTTGGTTCAATGGTGAAGATATGATCTCGACAGACGAGGTGGTACTGCACCTTGCAAGCATCATCATGGGCTTCTTTTCCGGAGGTGCAACAGACCGCGCTTTGGTAGAAGAATGCATTGTTCCTCACGACTGTTTCCATTCAATTTATCAAAGAGGTGTCGCTGATATTCGGGTCATTCTATATCAAGAAAAAATTGCACTTGCCATGCTTCGCTTGCCTACAGAGCAATCAGACGGCAAAGCGAACCTACACCAAGGGGGAATCGGTATAGGCATCGATATTGAAAGTGGTAAAATGACCCACGGTTTCGATGGTAAAAACTACCATGAAGCTCACCCAGATAGTAAAGCACAAATCTCAGGAACCAACATCCCATTTTGGAATGAAATATTGAGCCTTTCTTTACTCACGGCATCTAAATTCCCCTTAAAATATCTGGGTGTAGACATCGTCATTGACAAATACAAAGGGCCGCTCATTATGGAAGTAAATGTTCGACCTGGATTAGGAATCCAAATGGTCAACAAAAAAGGACTCAAACCAATACTCAATGAAATAGATAACCTTCAAAAATAAAAACCATGAATTGTACAAAACCATCATCCCCATATATCGCCTTATTACTTATTGTGCTTTGCGTTGCGCTTATTGAGCTTCCTAAGGGACAAACCAAAATAATCTCAATGCAAGAAATGCAAGAAAAGCAAGAAAAAACAATAACAAAGCTATCCGCAAAGGTAAATCCCATTGAATTGAAAGCAATTAAAAACTTAAACCATGAATAAAATAACACTGCTACTTATCATTAGCCTTTGCGCCACGAGTACATTCAGCCAAAACGGCACTTACAAATTGAAAGTCAAAACAATGCTGGGTTATGAAATTAATCCTTTGAGATCTCCATCTAGTTTCATTGACAGAAACGGTGTTTTCATGAATAAATCAGCACTCTACAACAACCTCCCTTTTGTCGGAGGAGGAATCTTCTACTCAAGTAGCTCAAAGACAAAAAAGCACCGTTTCGACTTTTACAGCAATCATAGAAACAGCATAAATAGCAGCAAGGATAGCATTCGATCCGCCATTCACGAAGGTGGTATCAAGTACCATTTAAAAACAAAAAAAGGAAACCTTTTGGTCTCAAAGCTGATGTATCGAGACTATGTAAAAACAGGTGGTCAAGACCAAGATAACCTCATCGGGGCGCCACTCAGCTATAAAAGAATCATCCTAGAAAATGGCTACAGCATAAAATTAAAAAGATACTGGGGGCTTTCCATTGCTCAACGAACGATTGGTAAATTCTATAAAAGAAGAGGCTTCAATCAATTCAAGTATTTACATAATGATATCAGCACTGTACTTTCTTACCGCTACAGTCTAAAAAATAAAATAGGATACCGCTTAAGCACAAACCTGGGCCAAAGAAACTATTCTATACAAAAGCAAACAAGCACAGCAGAAAATGATCCCGATCTTCTAGACTCAAACGAAGTCTTTATTGTCAACGGGAACGACGACAACTTAAATAGAATGTGGAGATACTATTCTGCCGATCTCGCAACAAAAATTCCTTTAGGAAAAAAATTCAAAGCGATTGTTACAGCAGGCTTTGTCCTACGAAATGATATTCTAGATAATAGACTCGGGTACCGACAAAGTGTCATAGATCTAGGTGTGCAGTATAGCCACAAAAAGCTTAAGCTTTCTGGAGGCATCAATCATCTTGGCAGGACCTATACAACCCTATCAGCATCAGGAACAGCCGCGCTCTTGCGCTATGATTACATCAAGCTTCGTGGTAATGCAAGCTATTCTTTTTCAGATCGGCTGCAAGCATTCGCGCAATTTGGATGCACAAGAAGAATTTCAAATTCAGACCTAGAAACCAATAGGGCACTGCGCAGCTATTTTATAGGAGAATGCTCCATGGGAATGCGATTTTCTATAAAAGGATGCTATGTTGAGCGCCAAAAAATCAGATAACGCATAAGCCCAACCTTACCAATGATAAAGGTTGTAACATGTAAGCTTACGTCATATTCACTTTTTTTATTCAGTGGTTTTAATAGGGGAAATTAATTTATTATTACTCTAATGTTATCGAATTATTACCAATAACCAAGAGTTTATCGTAAATTTATCTGTCTAAATCAAGACATCCCCTGCACGATGGGTTGAAACGAGGCGCAGTATTTGAATGCAATCTTTGATCGCTTCGCTTTAGGCAAGTGGAAACAAGAAACACTATGAAAAACAAGCTCTTATTTGGTATTTTATTTTTCATCGGCTTTGGACTGAATGGTCAAGAGCTCTATAATCCTCAGACGCTTTATGATGCACCCGGAGGTGTGTTTGATCTCAACTTTGTGCGCGAAATGGACATCGTTTTTGAGGATCCTAACTACCACAGCGTTCTAGTAAACTCCTTTTTTAATGCGCCTAGCTACAGGATTCCGGCTACACTGAGCTACAACGGTGAAAGCTATGACAGCGTTGGGGTTCGCTACAAAGGGAACTCAACTTTTTGTCTGCCCAATGATGAAGGCAATCCAAAGGTCCCTTATAATATTGAGATGAATCATTTTATTCAGGCCCAAAAACTTGAAAACCTTAAAAAGATTAAGCTTGCCAACGCGTGGATGGATCCTACTTTTGCAAAAGAAATTACAGCTGCAAACATTTACCGTAAATACCTACCGACACCAGAGGCCAACTTATTGCGCCTGAATGTTCAAGGAAACTATCTTGGCTTGTATGTGAACACTGAGGCTGTTGATAAGCAATTCTTACAAAAACAATTTAATGAGAAAGATGGAGTGCTAGTAAAGTGTGATCCAGTACAAGTTTTTTGTGGCAACAATACAGCCAATGGAAACCCTGATTT
>ERZ802830.4397-NODE-4397-length-11333-cov-8.8568_pt1 | contig 11333 bp, 15 predicted proteins | sample MGYA00345654_ERZ802830 | MGnify/ENA primary metagenome ERZ802830 (study PRJEB30503, sample SAMEA104212375) | marine metagenome | biome: Westerlies Biome; feature: [SRF] surface water layer (ENVO:00010504) within the epipelagic zone...; material: water...
GATCTGTCTTTCATGGTTCGAAAAATTTTAAGAATTCGAATTTTTGATGATGAGAATGGCGCCCTAAACCAAAGTATATCTGATATCAATGGAGACATACTGTTGGTCCCAAATTTTACACTTGCTGCCGATACAACAAGAGGGAATAGGCCTGGATTCTCGACTGCAATGCCTCCAAATGACGCAAAAGTAATGTTCGAAAAGTTTGTCGATGACGTGTCGTCCTTGCATAGAAACGTCTCTTCTGGTCTTTTTGGAGCTGATATGCAAGTCTCGCTTATTAATGATGGCCCAATAACAATTTCATTAGCTTCAAAAAAATAAATGCTATGATAACAGTCATTATATTTTAGGGAGACAGCAATGGGGCCAAGCGGAATAGGCATCTGGCAACTTTTGATTGTTCTATTGATCGTTGTTCTAGTCTTTGGGACCAAAAGAATTAAAAACATTGGCTCTGATCTTGGTGGCGCCATTAAAAGCTTTAGAAAGGGTCTAAACGAAGCTGAGAGTGTAGAGTCAGACCTATCAAAGATAGGCGAAGAGCTAAACAAAGACCCAGAAGACAGCGAAGACAAAGCCGGCGAAAACAAAAACGACTGATCAGCTATGTTTGATATTGGTTTTTGGGAAATGCTGGTCCTCTGTGTTCTTGGATTGCTTGTCCTAGGACCAAGCAAACTTCCAGAGGTCGCAATAAAAATTGGAAACTATATCGGCCGAGCTAGATCAATGGTCAATAGCTTCTCAAGGCAAATGCGACAAGAAATTGAGCTCGCTCCATTAAGGCCTGATGCCCCTGAAAAACCTAATGCCTCTGAAAAGCTCGATGGCACAGAAGAAAAAGAATGAGTCAACAGACAGAAGATCTAAAAGAAGAAAGTCTGGTATCCCACTTAATTGAACTAAGATCAAGATTAATCAAAGCCGGCAGTGTGGTATTGGTTTTGTTTATATGTCTTGCGCCGTTTGCAGATTTTATCTTTTCTCAGGTTGCAATGCCTCTAATGAAGCAGCTGCCTGAGGGTTCAACAATGATTGCGACCCAGGTTGCATCCCCATTCTTAACGCCATTTAAGACCACAATTTTTGCTGCACTTTTTCTGGCTATGCCTGTGGTGCTCTTTCAAATGTGGTCATTCACAGCTCCTGGGCTTTATGAAAATGAAAAAAGGTTTGCCATACCACTGATGGTCTCGAGTGTTTTGTTGTTTTACTCTGGTGCCCTCTTTGCTTACTGGGTGGTGTTTCCTCTAATGTTTGGATTCTTCACGTCGGCGGCACCCGAGGGTGTCTCTGTGATGACCGATATATCAAGTTATTTGGATTTTGTCTTGGTTCTGTTTTTTGCCTTTGGCATGGCTTTTGAGGTCCCAATTGCGACCGTCATGCTTGTTTGGTCTGGGTTGGCCTCTGTTGAAAGGCTCGCTGCCAGTAGGGCCTATGTTCTGCTTGGGGCGTTTATCATCGGAATGCTCATTACTCCGCCGGATGTCATCTCACAGACATTGTTGGCGGTTCCTGTTTACTTGCTCTATGAGTGTGGCATTCTATTGTCAAGAATTCTGATTAAAAAAAACAAAGAGGAGAAAGACGCTGATGAACCAAGCATCAACCCCTAGTGATACCTTCTTTGGCCATCCTATTGGCCTTCGAACGCTCTTTTTAACCGAAATGTGGGAACGCATGTCCTACTATGGAATGAGGGCACTCTTGGTTCTTTACATGACGGGAGCTTTAACTGGATTTAATCCAGGGCTTGGTTGGACAAGCCTGGAGGCACAGGCAATTTATGGCATCTATGTTGGCATGGTTTACTTTGTTGTCATTCCTGGCGGCTGGCTCGCTGATAATATTCTTGGTCATCAAAAAGCGGTTTTGATTGGTGCAATCATTATCATGTTGGGGCACTTCACTTTGGCCATACCAGTGGATCAAACCTTCTTTCTTGGATTGGTTTTTGTGGTTATGGGAACGGGGCTGCTCAAAGGAAACATATCGACCATTGTTGGCAAGCTCTACTCAGATGACGATGATCGAAGAGAAAATGGCTACTATGTCTTTTACATGGCAATCAATATTGGGTCAACGCTCGGTTTCTTGATCTGCTCGTATTTGGGTGAACGCATAGGTTGGCACTGGGGTTTTGGCGCCGCAGGTATTGGCATGACTTTTGGGGTTATTCAGTTCATTAAAACGAGACATTTATTGGGTGCCGCAGGTGCAGAGCCTAACCCAATGGATGACACAAGGCGCTCTCAGCTAGTGTTGTGGTCAAAAATAAGCCTTGTGCTAACAAGTGTTGTCATCATTTCGGGGCTTATGGGTCTCTATACAGTCAATGCAAGGGCTTTTGCTGAAGGTTTTTATTACTTCCTCTCATTTGTTGCGGGCACTTATTTTCTATATTTATATTTCCTTGCGGGGCTTAATGCAGAAGAGAAAAAAAGTGTAATCCTTCTGGGGCTTCTCTTTATTGGTGCTGCTGCTTTCTGGTCAGGGTTTGATCAATCAGCAAGCTCGCTGAGTATATTTGCAAGGGACTATACTGATCTCTCGGTCTCTGGCTATGTTATTCCCATCGGTTGGTTGCAATTTGCAAACCCAATCTTTGTTGTTATTTTTGCGCCTGTTTTTGCCGGAATCTGGACCCAACTGGCTCGTAAAAACCTAAACCCCTCCTTGCCAATCAAGTTTGCGTTTGGTTTGTTGTTGATGGCACTGAGCTTCGTTGTCATGCTGTATGCTGTTGAGCTGGCGCTGATTTCGTCTCCGGTCAATATGAGGTGGCTAATTTTAACCTATCTCATTCAAACTTGGGGCGAGCTGGCACTGTCTCCTGTTGGCCTTGCCGCTTTCTCAAGACACTCTCCAAAAAAATATGTCGGACAAATGTTTGGTCTTTGGTTCACTGCATCTGCGATCGGAGGGGTGTTGGCCGGGCTGCTTGGCGGAGATGCTTTGGTTGAAGGCCTTGATAGTATTTCGCCGGTGTTTGGCTTTATGGTTCAGTACTATGTGATCATTGCCATTGCTTTGATTGTCGTGTCGTTCCTGATAGGTAAAACAAGGGGTGGAAAAGAAGGCTCAGGTTAGTTTTTTTTAAGCTTTTTAAACTCCAGCTCCTTGTTCTCAATGCCTCTTTGAGAAAGCCATTTTTTTACTGCCTGGCCAGTTCCACTCGGCCATGGCCTGAGCTCGCTCGATGGAACCACCTTAAACCCAGCCAATTCCTCTTCTTCAATTGTTATTTTCCCATCAGCCAATAGAACATCGAAAGCAATGATGATTTGATTCATTTGGATGAATTCATAAACACCAAGAAGGTTGCCCACCTCACAATCGAGCCCTATTTCTTCTTTTATTTCTCTTGCAATGCCCTCCTCAGGGCTTTCTCCTGCCTCCATGAATCCTGTCACAAGACTGAACCAATGAGTGGGCCAACCTATTGATTGAACCAAAACGACTTCGTCATTTCTGTGGGCAACTGCTGCGAGGACGGGCGTTGGGTTATTCCATAATACAAAATCGCATTCAGGGTCCAAACACCTCTTTCTTTTAAGCCCACCTTCTTCTCCAGTGACCAGTTTGTTTTTACAAATTGGGCAGTATTTGTAGTCGTATTGCATAGAGCGTACTCTAAACATAAAGGCTCTTGATTTATAGTGCTTATTTCTAAAGGCATGCGATCATTGATTTGTTATATTTAATAAAAAAGGAGAATTTATGTCTGTTTACTTGGTGTCGATATGTGAGATAACGAGCTTCAGTGAAGCATTGAGCGAATATGCCGATGTTTCTGCAAAACTGATTGAAGAGAATGGAGGGCACTATGTTGTGAGAGGCCCTGTAAATAAAGTGGTGGAAGGCGCTTTATTGGATGGGAAAAGTGGAAGGCAGTTTATTGGATGGAAAAACAGCAATCATCGCAAAATTCCCAAACAAAGAATGTATCGATAATTTTTGGGCGTCAGAAGAGTACCAATCAATAAAACATAAAAGAGAAGGCACTGGAATTTATGATATTGGAATATTTGAAGGGGTGGATTAGCAGGATGTCTTATGACAGCGAAAACATTTTTGCGAAAATCTTGAGGGGTGAAATGCCTTGCCATAAGGTTTATGAAAACGAGTCGACAATTGCTTTTATGGATATTATGCCCATGTCAGATGGCCATGTTTTAGTGGTCCCAAAGTATCCCGCTGAGAATATTTTTGACCTCAGTGAAGAATATCTAAAAGAGGTTATTGCAACAACAAAGCTGCTATCACATGCCGTGAAAAAGGCGCTTATGCCTTCTGGTTTAATTGTGAAACAATTTAATGGCTCAGATGCTGGACAAACCGTATTTCATTACCATATGCACATCATTCCGGTTTATAATGGCGCGCCTAATAATAACCATGGCTATGAAATGGAAAAACCAGAAAAGCTTGAATCTATTGCACAGAAAATAGCCGCGGAACTATAAAAAATGGACTTTATAAACGAAAACTTAATTCTTGTAAGCGTAACAATATTTGTTTTTCTGTTAGCAATATTCAATGAACTAAAAATAAAGGAGGGCAACATTTGTGGGCTCTCCCCTATGCAGGCGGTAAAAATTATTAATCAGAATGCTGTGGTGTTGGATCTTCGAAACAAAAATGATTTTGAAAAAAAGCACTTACTAGACTCTCAAAACATAGCTGCCGAAGATGTTTCAGAAAAGGCTGGGTCGATAAAAAGACCGCTTCTTTTAGTGTGTGAAACAGGCGGGGCCAGCAAAAAAAGCAGTCTTGCCCTTCGCCAAAATAGTTTTGAACAGGTTTTTTATGTAAAAGGCGGAATAATTGAGTGGGAGAGAGCCTCTCTACCAACAACATCGGAGCAATCATGACAGAATCAAATCAAGCAGAAAAAACTGTAGCAATTCAAACCATATACACTAAAGACGTTTCATTTGAGGCACCAAACAGCCCTGGAGTTTTTATGGAAGAAAGCATACAGCCTGAAACAAAAATAAATCTCGCAAATACTCACAATAAAATTGGAGACAACTCGTACGATGTTTCATTGACGATTAAAGCCGAAGCAACATACGGTGAGAAAACCATGTTCATTGCAGAAGTTGAGCAGTCGGGTGTGTTTGTGCTGAATGGATATGACGATGAGGAAATAAAAGATCTTATTGCTGTTTATTGCCCTTCTACACTGTTTCCATATGTGCGCGAAACGCTCTCTTCGCTGGTTTCAAAAGGAGGGTTTCCTGCTCTTAACCTTCAGCCTATCAGTTTTGAAGCGCTCTATGCTCAAGCTAAAGACGAGCAACAAACTAAAAACTAGATGGGCGACACATCTTTTTTAGTCTTTGGTGCAGGCGCATGGGGAACCGCGCTATCGTTACAGTTAAATAAATCTGGTAACAAAGTCTATTTGAGCTCTTTTGATAGCACCAATCTATCCAGCATTGCCTCCACAAGAATAAACCAGAAGTATCTTCCTGGGGTTTCTTTGCCTGATGAAATAGAAGTGATAGGACTCAACCAAGAGTTGTTTAAAAAAATTGATTGTGTGGTCATTTGTGTGAAAAGTCCTTACTTTTCTAAAGCATTGTCTGTCCTGAATAATCACTCAGCATTTTTCAAAGTGCTTTGGGCGACCAAAGGATTTGATTTGGAAAGCGGTGCCCTATTATCAGAAATAGTTTCTAAACATTATGGCAAGGGTATTGAGCACGGTGTTTTATCCGGTCCCACTTTTGCCGAAGAGCTTTCACTAGGCAAGCCTGCTGCAATCACGCTTGCCACAAACACAATCAAAGATCCGAGCGAACTGGCATCCTCGATGTCTAATGAAAGCTTAAGAGTGTATATCTCAACGGACCCTATAGGTGTTCAGCTAGGCGGCAGTCTAAAAAATATCATTGCAATAGCATCGGGCATCTCTGATGCAATGAACATGGGGGCCAATGCAAGAGCAGCGTTGATTACCCGTGGCGCAGAAGAGATGAGGGCGCTGGGGAAAGTTTTGGGGGCGAATAAGGCAACCTTCTCTGGTTTGTCAGGAATTGGTGACCTGGTTTTAACCTCAACGGATGATCAGTCAAGAAACCGGCAGCTGGGAATCCACATTGGTAGCGGGGGCAGCTTAGCTAGTTTTAAAGAAGCAAAAAATGGAGCGCCAGAAGGGGTCCATGCTGTCAAAGCACTGGTAGATGCTGGAATGATTAATGATGATCAATTCCCAATTATGACCAGGGTTTATAAGATTCTTTTTGAGGGGCTTTCTGCCAAAGAGGCTGCCACAGAATTGATGGCCCGGCCATTGCGATTTGAAAACTAAGACAGCCCAGTAAAATGATTTTGTCCCAGTGCATGGTACAAAAGAATTGCAACGGAGTTAGAGAGATTGAGGCTTCTTGAGCCATCCGCCATTGGTATTCGTATTCTTCCTTTGCAGCGATCATGATTGAGGCATTTTTGGGGCAACCCCTTTGTTTCACTGCCAAACATAAGATAATCGCCAGGCTCTATAATGTTTTTATTCATCAGTGCTTCGCCTTTGGTGGAAACTGAATAGTATTTCTTTGTTGATGTTTCACTCAAAAACGCTTCGAAATTTTTATGGTGAATAACCTCAACGGATTCCCCATAATCCAATGCCGCCCTTTCAAGATTTTTCTTGGTCATCACAAATCCCAGAGGGTGAATTAAATGCAATTTAGCGCCTGTGTTCGCACACAAACGAATAATATTTCCTGTGTTGGGTGGTATTTCGGGTTGATGTAGTACAATATTGAACACAAAACCAGTATGGCCAACAAAAACACAATAACAACTGAATTCTTAGGGCTAAATCTTGCCTCTCCAATTGTATTGCTTTCTGGTTGTGTTGGCTTTGGCGATGAATACACAAGGCTTGAGGGTTTTTCGAATGGTGATATTGGTGGAGCGGTCCTAAAAGGCACTACGCTTGAACCGCGCTTGGGCAATGAGTCTCATCGCGTTTATGAAACTCCCTCTGGAATGCTGAACTCAATAGGCCTACAAAATCCCGGTGCGCATGAGGTTGTAGAAAAAATTCTGCCGTCGCTTGAACCCTTTGAAACTCACTATATTGCCAATGTCTCTGGCTCTACGATTGATGAATACGTTGAAGTCTGTAGGCTTTTTGATCAATCAAGTATTCATGCAATTGAATTAAACATCTCCTGCCCGAACGTCAAGAAAGGTGGGATGGAGTTTGGTAACGATCCAGAAATGTCGGCTCAAGTGGTAGAAGCTTGTAAGGGTGCAACCTCCAAGCCAATCATTACTAAACTGTCTCCGAACCAGGCGGATATAAAAGAAAGCGCCCGAAGGTGTATCGAAGCTGGCAGTGATGCACTAGCCGTGATTAACACCATTACTGGAATGGCAATTGACATTGAGAGCAGGCGTCCGGTTCTTGGAAACATATCTGGCGGCTTATCAGGGCCGGCCATCAAGCCAATTGCGCTTCAGAAAGTCATGCAAGTTTATGAGATCGCCGGGCCTCAAAATATTCCAATCATGGGTCAAGGCGGGATTAGCTCTATTAATGATGCAATTGAGTTCTTGATCGCAGGCGCATCGACCATAGGCATAGGCACTGCTCTTTTTATTGATCCTTTGATTTGCAATAAAATCAATGTTGGGCTGGAAAAATATCTGACTGATCATTCTATTGATGGAATTGGAGCTTTGACCGGAAGCCTCAAAAAAGATTAAAGGCCCCAATAAGGAGCCTTTAATGTTCTATATTTTTATTGCGTTACTTTGTCAGTGTGCCAACAATGTGGGCAATAATCTTATATGGGTCTGCATTTGATGCTGGCCGCCTGTCTTCAAGATAGCCGTTCCAATCGTTTTCTACCGTATAGATTGGGATTCTTATGCTGGCCCCACGATCACTAACGCCATAAGAAAAAGTGCTTATGCTTTGCGTTTCGTGGTTTCCGGTTAGTCTTTTATCGTTGTCCGATCCATAGTTTTGTATGCCTTCTTCATGCACCGCACCTAGTTTTTCACAAAGCGAGTTCATGAGCTCCTCGGAACCGGCTTCTCTCATTTGTGCGTTAGAGAAGTTTGTGTGCATGCCGGAACCATTCCAATCCCCCTCTTGGGGCTTGGGATGGGTGTTGACAGCAACATCAAACTCTTCTGCCACAAGGTGAAGAAGGTATCTGCTCATCCAAAGATCGTCCGCTGCTTTGAGGCCTTTTCCAAAGCATTGGTATTCCCATTGTCCAAGTGCAACCTCTGCGTTGGTGCCGGTAATTTTTATTCCAGCATCTATGCAAGCGTCCATGTGTGCTTGAGAAATTTCTCTGCCATACACATCGCCCGCGCCAACTCCACAGTAATAGTCTCCCTGTGGCCTAGGTGTCCCATCTTCCCATCCTAGGATGGTTCCATCCTCTGGGTTGGTGAAAAAATATTCTTGCTCAAAACCAAACCACCAATCGTCTGTCAAAAGGTCAACGCAAGCATTTCTCGTGTTAGAAGGGTGAGCAGATCTGTCTGGTGACAGCACTTCGCACATCACTAAACTGTCTGAATTTAATGGGCCTGAGTAAGTTGTAACCGGTCTGAGTATGCAGTCAGAGTCGCCCCCTTCTGCTTGTTGTGTCGAAGAACCGTCGAAGGACCAATCAGGCAAGTCAGAGCCTTGATTTCCTGGTATCTCTCCATCAATAACTTTAACCTTGCTTCTCAGCATGGGCTCAGGCTTGTAGCCATCAAGCCAAATATATTCTAGTTTTTTCATTATCGCTCCTTTTAATAGCTTTTTAAATTGAGCTGGCAATAGAAGAACTTATTATGAGATAAACGACTCCGTTTCTTCAGCTTCCGCTTACTTGCGTCTCACAATGGTTTAACCAAATATAAATGCTAGACAGAGAAAATCTTGAAGATACCTATGAGATAAACGACCCCGTTTCTTCAGCTTTCGCTTACTTGCGTCTCACATTGGTTTTGAACCAAATGTATGTTTTGCGAGTTGTAGGAATTAACCAACATGCACATGATACAAGGGAATAAAATGCCATTCAATCAATGATTCTTTTTTTCCTGGAATAGTGTCTTGTAATGCTGAATGTTGAATAATAGACTGGTGTTTTGGATGACCTCACATGACGCAGCTCCTTGAAAGGCTTTTTAAACTAGAATCACACGGGACAAACCCTAAAAAAGAGCTGATAGCTGGCCTTACCACGTTTGTCACAATGGCTTACATCATTCTTGTAAACCCTCAAATCATGTCTGCTGCTGGGATGGATCCTGGAGCAAGTTTTGTCGGGACTTGTATTGCGGCAGCGTTTGCCTGTTTTGTTATGGGCTTATATGCCAATTGGCCGGTTGGCTTGGCTCCTGGAATGGGTCTGAATGCTTTCTTTACGTTTACCGTTGTGATTGAAATGGGATACTCCTGGGAGGTTGCCTTGGGTGCAGTTTTTTTGGCTGGCATTTTATTTGTGATTATGAGTGTAACCCCGCTGAGAAGGTGGATGTTGGACAGCATACCCATGAATCTTAGGGTTGCTATGGGCTCTGGCGTGGGTTTATTTGTGGGTTTTATAGGGCTAAAAAGCGGGGGGCTGATCGTAGCCAATGATTCAAATTTTTTAAGTCTAGGCGATTTTTCTAAAACAGAAACAGTCTTGGCTGGACTTGGTTTTTTGTTGATCTCTGTTCTTGCGATCAGAAAGGTTCCGGGCGCTATTATTTTGGGCGTTATGGTTGTTACCGTTTCTGCAATGCTTTTTGGTCTCGTTCAATTTCAAGGGCTTGTTTCGATGCCGCCAGACTTGGCGCCGACTTTCATGAAGTTGGATATCATGGGGGCACTGGATCTCACAATGGTCAGCATTGTTATCTCGTTTCTTTTTGTAAATCTTTTTGATACCGCTGGAACACTTCTTGGTGTTGCAAATCGTGCAAACCTCATTGATGAAAATGGGGATGTGAGAAATTTGGATCGCGCATTAAAAGCAGATAGCACATCGAGTGTTGTCGGTGCATTTTTTGGCTGCGCGCCTGTTACAAGTTATGTTGAAAGCTCGGCTGGCGTTGAGGCAGGTGGTCGAACCGGGTTAACGGCTGTTGTTGTTGGCCTGCTTTTTCTGTTGGCGATCTTTTTCTCGCCATTGGCATCGATTGTTCCGGCATATGCAACATCGGGGGCCTTGATTTATGTTGCGATACTGATGTTGGGGGGTATGGAAAAACTGGATTGGTCAGACACAACAGAGCTGGTTCCCTCTTTAATCATGATTGTAATGATCCCTTTGACGTTCTCTATCGCCAATGGCATTGCGCTAGGTTTTATTTCTTATGTGGTGATTAAGGCCTTCGTTGGTGAAATCAAAAGTGTCTCATCTGGCGCTTGGTTTTTGTTCGCTATTTTTGTGGCTAAGTTCATTTTTCTATAGCCTCCACTTTTATTCTATTAATTACAAAATAGTAGAAAGGCATAAGAAGAATTGAATACCCGATTACTATTGGGCCCATTAGTTCAAAAAGTGAAAACGTTAGTATCGCTGCGAAAAAGATCAAAAGAAACTCAGAAATGCTTCTAAGATAACCCTCAAGAAAGGCGGCTCTAAAAATCAAATAGTTAACGGGTAAGTACAGCAAGACTGCTGTAATGGCTCCTGGGCTAAAGTCTAAAAAATAGAGGCTAAAGAAAATGTGAAAGAATGCATTCACAACTTGTGTGGTCATTAAAAAGAACATCACAACATGGGCGCTTCCTCTGTTCTTCTTAATAATATGAATAATAATTATGATCAGCAGAAGCGATATGAGCCTGATCAAAACCTCCTCTGTGCTCAGCGTGTTGTTGTCCAAAAAATACTTTAGCCTCCATTCTCTGAAATTAAAGACGATGTGCTCCTCAAAGTGGTGTAGTGCGAAGACCAAAGGGGCCAAAATGATTAAATTTCTAAACTCTTTCATTGCTCAAAGCTATTTATCTTTTGGGGGATATTTTAGGCTTGCCTCTTTTGTCCCGTCATCATTAATAGTAACCACGAGTGGAAGCCACTCCTCACTATCGCATATAAATGCTAGGCATCCTTCAACCTCGAGATTTCCATCCTCTTTTAGGTGAAGACTGGATTTAAATTCTCTGCCTCTTCTTGGGTCATAGATTCTTCCGCCCCTAAAGTCTCTCTGCTCATCATCCTTCATTAAAAAGCCTGATAGTACATTTATTCCTATAATCGCTCTTGATCTGAGTGCCTTGTCTTTATTGTTTTCATCGAGAATTAATTTTGGGTCGCGTCCATCATCCACAAAAATTGTCTCAATTTTTGCACAAACATAGG
>ERZ802830.4398-NODE-4398-length-11332-cov-5.61204_pt1 | contig 11332 bp, 8 predicted proteins | sample MGYA00345654_ERZ802830 | MGnify/ENA primary metagenome ERZ802830 (study PRJEB30503, sample SAMEA104212375) | marine metagenome | biome: Westerlies Biome; feature: [SRF] surface water layer (ENVO:00010504) within the epipelagic zone...; material: water...
TAGCTGCCCAGTCGGCTTTAAAAACGGCACGGATGGCTCCCTCAGCGTAGCGATCAACGCACTCCAGTCGGTGGCGAACCCTCATCGGTTTTTGGGTATTAGTCCTGAGGGACAAGTGAGTGTGATCCATACCAAGGGTAATGCGCATGCGCACATCGTTTTGCGTGGCGGCAGCAACGGGCCTAACTATTCCCCAGAGCATATCGCTAACTGTGAGGGCGCTTTAGCGAAGTTAGACCTCACTCAATCGATCATGATCGACTGCTCTCACGCAAATTCAAATAAGGATCATCGTCAGCAACGCAACGTTGTGGACTCTGTGCGTAGGCAGCTCGCGGCGGGCAACCACTCTATTACCGGCCTCATGATTGAAAGCCATATCAACGCGGGCAATCAAAGCATCAACAACGCCGGTGGTTTGAACTACGGTGTTTCGATTACCGATGCATGCATCGATTGGCAAGAGACCGAAGAACTACTAAGAGACCTTGCCAGCACCATGGCCGAGCGAGGTGCTTAGTCGAATTGAGGGGCGCATCTCTTTAGCAGAACGCTGAGCGCTGCTCCCCTACGTGTAGTACGCGTTCTCCGTGATCGTGTGGTCGGTCATATCCTTGACCGCTGAGAGTTCTGGTACGCGCTCTAGTAGCGTCGTTTCAACGCTACCCTTCAGCGTTAAGTCCACCGCCGAACACCCCTGGCAGCCGCCACCGAACTGCAGCACTGCCTCGCTGGCCTCGGTTATCTCAACCAAGGAAACGACGCCTCCATGTGCTGCCAAGCCTGGATTAATCTCGTTATAAAGTACGTAATTGACGCGATCCTCTATCGGGGCATCTGGGCCAACCTTGGGTACACGGGAGTTAGGAGCCTTAATCGTCAGCTGACCACCCATCTGGTCCTCCTGATAATCTACCTCCGCATCTTCTAAGTAAGGTTCACTACGACCTTCGAACCAAGCGCGGAACCCTTCATACTCTACAGCGATATCTCCCTCCTGCTCTTCGCCAGGCCGACAGTAGGCGATACAGGTTTCTGCTTGGGGAGTGCCCGGCTGGGCGACGAAAATGCGAATGCTCACTCCTTCGTCATCTTGCTTGGCGAGCAATCCCTGAAGGTAAGTCTGTGCGCTTGCAGAAATTTCGATCATCGAACACCCTTGTTTTGCGAAACCGCGTTTTACGTCACGCATTGTACATCGGGTACGCGTTCAGAACAGACGAAGTCCTATCCTTTGTCTCGACCCGCATCAGACGGGATCAGACCCCTGTTACGTTTCAATATGAAGGAATCTCAAGAAACGCTGTCAGCGGTTGAGTTGTTGAATCATCTGCCGCGACCTAGAGTAGCTCGATAGTGATTTAGGATTTTACGGAAGATCGCCCGGCACCGAGTGCGCGAGAGATTCTTGTCAGCGAGAGAGCCGGCGAGAGATTCAGCAACAGATCCTGCCAGAAAATCACAATGCCGCAGAACCAAAGAGAACAACATGCCAACACCAGTAACCAAGCCCCGCATGATCCCTCATCAAAGGCCGACAAGGGAGCAGCTACTGCTACTTATGCAGGAGCGGATTTTGGTACTCGACGGCGCCTATGGCAGTGCTTTCCAAAACTACAGCCTGTCTGAAGAGGCATTTCGCGGCGAGCAATACGCGGATCATGAACATCCTCTGCAGGGCAATCACGATATTTTCAATATCACACAGCCGAGCATTGTTGCCGAAGTGCACGATGGTTACCTTGAGGCAGGTTGCGACATCATCAGCACGAACACGTTTAACGCAACATCTATTGCCCAGGAGGATTTCGGTACTCAAGACATCTGCTTCGACCTAAATCAACGTGCAGCACACATCGCTCGCACCTGTGCCGATGCGTTTAGCGTTATAGGCAGGCCCCGCTACGTTGCAGGCAGCATCGGGCCTACCAATCGAACAGCGAGCATTTCGCCCGACGTTAACCGCCCGGAGTTTCGCAACGTTGACTTTGATCAACTTGTGCATGCCTACACCGAAGCCGCCGAAGGGCTCATCGCCGGCGGCATTGATATTTTTTTGATTGAAACCGTGTTCGACACGTTAAACGCAAAGGCGGCAATCGCAGCAGTACATCGTGTCAATTCAGCTTGGGACGAACCCTTTCCGATCATCGTCTCGGGCACGATTACTGACGCCAGCGGACGTACTCTGTCGGGCCAAACCTGCGAGGCATTTTTGTACTCGGTCGAACATGCGAATCCAATTGCAGTTGGCCTGAATTGTGCGTTGGGCGCAGAGCAACTTAGACCACATGTAGCCGAGCTTGCGCGATTGAGCAGCAACGGGGTCAGTGCGCACCCGAACGCTGGGTTACCCGATGCGTTTGGCGAGTACACCCAAAGTGCTGCACAGATGGCGGATTTTATTCGTGAGTTTGCTGAATCCGGCTGGCTGAACATTGTCGGTGGTTGCTGCGGCACCACTCCTGAACACATTAAGGCCATTGTTGAAGTCGTTAATGACGTGGCGCCTCGACCAATACCCGTGTCCCGCAGAGAGGGGAACGATCCCGACGAAAGCCAGAGGCTCTTTAAAGCCGAGCTAACCATAGCGGGACTGGAGCCTTTAAAGCTCAATGAAGAATCTCTTTTTATCAATGTGGGGGAGCGCACCAATGTCACGGGTTCTGCCAAATTCGCCCGACTCATTCGAGAAAACCAGTACATCGAAGCATTAGACGTCGCAAGACAGCAGGTAGAGAACGGCGCACAGATTATCGATATCAACATGGATGAAGGCATGCTGGACGGCGCTGATGCCATGCAGCACTTCCTGAATCTTATCGCCACGGAACCGGATATTTCCCGGGTGCCGATCATGATCGACTCGAGCAAATGGGAAGTGATCGAAGCCGGACTGAAGTGCGTCCAGGGTAAGGCCATCGTTAATTCGTTAAGCCTTAAGGAGGGCGAAGAGGCCTTCGTCAGCCTAGCCCGCAAGTGTCAGTCCTATGGTGCCGCCATGGTGATTATGGCCTTCGACGAACAAGGACAGGCAGATACTTACCAACGCAAGATCGATATCTGTAAACGCAGCTTCGATATTCTTATCGAACAGGCAAATGTTGATCCGCGAGACATTATTTTCGATCCCAACATCTTTGCCATTGGCACCGGTATTGAAGAGCATGACAACTATGCGGTTGACTTTATTCAGGCCGTCGAGTGGATACATAAACATCTTCCCGGTGTCAGCACTTCGGGCGGCCTCAGCAATGTCTCCTTCGCGTTTCGGGGCAATAATTTTGTCCGTGAGGCCATACACACGGTATTTCTGTATCACGCGATTCGCGCCGGGCTAACGATGGCTATCGTGAATGCGGGGCAGCTCGGCATTTATGATGATTTACCCGACGACGTACGTGAGGCTGCAGAGGATCTTGTGCTGAACAGGCGCCCAGACGCTACCGAACGCCTGCTTGCCCTAGCCGATAATCACAGCCCCAGCTCTTCCACGAGGGAGTCACAGACCGATACTTGGCGCGAGTTAGCCGTCAAAGATCGGCTCACCCATGCACTCGTGAAAGGCATTAACAGCCATGTCGTCGAGGACACGGAAGAGGCAAGATTATCGGCCGACCGGCCATTGGATGTTATCGAAGGCCCCCTGATGGACGGCATGGGCGTGGTAGGAGATCTGTTTGCCAGCGGCAAAATGTTCCTGCCTCAAGTTGTTAAAAGCGCCCGCGTCATGAAGCAGGCAGTAGCCCATCTGGTGCCTTACATAGAGGCCGAGAAAGCCAAACGCGGCGATGTTCAGAAAAGCGCCAAGGGCAAAATTGTTCTGGCAACGGTTAAGGGCGATGTGCACGACATTGGTAAAAACATCGTTGGCGTCGTCCTGCAGTGCAATAACTACGAGATAATCGACCTGGGCGTCATGGTTCCTGCGGAAAAAATACTGCAAACAGCGGTAGAGGAGAACGCGGACGCGATTGGTCTATCGGGACTCATCACCCCATCACTTGACGAGATGGTGAAGGTTGCGGCGGAGATGCAGCGCACGGGTTTACGCATACCTCTGCTGATCGGCGGCGCGACGACCAGCAAGGCTCATACTGCGGCTAAGATCGCGCCGGCCTATGAAAACAGGGCGACGGTATACGTGAGTGACGCCTCCCGAGCGGTTGGTGTTGCTGCCAAGCTGCTTGCGCCGGAACAAGATTACGAACAGTTCTCGCAGGAAATTGCCGCGGAATATGCACTGATCAAAAACCGCGTCGAGGCACGACGAGAAAAGCGTGCTTTCTTAACCCTGGACGCGGCTCGCGCCAATGCCATGAGTTTTGATTGGAACACCTACACCCCCCCTGTTCCACACCATTCAGCGGTTCAGGTCATCGAACCCTCCTTAGAGGAGTTGCTGCCCTTCATCGATTGGTCACCCTATTTCATGACCTGGGAACTGGCCGGAAAGTTCCCCAATATTCTTGAGGATGAGGTGGTTGGCGAGGCTGCAACCGCGCTATGGCATGACACGCAAGAGCGCCTTGATTGGCTCATTGCAGACGGCCGACTCAGCGCCAAGGGTGTTTTGGGCTTTTGGCCAGCAAATCGACTGGGCAACGATGATATTCGTCTCTATACCTGCGAAAAGCGCAGCACCCCACTAGCCGACCTATGCCACTTGCGGCAACAGGCACCCAAGCCCGACGACTTGAGCCCGAATCTCTGCCTTGCAGATTATGTGGCACCTGAGGGTATCGCAGACTACGTTGGCGGTTTTGCCGTCTGCTGCGGCGGCAACTTAGAGGAGATCCTCGCTGATTTTCCCAACGACGACTTTAACCAAATCATGATCAAGGCCTTGGCTGACCGTTTCGCCGAAGCCTTCGCCGAATATCTGCACTGCAAGGTGAGACGACACTACTGGGGTTACGCAAGCTCGGAGGAACTCGACAACGAAGCACTAATCAAGGAGCGCTACCAGGGAATTCGGCCCGCGCCAGGCTACCCGGCCTGTCCTGAACACAGCGAGAAAGAAACCTTGTTTGAGCTGCTTGATGCTACCGATCTGGCTGGGATTGAACTCACCGAAAGCTACGCGATGTATCCAGCTGCGTCCGTGAGCGGCTGGTATTTTTCCCACCCCGATGCTCGGTATTTCGGGGTTGGCAAGATCGATGAAGATCAGTTAACGGACTACGCTGAACGCAAAGGACTTGCCCTAGAGTCGGCAAGACAGCGCCTGCAGCCTGTCCTTACCGATTAGGAGCGCACACCGTACGCAATGGCCGGGAGCGGGTTAACGATTCTTGCCCAGAGCAGTATTGCTACAGGTCGAAAGACCAACCTGAAATAAAGAAAACGCAGAATGCCACTGCAGCCGTGAACATCACGAGTATCGCCATGGCGTCTGCTTTTGAATCATCGCTTTGCATTGTTACGGATGCGTCAGTGATTTCTTCCAAGCTGTTTGGACCGTCTTGGCCTTCCTGGTGTCCGTCGCTCATATGTCCCCCAATGAGTAAATGGTTTCGGGATTAGATCCCACGCCTATGCGCGGCGGCAATTATAGGCCCAACTGCACCCAGTACAAGCATCGCGCTGCCAACCGCGAAATCTCATGCCTTTACCCGGTTTTTTATCTGACTTGGCAAAAACTTATTTCGTTAGAACAAAACGTGCTGACAGACAGACAGACCGCCTAAGTTACAATGCCATCGCCGAAACGCTCGGCCATGAGGAGTAAGCAGCACATGTATCAGTACAACGAGTTTGATCGAAATTTTGTCAACCAGCGTGTTGCCCACTACCGAGATCAAACCGAGCGTTACCTGCAAGGCGACCTATCCGAAAATGAGTTCCTGCAGCTGCGCCTGCGCAACGGGCTGTATGTCCAACGCCTGGCGCCAATGCTGCGGGTAGCGATCCCTTATGGCACCCTGTCCAGCCAGCAGCTCAAGGCACTAGCGTCCATTTCTAATGATTTTGATCGCGGTTATGGACACCTGAGTACGCGTCAGAACATGCAGTTCAACTGGCCGGCGCTTGAAGACGTGCCGGATATCCTGCAGGCCTTAGCCGACGTTGATATGCACGCCATTCAAACCAGCGGTAGCTGCATACGCAACGTCACTACAGACCAGTTTGCCGGCGCTGCCGCAGACGAGGAAATTGACCCACGACCATTCTGTGAACTATTGCGGCAATGGTCCACCTCGCACCCAGAGTTCGAGTGGCTGCCGCGCAAGTTCAAAATTGCGGTCACTGGCGCCACCTTCGATCGAGCAGCCATCGGTGTTCACGATATTGGCATACGCATCAGTGGCAGCAGCGAGCAGCCAGAGGATGCCCTCGTTGATATTTACGCCGGGGGCGGCTTAGGCCGCACGCCAGTGCTGGGTGCCTTGATTCGAGAGCAACTGCCAGTCAAGCATCTGCTGACGGATACCGAGGCGATCATGCGGGTTTAGAACCGGGACGGCCGTCGGGACAATAAGTACAAAGCCCGAATCAAGATACTGGTGCGCGCGTTAACGGCTGAGGGGTTTAAGGCTCAGGTTGACGAGGAATGGGCTGCGATCAATCACGAGCAAGGTGCCGTGCCTGCCGCTGAGCTGAATCGATTGAGTGCTTTTTTCGCCCCACCGAGCTTTGCCGAGTTAGACAATGCGAGCGAGCTTTTGGGCACTCAGCGCCTTGAGAATCCAGCCTTCAACCGGTGGATGAAGCACAATGTTCATCCGCATCGAGTGAGTGGCTACTCGGTGGTTACGCTATCAACAAAGGCCACGGGCATGCCGCCCGGTGATGTGAGCTCGGATCAGATGGATGCCGTTGCATCCTGGGCAGATTCCTATGGTTTTGGCGAAATTCGCATCAGTCATGAACAGAATTTTGTTCTACCGCATATTCCCCAGGACAAGCTCTACGCGCTATGGCAACAGGCGGATGCCATTGGCCTGGGCCATTTCAATGCGGGACTCATCAGCGACATGATTTGCTGCCCCGGCGGCGACTACTGTTCTCTCGCTAACGCAAAATCACTGCCGGTTGCCGAAGCGATTCAACGTCGCTTTGCCGATTACGACTACCAGCATGATCTCGGAAGTTTAGATCTCAACATCTCTGGCTGCATGAATGCCTGCGGCCATCATCACGTCGGGCATATCGGCATTCTTGGTGTGGATAAAAAGGGACAGGAGTTTTATCAGATCTCCCTGGGCGGTCATGCCGGGCACTCGGGTGAAGCCCCACGGCTTGGCCAAATAATCGGGCCATCCGTAGCTAGGGAAGAGGTCTGCGATGTCATAGAGAAAGTCATTCAGGTCTATTTGGGACTTCGTTTCGAGGGCGAGACCTTCCTGAGCTGCTTCAATCGAATCGGCATACTGCCCTTTAAGGAGAGTATTTATGCCAAGGCTGCTTAAAAAAATCCACGGCGACTGGCAAATTTGCGATGTTGCTGAAACCCCTTGGATAGCTCAGGACGAATGGCGAGCTGGAAGCGCACTTCAGGTCAGCGTTGACGCTGAACCCTCAACGGACTGGCTAGACGCCTCATCGATTGCAATTGACTTTCCTGCCATGACCGATGGGCGAGGCCTATCATTGGCAGTCCTTCTGAGAAACCGCCTTGGCTATCGAGGTGAGTTAGTCGCGCGAGGGAGTGTCCATCAGGATATTGTGCATTTTTTGGCTCGTTGTGGCTTTGATGCCATCGAGCTACCCGATGAAGAGCGCCTCGAGACCGCCCTAAAATGGATAGATCCGCACACGGGCTATTATCAGCCTTCAGTGATCAGCAGCGAATCTACACTGACTAGCGCCAATTGACCCACGGGACGAGTACTCGGTTGAGCAGAGGGTTCGCCAACAAGTGCTCATCGGTCAACAAGGTTCGCGCCTCTGCTAGGCTGTCGTCATGAATGATACCGATATCCTGCAGTCTTTCTTTCTGATATTCGGCGGCGCCGCCGTTATCGCGACAACGGCACTGTACCTTCGTCAGCCCATGCTGGTTGCCTACATTGCTCTTGGGGCCCTTGCGGGACCCTTTGGGTTAGCGCTTGTGGATGACACAGCGCTTCTTTCTGGTATCGCAGAGATCGGCATCATTTTTCTGCTTTTTCTCGTCGGGTTAGATTTGCCCACACATAAGTTGAAAAACATGTTGGGCGAGTCCCTGTTAACAGCACTCGGCACTACCGCGGTATTTTTTTCAGCCGGCGCTGGCGTCATGCTGGTCTTCGGCTACACGGTTACCGAGGCGGTGATTGTTGGCATCGCCATGACGTTTTCGAGCACGATTCTTGGCATAAAACTGTTGCCAACCACGGTGCTCCACCATCGCCATATCGGTGAAATCGTCATAAGCCTGTTATTGGTGCAAGACTTATTGGCAATCATCGCGTTACTTTTCGTAGGGTTCATGGGGAACCCCACAGAGCACAGCAATATTGCATTGATCGGCTTGGCAGCAGGGTTGCCCGCGCTTATCGGAGGCGCTTTGCTCGTCGTCAGGTTTGTGCTTTTACCCTTGTTGGAGAAATTCGACGAGTTCCACGAGTACATTTTCTTGCTGGCAATCGGATGGTGTTTAACCATTGCCCAGCTCGCCCATAGCCTTGGTTTGTCATACGAGGTTGGCGGTTTTATTGCCGGCGTCAGTTTAGCCACCAGTCCCATTGCCCAGTACATCGCCACCCACTTAAAGCCGCTGCGAGATTTCTTCCTCGTCATGTTCTTTTTCACTGTAGGGGCGTCAATTGACTTGAACTTGCTGCCGGGTGTCTGGCTGCCAATTTCGGTACTGTCTATCACCGTGCTGCTGGTCAAACCTTTGACCTTTACTCGGTTGCTGCATATGCAGGGAGAAACTCTGCCGAATGCCAAAGAAGTCGGTCTGAGGCTTGGTCAAGCCTCAGAGTTCTCTCTCTTAGTGAGCTATGTAGCGATTCACGCCTCGCTGTTGTCTATGGAGAGCGCGGTCATACTGCAGGCTGCTACGGTGCTAACGCTGCTGCTCAACAGCTACCTCGTCGTCTCCCGCTACCCCAATCCCATTGCCGCAGATCCAGCGCTGCGGCGTGATTAAAGCTGCGGCGTGATTAAAGCTGCGGCAAGGATCAGCGGTCTTTCGCTAAAACTGCCTAAACGATTCTTAGAGATGTACGACGCCTCGGCCGACCATATTTCCAGCGAGGATGCGATCGATAGCGTCGGATAAAGTTTCCAACGACAGCGCCTCCTCGAGGTTAGACAGATCCATCAGCCAGTCTGTTGCAAGACGCTGCCAAATCTCTGCTTTTTGCTCGATTGGTAGTTGAACTGAATCAACCCCAAGCAGGTTCACATGACGCAAAATGAACGGCAGAACTGAGGCTCCGAACGTTGGCGCCGCAACGAGGCCGCAGGCAGCCAAGCTGCATCCATAGCGCAGGCTCTTGACGCCGTTAAACAGAATATCGCCTCCCACAGTATCAACAACACCACCCCAGGTTTCCGCGAGCAGCGGCTTATCGGCTCCGGCGGCGGCTTCTTCTCGGCTGATCACGCTGGCTGCGCCAAGGCTTTTCAACCAATCACTTTTTTCAGCCTTACCTGTTACGGCAGTTACGTCATATCCCAGCTGGGAAAGGAGCTTCACCGCAACGGAGCCCACCCCTCCTGTCGAACCAGTTACCAGCACTGGCCCTGAATCCGGTGTCATGCCTGATTGTTCCAGTTTTTGCACACACTCGGCGGCAGTAAAACCCGCAGTGCCGATAATCATGCTCGCGTGAAGGCTCAAACCCTCAGGACACTTCACTGCCCACCCTGCGGGAATGCGAATTCGCTGCGCAAAGCCACCAGAGGTTCCCATACCCAAGTCAAATCCAATGGCGATCACTTCATCGCCGGGAACAAAGTTCGGGTCGCTTGATTCAAGGACGATGCCCGCCGCATCAATCCCCGGAGTATGCGGAAAGTTCCTAGTAACGCCGGGATTACCAGTGGCGGATAGACCATCTTTATAGTTCAGCGAGGAGAATTTGACGTCGATCAACAGATCGCCCTGGGGCAGTTCACCTTCATCGCGCTCGATTACGCTGCGCGTAAAGCCCGAATCATTTTTCTCTACCCGAAATGCCTGAAAACCCATGGTCTCTCCTATTTTCTTACAAATTCCAGCATGTGATTCACACGATCTAGCGCCGCATTTGCCTTGTCAAGCAAACGCTCCAAGGGCTTCTTCGTCTCTACCCAGGTCACGCCAAACACGTCCTGCTCCCCACACTGCTGACCAATGTACTCATCACTGGTTGCTAGATGGTCAATCAAATGAAGCTCTAGCGCTCGCGTACCATACCAAGCTTCGCCGGTAGCGACGGCGTCAAGGTCGAGATCAGGCCGATTCTCAATGACGAACTCCTGAAACAGCGCGTGAACATCTTCCAACTCCTGACGAAACTTTTCCCTACCCTCGTCGGTATTTTCACCGAGAAGCGTCAGAGTTCGCTTGTACTTGCCCGCCGTCAGAACTTCGACATCGACATCGTTCTTCTTCAGCAGCCGGTGCACGTTGGGCACCTGGGCGACGACACCGATGCTGCCAATTACCGCAAAAGGTGCCGCAACAATTTTATTCGCGACCGCCGCCATTAAGTAACCGCCACTTGCAGCCACTCGATCGACGACAGCGGTGAGTGGTATGCCCGCAGAGCGTATCCTCATCATTTGCGAGGCTGCCAACCCATAGCTGTGAACCATGCCTCCTGGACTCTCAATACAGACCACGACCTCATCGTTCTGGGTCGCCATGGTAAGCACCGCAGTAATCTCTATCCGTAAATGCTCGACCGCTGTGGCTGCAACATCACCGTCGAAGTGAATAACAAATGTTCTCGGTTCAACTTCCTCAGACTTAACGCGTCCCTCGGCACCGCTATTTTCCCCTCCTTCTTGGAGGTCAGGCTCATTATTCTCGCCGACCGCCTCAGGATTCAGATCCTTATCAGATGTTGCTCCGGAGGCAGCAGCTGTGTTGGCAGCCGTACCATCGACGGTTTTTTTGGCCTGTTGCTTTGCGGTGATTTTTCCTCGCGCTTTTTCTGCTTTCAGCTCCAACTTATGCTGTTTTTTTGCTTGATCTGGATTGAGTAACGTTCGCTCCATGGTGAATCGAAGGTCACGCATATGCTCGTTGAGCTTCTGCACCTGTAGGTGGCCCTGAGCACCCGAGCCGCCGCCCTTATTGAGAGAGGCCAGAAAGGAAATCACCAGAATAAAGCCGATAACAAGAGTGACTACCTGACCTAGAAACATCAGGTATTCGTAGAAAAAAGTCATGGAGTTAGCGCCTTACGGA
>ERZ802830.4400-NODE-4400-length-11329-cov-7.05659_pt1 | contig 11329 bp, 9 predicted proteins | sample MGYA00345654_ERZ802830 | MGnify/ENA primary metagenome ERZ802830 (study PRJEB30503, sample SAMEA104212375) | marine metagenome | biome: Westerlies Biome; feature: [SRF] surface water layer (ENVO:00010504) within the epipelagic zone...; material: water...
GATCTTATGGAATTGGTATATCAAGAATTCCAGCAGCTGTAATTGAAAAGTATCATGATGATAAAGGGATTATTTGGCCTAAAGAAATATCACCTTTTCAATTAATTATTATAAACCTTCTCGCCAAAGATGAAAGCTGTTGTAATTGTGCTAATTCTCTATATGAAAATTTAAAGAAAAAAAAAATAGATGTTTTTTTAGACGATAGAGATGAAAGTGCTGGAAAAAAATTTGCTGATGCAGATCTTTCCGGGATACCCTTAAAATTAATAATAGGTAAAAATTTTTTGAATGATAATCTTATAAGTATGAGTTTTAGAAATTCAGAAGGTGAGGAGTTGATTCATATATCAAAAGCTGAGGATTATATTTATAAATTCATAAAAAAAACAACTTATGATTAGTAAATTTGATATTTGGGTTTCTTTGAAATATATCTTACCCAAAACAAGGGAAAAGTTTTTTTCTTTGATTACAATCTTTTCATTTTTAGGTATCGCCTTAGGTGTTGCTACTTTAATAATAGTAATGTCAGTAATGAATGGCTTTAGAGAAGAACTTACTAAAAAAATATTAAATATAAATGGTCAGGAAAAAATTCAGACTTATTATAATGTTAAGAAAAATAAAACTGATATAAAATCCTTAATAAATAACAAATTTAATAATGTAAATATAAATTCTGTTTATACCGATCAGGGTTTGCTAAATTCAAAAAATTTCACTACAGGTGTTTTGTTAAAAGGTATTAATTATTCGTTCTTTGTGGAAAGAAAAATACTCAAGAATGATTTTACTTTAAATCAAGTCGAGTCCTTTAAAAATAACGAGGGCATTGTAATAGGAAAAAAATTAGCAGAGAAATTACGACTCAAGTTAGGTGATAGCATAAAAATAATTTCATCAAAAAGTTATGAGACGTTGGTTGGGAATATACCAAGAGAAGCATCATTCAAAGTAATTGGTTTTTTTGAGATTGGGATGTATGAGTATGATACATCATTAGTATTCTTTCCATTAGAATTGATGAAGCAATTTTTGAATAAAAAAAACCCAGATCATTATGAAATATTATTAAATGATTTTGACAATATTGATAATATTAGGTTAGGTATCGTTAATATTATACCACCATTTTATAAAGTGTTTGATTGGAGGCAGCTCAACCCTTCTCTATTTAATGCAATTGAAGTTGAGAGAAACGTGATGTTTATAATCTTGACTTTAATAATTATTGTTGCAGCTTTCAATCTAATATCATCAATGATGATATTAGTATCTACTAAAACAAAGGATATTGGTATTTTAAGAGTGTTGGGTGTATCAAGATTTCAACTCCTTAAAATTTTTATAATTAATGGGTTGTTAATAGGACTTCTAGGAACAATTTCAGGTCTAATACTTGGATTGTTATTTTGTTTAAATATCAATGAAATCAAAAGTTTTATAGAATTGTTTAGTGGCACAAACTTATTTTCAGAGGAGATTTATTTCTTTTCAAATCTACCAATCATAATTGATTTAAATCAGATAATTATAATTTCTTCGATTTCTTTATTACTTTCTTTTTTAGCAACAATTTATCCGTCAATTAAAGCGTCTAAAGTGGAACCAATTAACTTAATAAAATGGGAATAAATTGATAAAACTTACAAATATTAAACAAAGTTATTTGCAGGGAAAGTCGATTGTAAATGTATTGAACGGAATAGATTTAAATATAGCAAAGGGTGAAAAAATATGTATCATTGGTCCATCTGGTTCTGGTAAAACTACTTTGCTAAACATTCTTGGCCTGCTTGAAAATCCTACAAATGGATCTATTCAAATAAATTCAAAAATTTGTAATTCAATGTCTCTTGAGCAAAAAACTTTATTTAGAAGAAAGAATATAGGTTATATTTTTCAGAATAATCAATTGTTGGAAGATTTTTCTGTAATTGAAAATGTAGCTATTCCTTTAATACTAAATAATTTTTCAAAACACTATTCATTAAATAAGGCTAGTGAAATACTTAAAACACTAGGGTTAGAGGATAAAGTAGATTTTAAACCTGGAACATTATCAGGGGGTGAACAACAAAGAGTTGCAATTGCAAGAGCGGTTATTAAAAAACCATTTATTTTACTCGCGGATGAGCCAACAGGAAGTTTAGACGAAGAAAATACAAAAAAAGTAATGGAAATTATACTCTCTATTATTAATAAGGTTGATACCTCTTTAGTGTTGGCCACACATAATCTAGATTTAATGAAAAAGTTTGATAAATGTTTTAAAGTTGATAATGGATTGATTAATGAGTTTAAAATATGAAAAAATTTGTTCATTTAAGGAATTACACTCAATACTCCTTATCAAAAGGTGCTTTAAGGTTAAATGATTTAGCTAAATTTTGTTTAAATAATAGATTTCCAGCAATTTCTATTTCTGATTTTGATAATTTATTTGGTGCTCTAGAATTTTCTTTAGAATGTAGAAATTTTGGTATTCAACCTATAATTGGGTGCAATCTTTATTTAAAAAGTAAGAAGTTTGATGATGGTTACGTTTTATTAATGTGTAAAGATAAAGTTGGGTATCAGAATTTACTAGCTCTTGTATCAAAATCTTACTTAGTTAATTCAGATTATAGTAATCCTTATATAACGTTTGATGATTTAGTCCATTATAACCAAGGTCTTATTTGTTTCGCAGGTGGTGAGTTTGGCATTATCAACAAAAATCTATCTAAAAACAAAGATACTGCGAAGTATTTAATAGATTATTTTAGAAAAATATTTAAGGATGATTTTTTTATTGAGGTTCAAAAAACTAATTCAAAATTATGTCTATCAGTTAATGATTTTCTCGTAAATGTTTCATTAGACTCTGCAATTCCGATTGTTGCAACAAATGAAAATTTCTTTTTAAAAAGTGATTTTTATGATTCTCATGATGCTCTATTGTGCATTTCTCAACAAAAATATATTGATAGCGAAGACAGAATAAGAAGTAGTAAAGACTTTTATATTAAATCATCGGATGAAATGTATAATTTATTCAGTGATTTGAGAATTGCTTGTGAAAATACAGTTTTAATAGCCCAAAAATGCTCCTATTTTCCTGTTGAGAGTAAACCTAAGTTACCCAAACTTATTAATGAAAAAATAAGTGAAAATCAATTGTTGATTAAGCACTCTTTCGAAGGTTTAAAAAAAAGAATTAGCGAGTTTGGTATTAAAAATAAATCACAATACATAGTTAGATTAAATTATGAGCTAAAGGTAATAACAAAAATGGGATTTTCAGGATATTTTCTAATAGTTGCAGACTTTATCAAATGGTCGAAGAATAATGATATACCGGTTGGACCTGGACGTGGCTCAGGAGCCGGGTCTTTGGTAGCATGGTGTCTATCAATTACAAATCTAGATCCAATAAAATTTGGATTACTTTTTGAGAGATTCTTAAATCCTGAAAGAGTTTCAATGCCTGACTTTGATATTGATTTTTGTATGCAGGGACGAGATAAAGTCATTGATTACGTACAAAAAAAATATGGATTCGATAATGTCGCACAAATAATTACTTTCGGATCATTCCAGGCAAAAGCAGCAATAAGAGACGTTGGAAGAGTTATGCAACTTCCTTTACCATTGATTGATGATATTTGTAAAATGATTCCATTTAACCCAGGAAAACCATTAACCTTAGATGAATTTTTAAGTGAAAACAGTCAAATAAAGAAAATCATAAAAAATAATCCTGATATTAAAAAATTATTCAATCATGCTAAAAGATTTGAGGGCTTGCTTAGGCATGCATCAACGCATGCCGCAGGAATTGTAATATCAGATAAAAAACTTAATGAAATAGTTCCATTATACAAAGATCCAAAATCTGATATTCCAGTTACTCAGTACTCAATGAAATATGTAGAAAAAGTTGGGTTAATAAAATTTGATTTTTTAGGTTTAAAAACTCTAACTGTTATAAATGACACCTGCAAAATACTTAAGAAGAATAAGGTAAACATTGAGATAAATCAAATACCATTAGATGATAATAAAACATTCAATATGCTTAAAAAAGGTCTAACAACTGGAGTTTTTCAGTTAGAAGGACAAGGTATGAAAGAAACAATAATGAAGGTTATGCCAGATAGATTTGAGGATTTAATAGCAATCGTTTCTCTTTACAGACCAGGCCCTATGGATAATATCCCAACATATGTTAGTAGGAAACACCAAAAAGAATCGGTAAGGTACGTTCATAACGCTCTAAAAGGGATATTAGATGAAACATATGGCATTATGGTCTATCAGGAACAGGTAATGTTGATAGCTCAAAAAGTAGCAGGTTTTAGTCTCGCAAAGGCTGATCTCTTGAGAAGGGCAATGGGGAAAAAGATAAAATCGGAAATGGATGCTCAAAAATCAAACTTTGTTGATGGATGTTTAAAAAATGCAATAAACAGAGATCAAGCTGAAAATTTATTTAATGAAATTGCAAAATTTGCAGGCTATGGCTTCAATAAAAGTCATGCTGCCGCGTATGCAATGATTGCATATCAAACAGCTTATCTTAAAGCTAATTATCCCATTGAGTTTTTTTGCTCATTGATGAATTGTGATATTAATAATTCTGACAAATTATCAGTTTATTGTGATGAGGTTAAAAAACTAGGTTTTAGCGTTGTTAGTCCTGATATTTCATACTCCGAAACAGAATTTTTAGTAGTAGATAAAAAAAATGGTGATAGATCTATTGCTTTTGGCCTCGGTGCTTTAAAGAATATTGGAGAAAATTCTATTAAAGAAATAATTAAAGACAGAAAAATAAATGGAAAATTTAAAAATCTTTCTGATTTACTTCAAAGAATTTCAAACAATATACTAAATAAAAAAATTTTAGAGGCTTTGATTTTTTCTAATTCTTTAAAAAGTCTTGAAAAAAACCAAAAGTTCTTAAACGATAAGATTGACGATATTATTTCTTTAAATTCAAGCTATCACAAAAATTTAAATATTTACCAAAACACTCTATTTACTGAGGAAAATTTATTCGATGAAAGATTAAATAGTTCTGATTATGACTCATGGTCTCATGAATATAAACTCGAAAAGGAGTTAGAAGTTATTGGCTTTTACTTATCTGATCATCCAACAAAAAAATTAAAATTAGTATTTCAGAACCTTGAAGTAAAAAATTTATCAAATCTCAAAGATCAAATTAATAAATCAACTTTACTCAGCGAATCATATATCGCAGTAATAAATGAAATTAACGAAAGAACATCAAAAAAGGGAAAAAGATTCTGTTTTTTTAGTTTGGCAGATGACACAGGACAAATTGATGCAATTTGTTTTTCTGAAGTATTAGAAAGCTTAAATTTTGAACTAAAAAAAGGGAAGGTTTATAATTTTAGAATATCAATTCAAGTTAAGAACGAAAATAGAAGATTTATTATAAATAATATAAAGGATTTATTAAATAGAACAAATTCAATTGAAAACTACCTAATTAAACTAGACACTCACCAGTTGAATATTAAGAAAGTTAATAATTTTTTTAACAATTGTGGGGAAGGTAATTCCAATCTTTCATTTTTAGTTAAATTCAATGATTATGAAATTTTAGTAAGAAGTAATAAAAAATTTGATCTAGATTATGAATTCTTAAATAAAGCATCAACTATTAAGGGTATGTTGATCAATAAAGATAATAAAAATAGTTGAATTTATTTTTATAAAAGTTAAATTACAAAAATAATTCTAACATGTGGTGGCTCTGGTGAATCTTACCACATGAACGTAAAACCGGAGTATATTATGAACGTTACAATAAAAGAACTACTAGATGCTGGTATCCACTTTGGGCACAGAACCAACCGCTGGAACCCTAAAATGGCACAATATATATATGGACACAGAAACGGGATTCATATTATCGACCTTCAACAAACGGTAACATACTTTCATCAAGCTCTTAAAGTTGTCTCAGACTTTGCAGCTGAGGGTAAAAATATTCTTTTTGTTGGAACAAAAAGACAAGCATCTGAAATAATTGAAAGATATGCTATCGAATGTAACCAATTCTTTATTAACAAACGCTGGCTTGGAGGCATGCTGACTAATTGGGATACTATTCAGAATTCAATAAGAAAACTTAAAGATCTAGAAGATATACTGGAAAATAAATCTAATTCTTACACCAAAAAAGAAATTTTAAATTTTGAAAACTCTGTTGAAAAACTAAACAAAGCTCTTGGAGGAATTAAAAATATGTCTGGTCAACCAGATCTAATATTTATTATTGATACTAACAAGGAAATTCTTGCTGTCAAAGAAGCAAATAAGATTGGCATTCCTATAGTTGCGGTAATTGATTCTAATTCAGATCCTGTAGGTATTGATTTTCCAATTCCAGGAAATGATGACGCCATTAGATCCATCGAATACTATTGTAACGCTTTATCTAAAACGATTTTAGACTCTAATAAAAAATCTAATTCTGCTATTGAAACAGAGAAAATAGATTAGGTAGGTTAAATGGTATTATCATCACAAACAATAAAAGAACTTAGAGATAAATCTGGAGCTGGAATGCTAGATTGTAAAAAAGCACTTGAGGAATCTGAGGGAAATGTCGAAAAAGCGATAGAATGGTTGAGAAAGAAGGGTATAAATACAGCAAATAAAAAAGCATCAAGAGATGCTTCAGATGGATTGATTACTGCAAAAATAAAAGATGGTATGGCTGTAATGTTAGAAATCAACGCCGAAACGGATTTTGTCGCGAAAAATGAAGTATTTACAGATTTTTGTGAAAATTTATCTCTCACATGTTTAAGTAATGATGTTCAAGATATAAATTCTCTATCTAATTTAAATTTTATGGGAACAGATAAAAAAGTTTCTGACACATTGACAGATTTAATAGCCAAACTTGGTGAAAATATAGTAATAAAAAAATTCATTAAACTTTCAGATAAAACTCAAAAGGTTCAAAAATATCTTCATAATTCTGTTAATGAAAATTCAGGTAAGATTGGGGTATTACTTTCTTACGAGTGTGATGAGCTAAATGATAAAGTGACAGACTTCTCAAAAAATTTATGTATGCAAATAGCTGCTACAAACCCAAAATCAGTTGATAGAAAAAATTTGGATCCAGAACTTGTAGAAAAAGAAGAAGTGATCTTCAGAGAACAATTAAATAACTCGGGAAAGCCAGATGAAATTATTAACAAAATAGTTGAAGGAAAAATTAATAAGTTTTACGAAGAGGTCTGCTTAGACGAACAAATTTTTGTTATGGATGGAAAAATTAAGATTAATAAGTTGATCTCCAACTTTAATGACGAAAACAGTTTTAATTTTAGAATAATTAACTTTTATATCTTTAAACTTGGTCAAGAATAAAAGTAAGTTGAAAAATTTTAAAAATAAACACATTATGCTTAAACTTTCTGGGGAAGCTTTAATGGGTGATAAAGAGTTTGGAATTGATTTAAGTACAATAAATTCTATCACAGAGCAAATCGCATATGTTTTTAATAAAGGATTGAAAATTTCAATTGTCGTTGGGGGGGGGAATATTTTTAGAGGTATATCCGCATCATCAGCTGGAATGGATAGGTCATCCGCTGATTATACTGGAATGATGGCAACCGTAATTAATTCTTTAATATTACAAAACTCAATAGAAAGAAAGGGTATTGATACAAGAGTATTATCCGCTTTGAAGATTGAAAATGTGTGTGAAACTTATATAAGAAGAAGGGCGATGAGGCACATAGAAAAAAATAGAATCGTTATTTTTGCTGCTGGCACAGGAAACCCATACTTTACAACAGACACAGCTGCTTCATTAAGAGCCTCGGAAATGAAATGTGATATACTATTTAAGGCTACAAAGGTTGATGGAATATATGATTCTGATCCTGTTATAAATAAAAATGCAAAAAAATTATATGATCTGACTTATGATTATGTTATTAATAATGAACTAAAGATTATGGATACAGCTTCAATATCCCTCGCAAAGGAGAACAAAATTCCAATATTGGTTTTTTCCATACTAGAAAAAAACTCCTTTAGAGATATAGTTAATGGAAAAGGAAGTTTTACTTTAATAAAATAGGTTTAATAATGTCTTTTAGTATAAACATTTTCGAAGAAAGAATGGATAAGTCTCTAGAAAATCTAAGAAAGGAATTCCTAGGACTAAGAACTGGAAGAGCATCAGTTTCACTACTTGAACCGATTTCTTTGGATGCCTATGGTAGTAAAGTTCCATTAAATCAAGTTTCAAATATTAGTGTTCCGGAATCCAGACTAATAACAGTCCAAGTTTGGGATGAATCGCTTACAAATACAGTTGAAAACGCAATAAGAAATTCAGATTTAGGCTTAAACCCAATGATAGAGGGAAATCTTATTAGAGTACCAGTTCCTGAATTATCAGAAGAACGAAGAAAAGAAATTGTTAAGATTGCAGCAAAATATACCGAAGATTGTAAAATATCTATAAGAAATATTAGAAGAGAGGGTATGGATAAGATTAAACTTGATGAGAAAAATAAAGAATTATCAAAAGATGAATCATTTCAAAATTCTGAGGACTTACAAAGTTTAACAAATAGATTTATTGAAAAAATTGACACTCTATTTGCTGAAAAGGAAAAAGATATTTTAAAGGTTTAATGATCTTCGATAAAAAATCCTCCAAACATCTCCCAAATCACGTTGCTTTTATAATGGATGGTAACAGGAGATGGGCAAAAATAAAAAAACTTCCAATAATTGAAGGTCATAAAAAAGGATCAGAAGTCGTAAAGAAAATTGTAAAAAAATCAATTGAATTTGATATTAAATACTTAACTTTTTTTAGTTTTTCTACTGAAAACTGGAATAGAAGTAACTCTGAAATCATTAAACTTCAATCTCTGCTTAGATTTTATCTTGAGTCAGAAAAGCAAATATTTGTTAAAGAACAGATCAAATTTTCTTTTATAGGGGATATAGATAAATTTGATCCAAAAATTAAAATAGATATAATAAATTTAAAGAAAATCACCTCAAAATTTGATCGACTTCACCTTACATTGGCATTAAACTATGGATCAAGAAGCGAAATTCTAAATGCTTTAAGAGTTTTAAATCAAAAAAATGCTAAAAATATTAAAGAAGAAGATATTTCAAAAAATCTAATGACATCTGATTTGCCAGACCCAGATTTTGTAATTAGGACATCAGGTGAAAAAAGATTGTCCAACTTTTTATTGTGGCAAATTGCCTACTCAGAGTTATATTTTACTAAAACTTTATGGCCTGATTTTTCAACACAAAAATACATTTCTGCATTGAAAAATTATATTTCAAGAAAGAGAAGATTTGGTGGTGATTAAATGAATGATTTAAACTTGAGAATAATATCATCCTTAATTCTTTTATTGATAGGATTTTGTATGATTGCAACTAATGATTTTATGTTTTTATTAATAGTTCAATCCTTTTATTTGTTAAGTCTATGGGAATATATAAGACTAATTAGATTTAGAAATTTTGAACTTGATGAAAATAATGTTAGATCAAACACTTTGTTATCAAAAACTAAGGTTGACCTTAATAATTTTCTTTTAATTATATCATTAGTAATTTCATGCATATTTTTTTATTGTAATTATTTTATCATCTCTTTTATTTTATTCTGCTTTTGCATTTATTCATTGAACATTTTGAACAAGCAAAACTTACTTGTTACTATTGGGATTATATATATTTCTTTGCCTTTTTTTTTGTTAATTTACTTGAGTACTTTATCTGATTTCAAATTTTATATTTTATTTGTAATTTTCTTTTCTTTGTTAGTTGATACTTTTGCTTATTTTTTTGGGTCAAGGATTGGTGGCAGAAAACTTGCTCCATTAATAAGCCCTAATAAAACCATATCTGGAGCATTAGGAGGAATTTTTATACCAACTTTAATTTGTGTACTTGTATTTTATGATAAAGATTCACTTTTAAATATCATTCTTTATTCGATATTATTCTCTATTGTTGTGCAAGTTGGGGATTTGATAGAATCAAAATTTAAAAGAATTTGCGGTGTAAAGGATTCTAGTAATATTATTCCTGGCCATGGAGGCTTACTTGATAGATTTGATGGAATATATTTATTCCTAATATTAATATCATTATTAACAATACTTGATTATAATTTCTTCTTTATAAGTTGATAATAATCATATGAAAAAAAAAGTTACTATTTTTGGTTCGACGGGTTCAATTGGAGAATCTACGTTAGATATAATTAAACAACATCCAGACAAATATGAAGTAGTTGGATTGACTGCAAATAAAAATTATAAAAAGCTATTGGAACAAGTTGAATTATTTAAGCCTAAAGTTATTTCTATATCAGATAAAGAATCCTTTAAAAACTTCAAAAATCTTAATAAATCTCAAGTGGAAATTTTAAATGGAGAGTCGTCATATGATGAGATTCTAGATTATGATACAGATTTAGTTATTGCAGCAATAACAGGAGCAATTGGTTTGATGCCAGTTGTTTCAACTTTAAAAAAAGGTATTACTCTTGCTCTTGCAAATAAAGAAAGTCTTGTTTGTTCTGGGATGTTAGTAACAAAGCTTGCACAAAAAAAAAATGTAAAAATTCTTCCTGTCGATTCTGAACATAACGCAATTTATCAAGTACTAGATTATAAAAATAAATCATTAGTATCAAAATTAATTTTAACAGCTTCTGGAGGCCCCTTTTTAAATCATAATTATGAACAATTGAAAAGAGTAACTCCAAAAGAAGCAGTCAAGCATCCAAATTGGTCGATGGGTAAAAAAATATCTATTGATTCAGCAACTATGATGAATAAAGGTCTGGAGCTTATAGAGGCTTTTTTCTTATTTGATATCCCACATACACAAATAGAGATCTTAGTTCATCCAGAATCAATAATTCATTCGTGTGTTGAATATGTTGATGGTTCAATTTTATCTCAGATGGGAACCCCCGATATGAGGACTCCTATTTCATATACTTTAGCCTATCCAACTAGAATACCAACAAATGTTGAAAGATTAGATCTAAGCAAAGTTGGTAAATTAACTTTTTTCCCACCATGTTTTGATAAATTTCCATGTTTAAGTCTGGCATATGAGAGTTTGAAAATTCAAAAAAGTGCACCAGCGGTTCTTAATGCAGCTAATGAAGTTGCTGTTGAAGCTTTTTTGAATAATCGTATTAAATTTATTTCGATACCAAAAATTGTCGAAAAAACTTTAAATAAAACTTCATTTTACGAACTCAATAGTATAAAAGATGTAA
>ERZ802830.4401-NODE-4401-length-11326-cov-11.1848_pt1 | contig 11326 bp, 16 predicted proteins | sample MGYA00345654_ERZ802830 | MGnify/ENA primary metagenome ERZ802830 (study PRJEB30503, sample SAMEA104212375) | marine metagenome | biome: Westerlies Biome; feature: [SRF] surface water layer (ENVO:00010504) within the epipelagic zone...; material: water...
GCAATAAATAAAGGGTATGTAAGCCTAACAGATTGATTACTCCAATAATTACCAACCATTCCCATAACTTCTAAATAAATGAAAAGTAACAAAAGATCTGCTAATTCAATACTTTGAACATTAGCCATTTTTAAAATTTCAAGACAAAATGCTATCGTAGTTGCAATTAGGACTATTGCTGCGCCAACCAACTGAGTTATTCTAATTAAATTTTTCATTTATTTTCTTAATAACTTACAGTGTTTTTTAATAAAATTCTCTACATTTTTTTTATTAAAAGTTTTATTTTCTTCAAACGATACTTTTTTTATTGAATAAACAGGGCTGTTTGAAGCTCTAGATATAATTGATACGTTACCCTTGTATAATTTCACTTTTATTTTACCTTTGATCTTACTTTTTTTCCTATCAATGATTTTCTGTATTTTTAATCTTTCTTTTGAGAACCAGTATCCATTGTAAATAAGCTCCGAGTATCGCGGCATAAGTTCATCGTTTTTATGCATTGTTTGTTTATCTAATGTCACAGACTGAATTGCTCGATTAGCAAACAATAACACGGTACCTCCTGGTGTTTCATAAACTCCACGAGATTTTATTCCAATAAATCTGTTTTCAACAAGATCTGCTCTGCCTATACCATTTTTACCAGCAATATCATTTAATTTACTAAGTAGTTTAGCTGGTGAAAGTTTTTTGTTGTTTAGGCTGACTGGATCACCGTTTCTATATTCTAAAGTTATATAGACTGGTTTATTGGGGGCTTTCTCTGGAGAAACAGATCTTTGAAATATATATTCTGGAGCTTCCTTTTTTGGATCTTCTAAAATTTTCCCCTCAGTAGATGTGTGAAGCAAATTATCATCGACTGAAAAAGGTGGAGCCCCCTTTTTATCTTTAGGAATAATAATTCCATTTTTTTTTGCATATTGAATTAGAGAATTTCTTGAATTTAGTTTCCATTCTCTCCATGGAGCAATGACTTTAATTTTCGGACCAAAATAATAATAACCAAGTTCAAATCTTACTTGGTCATTGCCTTTTCCTGTCGCGCCATGAGAAACAGCTTTAGCACCAAATTTTTTTGCAATTTCAATCTGTCTTTTAGCAATTAAGGGTCTTGCAATAGATGTTCCAAGTAAATAAATTCCCTCGTAAATAGCATTACCCCTAATCATTGGAAATACATAATCCTTTACAAACGTTTCCTTTAAATCTTCAATAATAATCTTTTTTACGCCAAGCCTCTTTGCATTTGAGTAAATTGCTTTCCTATTAATTTTTTGACCTAAATCTGATGTATAACAAATTACTTCAGCATTATATTTATCTTGAAGCCATTTTAAAATTACCGAGGTATCAAGGCCTCCTGAATAGGCTAGAACGACTTTTATTTTTTTTTTCATTTATTATTTTTTACAATTTTTTTTTGCAGAATTGTAAGCGTCTGTGAAACCCATGAGTGAGTATGTATCTCTTGTTTTATTGCCTCTTGATGATTTACCAATAACATGTGCTTTATTAGCTTTTTTCATAGCTCTAATCATTTTTAATTCATCATCTAGCCCCGTCATCCAAGCGAATTTACCTTTCGTCTCAAATTTAAACTGTGCGTTTCCAACATTTACATTTGCATTACTCTTTTTGCTGAATGGATATCCATTTGTTATACTGATTTCATTAGATACACCGTCACTCGGTCTGAATGTGACAAAAATCCTGGCTTCTGCTCGGTTTAAACTTTTAGGCGACATTCTTGTTGGCATTGAAACAGCAAAACAAACTTTACTTTTACCCTCGACAATAAATTGACTTTCCCACATTTTATATTTTTTTTCTATTTTAATTTGAGCATTTGCATAGCTGCAAGTAGAAATTAAAAAAGTAAAGATAGAAAATATTTTTTTTATGGACATGGATTTGAATATTTTAATTGTATTTCATTTATAGCCGTAATCGTCTCGGCATCAAGTTTGATTTTATGACTTTCAAGGTTTTTTTTTAATTGATTGATATTTGTTGCTCCAATTATAACAGAAGTAACAAAAGGTTGTATTTCGCAAAATTTAATTGCCATTTGACATACATCCAAATTGGCTTTTTTTGAAATTTTTACATATTCTTTGATTGCAGGTTCGGCATTTTCCGTTCTGTACCTCGGGTATCTATCTCCAAAAAGTTTTAACCTCGAACCTTCTGGTAACTTACCATCCAAATATTTTCCACTGAGTGTCCCGCTTGCCAAAGGTGAATATGCAAGCAGACCGACATTTTCTCTAATCGAAACTTCTGACAGTCCAACTTCAAAACTTCGATTTAATAAGTTATAAGGATTTTGTATTGAAACAACTTTTTCTAAATTTTTCATTTCTGCAGTTTTAACGAACTCACAAGTTCCCCAAGCTGTCTCATTCGAAATACCAAATGATCTAATCTTTCCATCTTTAACAAAGCTTGTTAAGCAATCTAATGTTTCTAAAATTGGAATTACATCATCAATTTCTTTATGACGATATTCTAAACCTGAGAAAACGTTTAGTGGCCGATCAGGCCAGTGCAGTTGATATAAATCTATATAGTCTGTATTAAGATTTTTTAATGATCGTTCTAACGCAAATTTAATTTGTTTTTTATTTAATCTAGTTTCATCAACACCATCTCTAAACCAATTCATTTTAGATCTGCCAACAATTTTATCTGCAATGATGATTTTACTTCTATTATTTTTAGACTTAACCCATCTTGATATGATTCGACTAGTTTCCCCTTGAGTTTTTTCGCTAGGTGGAACTGGGTAAAGTTCGGCAGTATCAAAAAAATTTACCCCGTAGTCAAAAGCCATATCCATTTGCTCAAATGCCTCTTTTTCAGTATTTTGCTCCCCCCAAGTCATTGTCCCTAAGCAAATTGTACTTACTTTTATATTAGAGTGACCTAAATTTTTATAAATCATAAAAAATGTTTACCCCATGATCGAACAATTATAAATAAAAATTCTAATGTCTGAACAAATTATTATTTTAATACAAATTATTCTAATAGACCTGGTTTTAGCTGCTGATAATGCAATTATAATTGGAATGCTAGCATCAAAGTTTAATCCCAAAGTACGAAAAAAAATATTTTTTTGGGGAATATCAGTCGCCGTTATACTGAGAATAATATTTACATTTTTAACAGCTTACTTACTTCAAATTAAAGGTCTTAAGTTATTTGGGGGACTCGTTTTATTATGGGTCGTTTATAAACTTTACAAAGATGTAATAAAAAAAACTGATGAGAAAAAAATTAATTTTAATCCAAGGAACCAGGGTTTAATAAGCGCAGTGTTTACCATCGCATTAGCAGACATTAGTTTAAGCCTTGATAATGTACTTGGTGTAGCGGGGGCTGCAAAACAACATTATGACCTTTTGGTATTTGGGTTAATTTTATCAATAATTATTATGGCAACAATGGCGAATGCTGTATCAAAAATGATTACAAAATTTTCTTGGATTGCATGGCTTGGATTATTTGCAATTCTATATGTCGCACTAGAATTGATTTATTCTGATCTAAAAATATTGATTTAATTAACTTTTATGGATCTTGAAATTTCGGTGAAAATTTACAATATATGTGTATAATAAATAAAAAAATTAAAGGAGATTATGAATTTAAAAGATAGAATAGCAAAAGTTCAATCGACATCAGCAGTAGCTGGGGAAAGTATTGATCAGGGATTAAGAAGTTATATGCTTAAAGTTTACAACTTTATGGCATCCGGAGTTTTATTAACCGGATTTGTTTCTCTGTTTTTATTTAAATTTTCAGGAGGTGATGCAATTCAAGTTTCACAAGCGGGCATTACAGGAACAAATGCTCTGGGAGATTTGTTATTTAAATCTGGTTTCGCGTGGGTTGTCGCTTTAGCGCCTCTAGGAATTGTATTTTATATGAGTTTTGGGATTAACAAAATGAGTGCAGCAAAAGCTCAAACTGTTTTTTGGATTTTTGCAGCATTAATGGGAGCTTCTTTAGCTTCAATTTTTGTAATGTACACAGGAGCAAGTATCGCAAGAGTATTTTTCATTACTGCTGGAACATTTGGAGCAATGAGCTTATATGGCTATACAACAAAAAAAGATCTTACAGGATGGGGATCTTTTTTATTAATGGGGTTAATTGGAATATTAATTGCTTCATTAGTAAATATATTTTTAAAATCACCGGCAGTTTATTTTATAGTTTCAGTGTTAGGTGTTTTAATTTTTGTTGGTTTAACAGCGTACGACACACAAAAAATTAAAAATATGTATTTTGAGAGTGACTCTACAGAAGTTTCTTCAAAGAAAGCTGTGATGGGTGCACTAACATTATACTTAGACTTTATTAATCTTTTTATAATGTTGTTAAGACTTTTTGGTCAAAGACGATAATTAAATTTTATAACCCTAGTCTGATATCTTTGGACTAGGGTTTTTTATTAGAACATTTTTTTGAACAATATTTTACCAACTCCCAATTCTTTTCCCATTTTTTTCTCCAAGAAAACTCTCTCCCACAAGTTCTACAGATTTTTTTAGGTAGAAACTGTTTCTTTATCACTTAATTAGACGTAGATTTTTTTTATGTAGTAAAGAAATAATGTATCTTAATTCACTAGAGTATTTTACAATTTTTCCATGCTGATCTTTAAGACAATATTTTTGTCCAAACTTGCTTTTTAAATTTTTAATAATTTGAAATAATGGTTTTTCTGTTGCTTTTCTATAAATATCGAAACCTACTATATTTTTGCTTATAAAAATTGCATAGTCTTTCCATTCGCCTTTAGCAACCATAGACCCATAAATGTTAAGAATTTCTCCTAATTCTTTTTTATTAAAAAAAATTTCTTCTTTATAATTTTTATTTTTAATTACATTAAACATCTTTTTTATACTTATTTATTAAATTGATTTGAAACATAGTAAAAATTAATGTTATTGGTATAATTCCAAAAACTTTGAACTTTACCCAAAAATCTTCCGATTGCGTTCTCCAAACTAATTCATTCAATATTGCCAAGAAAATAAAAAATAGTGTCCAACGTTGATTAAGGATTTCCCAACCTTGATCTTCTAATTTGATTGATGTTTCTAACAAAGACTTTAACAAGTTTTTTCTAAGAAAAAAATTACCAATGAACAATATCCCTGCAAATAAAATATTTACAATAGTTGGTTTCATATAAAAAAAAATTTTATCATCGAAATACAAAGTTAATCCGCCAAAAACTGCAACCAATGATGCGCCTATCCAAAAACTGCAACCAATGCTGCGCCTATTATTGGAATCTTAGGTATTTTTTTTTCTAAAAAATATAAAATTCCTGTCGCTATAAGTGTTGCTATAATCAGCGGAAGAATAGCCTCATTCATTCCATATTTTTTATAAAAATAAAAAAAAATTAATAAAGGGCCAAAGTCTGCTATAAATTTAATAAAAGATTTGTTCATGTATAAAAAAATATTAATATTATTTATTATCGTATTTTTTCAGAGTTCTTGTTCATATTCAAGAGAATTTAACTATGAAGTTTATGGTTTAAATTTAAATTTTCTAAATATTAAATTTAATACTAGTGAAAATAAACTATATTCAATTATTAATAGCAAAGGATTAGCTGGTTATTTTATAAAATCCCAAAGTATAATCCAAACAACTCTAAATAACCAAAACAATACCTTGAATTATTATTTTAATTCCCAAAGTAAAAAAAAAAATAAAACTTACAATTATAAAAAGACTAATAATGTAATTAACTTTGAAAATATAAGATTAAATAAAGGAAAAAATTTTAAAAAAATTATTGATACAGATCTATTAAATACCTACGACCCATTAAGCGCAGTAGAACTAATTTTATATAGTAATAGCCTAGATTCAAAATGTAAGAATAGTAAAAAAATTTATGATGGAGATGATGTGTATAGTATTTTTCTTAGTCAAAATAAAAAAAATTATTCGATTATCAAATTTAAAGATAAAAAATACAAAATCAGTTTTTCTTGTCGTTTAAATTATAAAGCGATATCAGGACATAAATTTAAAAGAGAGGAAAAATTAAACTCCATGTATTTGGACATATATTTTTCTAAAATTTCTAATAATATAATTCCTGTGTATTTTGAGACTAATGCTAAATTAGTTCCCTTAAAAATGTATTTATCAACAATTTTAACCCCTTGATTTATATCTAAGGATCATTAACTATTACTCAATAAATGAAAAATGAAAATCCTAAAAAGGCTAAATTTTCAATAGGAGAAGTTGTAAGACATCGATTATTCGAATTTAGAGGAATTATTTATGATGTAGACTTTGAATTCAATAATTCAGAGGAATGGTATCAATCTATACCAAAAGATGTGAGACCAAAAAAAGATCAACCTTTTTATCATATTCTTGCAGAAAATGATGAAATTACCTATGAGGCTTACGTTTCTGAGCAAAATTTAGTACTTGATGATAGAAACGAACCAGTTAGTCATCCGCTTGTAAACGAAATATTTAACGGACAGGGCAAAGACGGTCTTTATTTAAGGTCTACAAATTAGTTTTCGCCTAAATTAAAACACTTTTTACTCAGCAATAAGACAATTTTTAAGTCTATTTAATTAATCATAGTCCAGTTTGAAGTTTATCCCATTCTCCCTCTTCAAACTGGACAGACTAACACATACCAAAATTGAAATTTTCAACTAATTTCTGTTAAATGTTAGATTATTTAAGTACAAAAAATTTTAAGCATGTTCACGATCACTATCTTTTCTGGATAAAAATTTTTTTTCTTACATTGGTTATATTTGGTTTAATTGCATCTTTATTTGTTTCACCAGCTGATTATCTGCAAGGCGATACTGTAAGGATCATGTATGTTCATGTTCCTGCATCGTGGTTAGCTTTGCAAATTTTTGCAGTAATGAGCATTTGTAGTTTTATTACTTTGATTTTTAAAACAAGAGTATTCACTTTAATTGCTAAAAGTGTAGCGCCAATTGGCTTTACCTTTTCTTTAATTTCACTTTTTACAGGCTCTATATGGGGTCAACCTACTTGGGGAACTTTCTGGACCTGGGATGCAAGATTAACATCTATGTTAGTTTTAGTAATATTTTATATTATTTATATAATTATTTGGAAAATTATTCCAAAATTTAACTTAGCTGAAAAATTAACATCGATAGTATCACTCATTGGATTAGCAAATTTACCAATAATAAAGTTTTCTGTTGAATGGTGGAATACTCTTCATCAACCATCAACAATAAAGCTGACAGAAAGTTCTACAATACATTCAACGATGCTCACACCTTTATTAATAATGTTTTTTGCTTTTCTAATTTTTTCAATAATAATTTTTCTAATCAGATTTAAATTAGAGAGTTTAAATTTAAAAATTAATTCAAATAGATGAACAGTAATGTCAAGAAGAGGTTGTATTTTTTTTTAGTATCAATTATTACAACTCTTGTTATTGGAAAATTTGTTTTTGATTCATTAAAAATTAATTCCGTATATTTTTTTTCCCCAACAGATTTAAAAAATATAAATGAAATTCCAAATGGATTAATACGTGTGGGGGGTATGATTAAAATTAAGTCTTTAAGCAAAAAGGGCAATCAATACTCATTTATAGTCACTGATTTTAAAAACGAGATTATGGTAAATTATACTGGCATAAAACCAAATTTATTTGAGGAGGGACAGGGAGCAGTCGTTGAAGGTAAGCTTAATACTAGGACTAATTTAGTTGCAACAAAAATTTTAGCTAAACATGATGAAAACTACATGCCCAAAGAAGTTGCAGACGCTTTAAAAAAAACAGGAAATTGGAAAAAAAATTATGGCAAGTAATGTTGCAAATATAATATTAATTTTAAGTATTTTTTTTTCATTTTTAAGTAATTTATCATTCTTAAAAAAAAAAACTCAATTATCCATTCGATTATTTAATTTTTCATCATTTTTAGTAATAATTTCTTTTTTACTACTGATATTTTATTTTTCTTCATCAAACTTTAGTATTTCAGCTGTTTATGAAAATTCCCACACTTTAAAACCTTTTTTCTATAAACTCTCAGGTACTTGGGGTAATCATGAGGGAAGTTTATTACTATTTATCCTAATAGTGGGACTATACGGGACTTTATTTTCATATATTTATAATGGGAATATAAAATTTAAATCCTGGGTAATTTTTTTTCAAAATAATATTTATTTAATTTTCTTAATTTTCTTAATCGTGAAATCTAACCCCTTTGATTTAATTGTTCCAACACCAAATGAAGGACTTGGTTTAAATCCCATTTTGCAAGATCCTTTACTAGTTGTTCATCCTCCATTTTTATATTTAGGATATGTCGGGTTTTCTTTAACTTTAAGTCTAGTTTTGGCCGCTATAATCACTAAACAACTTGATAGCACATGGGCTAAAATTTCTTGGCCATGGGTCGTTTTATCATGGGTATTTTTAACGATTGGAATAAGCCTAGGATCTATTTGGGCTTACTATGAATTAGGTTGGGGTGGATATTGGTTTTGGGATCCTGTCGAAAATGCATCTTTGATGCCTTGGCTTGCTAGTACTGCACTAATTCATTCTTTACTTGTTTTAAAAATAAAAAACAAAATGCAAAATTGGACTGCCTTATTAGCTATTATGACCTTCTCTTTGAGTTTATTGGGAACTTTCCTAGTAAGATCTGGCATATTAAATTCTGTACATGCATTTGCAAATGATCCGGATAGAGGCGTATTTATATTGGTAATCATATTTTTCATTACTACTGCATCTCTATTGATTTATATATTTTGCTCATCAAATACGTCAAATAATAAAATTTCTTTTTTCTCAAAAGAGAATTTTTTAAATATTAATAATTTGTTTCTACTTTTTTTTCTTTTTATAATTCTACTTGGTACTATCTATCCAATAATTTTCTCTGCTTTTGGTGAAACAATATCAATTGGTCCGGATTACTATAATACTATTTTAGCTCCTTTTATTTTTATATTTTTGATCGCGATGACTATTGGTCCCATTTTGAAATGGACTCGAAATATAGGATTAAAAGACATATATTTTTTATGTGTTATTTTTTTTACAGCATTGATAATTTCTTTTCTAATTATTTTTTTTACTAAACGTAATGAATTAATATTATATTTAGGGTTAGCCTCTTCTCTAGTTTTGATATTGACCATTTTATTCGAGATTTATAAAATTAGGTATAAAATAAACACTATCAATTTTTCAAGACTATGTTCACATTTGGGAGTTGGAGTTTTTATTTTATCTGTATTTTTGAATTCGTATTTTTCAAAAACTAAAGATTTTGAAATACAGACTGGAGAAATAAAACAATTTGATAATCTTTCTTTAAATCTAGCTAACACAAATATATATAAAATTAATAATTATCTTGAAATGAAGACTGATTTCGAAATTGTGGATGGTGATAAAATATTTACACTTAAACCATCAATAAGAAGATATTTTCAACCAAATCAGATTACGTCAGAGACAAGTATTAAACCAACATTATTATCAAATCATTATTTGGTAATTAATTTTCCAGATTTAAATAGCAAAGTTATTGGAGCAAGATATTACTACAATTTTTTTATACATGGAATCTGGTTTGGATTATTGTTAATTATTTTTGGAGGAATTTTAAGTGTATTTAAAAAAAGAATTTAAGATATTTATTTTATTAATTTTTTTTGGACTTCTATTTTTTCTTTTTTATTATTCACTGTATAAAACTAAAGATTTTGAGCCCAAAGTTATGATTGGAAAGCAATTCCCAAATCTTACTGAAGAAAGTTTATTTAATAATGAAATTTTAAATATTAGGCATATTTCTGATAATGATTTATTTGTTGTGAATATTTTTGCATCTTGGTGTGCGCCCTGTAAAGTAGAGCATCCATTTTTAATGAAGTTAAAAAATAAAAATATTTTAATTATTGGTATTAATTATAAAGATACAAAGGATAATGCTAAGAAATTTTTAAGAAAATTTAAAAACCCTTATCAAGAAGTTTTATTGGATTATAAAGGTGAGCTATCTATTAATCTAGGTGCATACGGAGTACCAGAAACATATTTAGTAGATAAAAATTTTAAAATCATTGATAAACAGATTGGACCAATTAATAATGATTTTGTGGAGAAAGTATTGAATTTAAGATGAAATATTTTTTAGTATTTTATTTCATTTTAATAAATATTGCAGGTGCAAATGAAGTTGAAACAAGAACAGCAACTATTTCAAAAAATCTTCGTTGTCTAGTTTGTGATGGACAATCAGTTTATGAATCTAACTCAGATTTTGCTAGAGACATTAAAAATTACGTAAAAAAAGAAATAATGAAAAATAGAACAGACAAAGAAATATACGACTTCTTAATATCTAAGTATGGCGACTCTATTATTTTTAATCCATTACTCACTTTAAAAAATATTATGTTATGGCTTGCACCAGCTATATTTTTTATAATAGGTATTTTTATTATTACGAGGAGATTAAATGTCACGAAGTAACTGTTGTCACAAATTTATTGAAAAAAAAGTTGATCTAGAGCAGAAAAAAAGAAAAGTCTGTAAGAGATGTGGTTTTGTAGATTATAAAAACCCGAAAATCGTAACAGGTGCACTGGTAATTAAAAATAAAAAAATCCTGTTATGTAAAAGAGCAATATCCCCCAGTTATGGTAAATGGACGTTCCCATCAGGTTACCTAGATGAAAGTGAAACGCCAAAAGAGGGAGCAATTAGAGAAGCCAAGGAAGAAGTTAACATAAAAATTAAACTTCAAAAGTTATTAATCGTATTTACAGCTAGAAAAAAAAATTTAATTCAATTTGTATTTTTAGCTAAGCATTTAAATAAAACTTTTAAACCAGGTATTGAGACTTTAGAAGCAAGGTATTTCGATTACAAAGAAATTCCATGGAAAACACTTGCTTTCCCAAGTGTATCATTTTTACTAAAAAGAGTTAACAAACTACCGAAACATTTACCAATTTTTCACACATTTTATAAAGATTAACTCTTTCAAATATTAAATTATTGATATAATTAGTTCTTTATGAAAAAAATTGTACTAATTTTTATAATAAGTTGTTTAGCTTCCTCATCTTATGCTCGAGGTCTAGCTATGTCATCTGGTATTTTAGATTATAGCGATGGGGAAAAAAGATCTGGATTTGTAGAAGCAACGTACACTTTTAAAAATGCTGACGACGAAAATTTTTTTGGAAAATTTACTCCTATTACTGGTGCAATGATAAC
>ERZ802830.4404-NODE-4404-length-11321-cov-6.18516_pt1 | contig 11321 bp, 6 predicted proteins | sample MGYA00345654_ERZ802830 | MGnify/ENA primary metagenome ERZ802830 (study PRJEB30503, sample SAMEA104212375) | marine metagenome | biome: Westerlies Biome; feature: [SRF] surface water layer (ENVO:00010504) within the epipelagic zone...; material: water...
TTCAGATTTAGAATTTAATTATACTAAAAATGGCAGATTAAAGTTTTTATCAAAAATATTTTTTTATGACTTTCAATTAAATGAAATTATAAATAATTATGAAATAAGCCTTATTGACGGAGTTACAACATTTAAAGGTTTTATTGATAATGAAAACAAGCTTGATATATTCTGGGATATTGATTTAAAAAAGATTTTTTTAAAATCAATTAAATTTAGAAATTTAACTTCATCAGGTAAATATGAGTCTGAAAACCTTGACTTTTCAATTTCATCTAATTCAAATGATTTTATTTTTTCAGGAAAAATAACTAGTGATTTAAAAAGTATTAAAAATTTAAATTACGATTTAAATATTAAGAAGTTAAGTTTATCAGCATTGAATTTAGCTTCAAAAGAGGATGATGTTTTTTTTAAAGGGGAACTTTCGTCCTCAATAACTAATCATTATTCTGATAATAATTTCAGTAAAGAATTTCACGTGAAATCTCCTAAAATTTCTTCAAAAAAAGAGGATAATTTATTTAATGATTTCACAATAGAATTTAATCAAAATAAAAATTTAAAAAAATTAATGATTGATAAATCTGATTTATTCAATTTTGAGCTTAATGGTAATTTTCTTTTTACTGATATTAATAAATTATTTTTTAATTCAATAGCTAAAATTTACCCTTTTTTTAAACCCTATATGATTAATAAAGATCAATACATAAATTTTAATCTTGAATTAAAAAGTAAACTGGTTAATTCTTTATATCCAAATTTTTCGATTCCAAACAACTCATTTATTAAAGGATTAATAGGTGAAAAAGACATTAAATCTTTTATTGAAATAAATTTACCAGTCCTTCAATTTGGAGATTATAAACTTGAAAATATATCATTTAAGGGTTATCCTTACAAAAAAAATAATAATTCAAATTTGTTTGCATCAAAATTTTTTTATGATGGAAATGTTATTTCTGATTTAAGCCTTATCAGTTATGTTAATAAGGATAAATTAGATTTTCAATTCAAAGCAAATAATATTAATAGCACCAATGATTTTATATCTACAAATTTCAGTTTTTTAGACAATGAAAATGAATCAATAGTAGAATTTAAACCTTCCAAAATTAATTTTAAGAATAAGTATTGGACTAATTCTAATTCTTTTAAAATATCATATAATAAAACTTATAAAAATTATAAAATTGATAAAATAAATCTATCATCCGGTGATCAAAAAATCAATTTTTTTGGTTCTTATAAAAGTTTTGACAACATGGATATTAATTTAAAACTTGAAAAAGTTTTGTTGGAAAATATTTTACCAAAAAACATCAGAATTGAAACTAAAGGCGAGGTAAATTTAGATTTTTATGTTAATAGAAATAATGGTTTAGATAGATCAAAAGGTGATTTAATAATCAATAAATTAGTAATCAATAAATATGAGTATGGAGATTTTGAATTAAATTTTAATAGTATGCCAGAAAATAAAAAATATATTTTGAACTCATTTGTTAAAAAAGATGATTTTAATAATATGATGGCTTACGGTGATTTATTATTTAGTGACGAAAAAATCTCATCTGATATTAAAATTGAATTAAGTGATTTTAGTTTGTCATTTTTATCAAAAATTGGGGTAAATAAAATTGAAAAAATTAAAGGCGATATAAGTGGAAATGTAAATTTAGTTGGAGATATTTATAATCCTGAATTACATGGTAAATTAAAGCTAAAAAATTCATCTCTTTACATTCCATATACTAATACTGAATATAAATTTAAAGACTTATCTACAGTTAGCTTAAGTGGTCAGCAATTTGATTTTGAAAAAATTGTTTTTAATGACTTAGATTATAAAACTGAAGCATTACTCAGTGGGAAAATTTCACATAAAAATTTTAATAATTGGAATTTAGATTTAAATGTCAATTCAAGTAACATTCTTTTAATAAATAAAAAATTTGAACGTAAAGCCATTTTTTATGGTAAAAGTTTTCTTGATGGTAAAATCCAATTATTAGGTCCAACTAAAAATTTAAAAATTAATGTAATTGGGTCTACTGCTGAAGGTACTTCCTTAACAATTCCTTGGTCAGAATCAAAAGGATTAGCGGATATATCTTTTATTGATTTTTTAAACAAAGACATAAAAAGTTTTGAACAAAATTCTGATAAAATACCCTTTGATCAATCGCCAATTAGAGGCCTAGAAATGAGATTTGAAATTGATGTAAATAAAAATGCTGAATTGGAAATTGTTGTTGATCAAAATTCAGGTAGCACACTCAAAGGTAGGGGCTCTGGAGATATATTAATGGAAACAAATACTGATGGTAAATTTAATATATGGGGTAATTTAATAACAAACGAAGGGGTTTATAATTTTAAGAACCTAGGATTAATTGAAAAAAAATTCAAACTTTCTTCAGGTGGTAATATTGAATGGGATGGCGATCCATTGGAGGCAAAAATGAATTTAGAAGCAGTTTATACAGTACTAGGTGGAGCAAATCCAGCAATTCTCTTGGATAACCCTAATTTCAATAAAAAAATTCCTACAAATGTTTCAATTAAGCTTCAAGGAAACCTACTTAGACCTGATGATCCAGATTTTCAAATAACTTTTCCTAATACAAGCGGTACTGTTGTTTCAGAATTAAACTACAGATTATCTGATAATCAAAGGAGACAGTTACAAGCTATTTCACTTTTATCTCAAGGGGTTTTTATTAGTGAAGTATCAATTTCACCTCAGGGAATTGCAAATAATCTGTATGAAAAAGCTTCAGAGGTTTTTAGTTCATTAATTGGAGATAATCAAGGTAAATTGAATGTTGGTTTAAATTATTTAAAGGGATATGACAATCCTTCACTTGACGTAAGAACTGAAGATAGAATTGGTGTTACTTTAACAACTCAAATTAGTGATAAAATTCTAATAAATGGTAAAATTGGAGTTCCAGTTGATGGTATTGAAGAAACTTTAATAGTTGGAGATTTTCAAATAGACTTTATTCTTAATGAGGAAGGTTCATTAAAAGCAAAAGTTTTTAATAAAGAAAATGAGTTTAGATATATTGGAGATGAGCTTGGTTATACTCAGGGTGTTGGAATTTCCTACGATGTGGACTTTGATAATTTTAAAACTTTAATCAATAAGATAATCAATAATCCTAATTCAAATAGTATAGAAAGGAAAAGTGAATCAAATAATGAAATTGATATTGAATATAATTATAAATAAAGCCTTAATTAAACAAAATAACTACTAATTATTTAATTAATCAGGTGTTTTAATCAATCAATCTATAAAATTCAACAAAAAATATAGAAATATAGTATACAATTAAAAAATGAAAACTTATTTTTGAAATAATTATTTGAATTTTGAAATCAAAAATTAAAAGAATTGCTGTTTTAACATCTGGAGGTGACGCACCTGGAATGAATGCGGCATTAAGGGCTGTTGTAAGAACAAGTGTGTTTCATAAAATTGAATGTTTTGCTGTCTACCAAGGATTTGAAGGATTAATTAATAATTCAATGAAACAAATGAATGCTCGCTCAGTTAATAATATCATTAATAAAGGAGGTACTTTAATAAAATCAGCAAGATCTCTCGAATTCCGAACTAAGCAAGGTAGAGAAAAGGCTTTTCAAAATATTTTAAAAAATAAGATTGATGCTTTGGTTGTTATTGGCGGTGACGGTTCTTTTACTGGAGGAATGATTTTTGAGAGGGAATTTAAAATTCCCGTAATAGGAATACCTGGAACAATAGATAATGATATAAATGGTACTAGTTTTACTTTGGGTTATGATACTGCAATTAACACAGTAATTGAAGTTATTGATAAAATACGAGATACTGCAAGTTCTCACAATAGATTATTTTTTGTTGAAGTTATGGGTAGGGATGCAGGGCATATTGCTTTAAATTCTGGGATTGGTGCTGGTGCAGAAGAAATATTAATACCAGAAGAAAATTTAGGTTTAAAAAGATTATTAGATTCTCTTAAAAGAAGTGAAAAGACTGGAAAGTCATCAAGTATTGTTGTTATTGCAGAGGGTGAAAAATCTGGTAAAAATGTTTTTGAGATAGCTTCATATGTAGAACAGAATTTACCTTACTATGAAGTAAGAGTTTCAGTCTTAGGACATATGCAAAGAGGAGGAGCACCAAGTTGTTTTGACAGAGTTCTTGGATCTAGAATGGGTGTTTTTGCTGTTGAATCATTACAGAATGGTTCAAGTAATGTTATGGTTGGAATAAAAGATGAAAAAATGACTTTAACTCCATTAAACAAAGCTATCAAGGGTAAATCTGTAATTAACAAAGAATTAATAAGAGTTTCGGATATTTTATCAATTTAAAAAATAAAAAATTATGTCATTAAAAATAGGAATTAACGGTTTTGGTCGAATTGGAAGACTTGTATTTCGATCTGCAGTCAAACAAAAAGATATTAATATTATAGGGATAAATGATTTACTTGAAGTCAATCATTTAGCATATATGCTTAAGTATGATTCCGTTCACGGACCATTTGATGGTTCTATAGAAGTAATAAATAATAATTTAGTAGTAGATGGTAATCAGGTTATGATTTCAGCTGAAAAAAACCCTGAAAATATTTCTTGGTCAAATAAGGTTGATGTTATGGCTGAGTGCACAGGTATATTTACTTCATTGGAAATGGCTCAGACACATTTAAATGCTGGTGCAAAAAAGGTTGTTATATCTGCTCCCTCTAAAGATGCACCTATGTTTGTTATGGGTGTTAATCATATTTCCGCAAAGTCTTCTGATAAAATTGTCTCAAATGCCTCATGTACCACTAATTGTCTAGCTCCGATTGCTAAAGTTTTAAACGATAATTTCACTATTGAGGAGGCATTAATGACAACTGTTCATGCTGCTACTGCAACTCAATTTACAGTTGATAGTCCTTCTAAAAAAGATTTAAGGGGAGGTAGAAGCACATTATTGAATATTATTCCTGCATCTACTGGAGCTGCAAAGGCAGTAACTAAGGTTATTCCTTCGTTAGAAGGTAAATTAACCGGAATGGCCTTTAGGGTGCCTACTGCAAATGTCTCTGTTGTCGACTTGACTGTGAGAGTATCAAAGTCTATATCATATGATGATATTAAAAAAGCTATGAGGGATGCATCTGAAAATGAACTTAAAGGGATTTTGGGTTATACTGATGAAGCAGTAGTTTCTCAAGATTTTATTGGTGATCCTAGAACCTCTATTTTTGATTCTGGCGCTGGAATTCAATTAAACAATAATTTTTTTAAAATAATTTCCTGGTATGATAATGAGTTTGGTTATTCTAATAAATTAATTGATTTAGCTAAATATATTAACAAAATTTAATTTTTTATGTATTTAGTTGTAGATAGTGGCTCCACTAAAACTGATTGGTTTGCCATTAGCAATAAAGGGGATGTAATTTTTTCAACACAGACTTTAGGGTTAAACCCTCAAGTTCTTCCTTCAGCGATTCTTAAAGAAAGAATTATTAATAATTTTGACTTGTACCAGAACAGGAATGAGGTTACTAAGTTATTTTTTTATGGAGCTGGTTGTGGAATAATTTCAACTCAAAAGAGAATTGAAAAAGTTTTTGACCAAATATTTATTAATTCAGAGTTTATTATAAAAGAAGACACATATGCTGCAATATATTCTACTGTTACAACTGGTGAAAAGTCAATTGTTTGTATTATGGGTACTGGATCTAATTGTACTTATTTTGATGGGTCAGATATAATTCAAAATGTAGTTTCACTTGGTTATGTTTTAATGGATGAAGCAAGTGGAAATTTTTATGGAAAACAGCTAATAAGAGGTTACTATTTTAATGAGATGCCAGAAAATCTTAAAAAAGATTTCGAATCTAAATTTGATCTTTCCCCAGATACTGTAAAAGAAAATGTTTATCGTAAAGAAAACCCTAATACTTATTTAGCAAAGTTTGCTGAATTTTTAATTTTACATAAAGACGATCCATATATGAATGAAATTGTTAGCAATGGCATGCGAAGATTTATTGTTCACCAAATCATGCAATTTGAAAATGCTAAATCAATTCCAATTCATTTTGTCGGTTCAATTTCTTTTCTATTAAAAAAAGAATTAAACAATGTTTTAAAGGAATATGGTTTAAAAATGGGAAATGTAGTTCAAAGGCCAATAGATGGGCTTGTTAAGTATCATATACAAAATTTAAAAAATCATTAAATAATATTAATTATTTATCTTAATCTCCTGTCTGGTTCTCTTCTTTTGTCATATTTAAGATCACTAAGTAGGCCCGATTTAATTCCAATAAAGAAATTCCAAGAAGCCCTCCTTCCAAATGGAACCCATGTAAAGTTTAATTGCCAACTATCCAAATCTCTATCAAATCGAAACTGTGTGTATGTAATTCCTTTACCCTTGAAATCATACCCAGATGAGAATCCCACTATCCACTTAGGAGTAAGGTCAATATTACCAGATACCATAAGAGAGTTATTTGAAAAATCATTTTGCCTTCTTGCATTTGAGTATGTGAGCGAATATGCAAATTTTAAATCCCAGGGAATTTTTGTTCTATAGTTAATGCCTTTTTCAGTATCTCTACTTTTGATTTCTCTTCTAGTTCTACCATCTGAGAAATCATTTGCTAATCCAAATAAATCATCTTCTCTGCCACCACCTGATAAGCTTTCAATTTGTTGGAAAGTTAATTCATCTTCATCTTTATCCTCATCCTCTGATTTTTTATCTTTTTTATTGTCTTTTTCAAAATCTTTACTTGAAATTGAATAACCAGTATTTATGTTAGCACTAGTTAATCTAAATAAACCTCCACCTTTTGAAATATTAAAACTTCCAATTCTATTATTGTTGTTATCAAGTGCATAAGGGTCTAGTGTTGCTCCAAAATTAACATTAATTTTTTCTTTGAATAGAGAGATTCCAGATGAAACCCTTACTGGTGACCAATTAAGAGAATCAGCAGCAAAATTATAGTTGGAGGTTAGGTTTAGGTTATTAAGAATTTTTATTTTTTCAGGTTCTAATTGAGTGGTATCCTTGCTTTTTACTTTAGCTTCAAAATTATTATTAATACTTATCCCTAATGAATTTGAGTATCCTTTTGATGGTGTTCCAAATAGTGAATTCTCAAATCTTGTATATTCTGCTGTTTTCCCATTTGCATCAATAATATATGTATCATAATATTTTTCGAAACTTGGCTGAATAGCATAGGTTATTGAAGGTCTTATGGTATGACGGATTGATTGAATCTTACTACCATATCCGAAATTAAATGTTCCATATATTGTTGTTCCAACACTTGTTGAAAAGTTATATTGCCTAAAAGAAGCAATTCCTTTAACTGTATCTTTCACAACACCATTTTCAGCAGTGTAATCTTTGTAGCTAATCGTGTTTGGTGAAATTGTTTCATTATATCTTGAAGATGCACTTATACTAAAGTATTTAAAAAGTTTAAAATTTGTAGTTATTGGAATATCAAATCTCATGCCTGATTTTGCATCATCAAACATTTCTTTTTTAAATAAAAACTCTTCAGTTGTAGTAATTCTATTTTCACCTCTTGTTGATATCTGAAAATTTATATTTTGAATTATTCCTTTTTTAATACCATCTTTTTTTGCAAAAGGGTATATCCTTTCCATGTTTGCTGTAAAAGTAGGAAGAGTAAGATTTGCAATCTTTGTATTTTTATTTTGAGATAAAGAAGTGGTTAAAGCAATATTAATTCTTGGATATTCAGGGAATGTTTTTGAATAGGAAACTGAGGAACTCATTGTATTATTTAAAAAATTTGAAGAATTTAATTGATTAACTGATTCTTGAAAATATGAACTGCTTCCTAAATTTACAGATGCTGAAAAAGTTGACTGTGGGTTTGATTTTCCATCTTTACTATGTGACCAACGTATGTTATATATTGTACTTTGACTGTAATCAGGAAAACCCTTTTCTCCTTGAATTAATTTTTCATATCTATAACTAAACCTACCTCTAAATTTATAATTAACTCTATATTGGGTATCAAATCTAAGACCATAGCTACCATTAGTATAATAGTCTCCTAAAATATTTAAATCATAGTATTTAGATAATGGTAAATAATATCCGCCATTTTGAAGATAATAACCTCTGTCATTACTTTCTCCGATTGTAGGAAAAATAAATCCAGATTCATTATTTTGAGTTGTTGGGAAATATGCAAAGGGAAGTGCAACTGGTGTCGGAATATCAGCTATGTATAAATTTGTAAATCCAGCAATAATTTTTTTTCCTGGAACCATTTTTCCTCTACTAATTCTAATATAATAGTCAGGGTTTGTAGGATTTGAAGATGTCGTCATTTTAGCATTCTCAAGAAAGTAGACTGAATCATTTTCCTTTTTCGTGAATCCTGAATATACATTCATGCCACTTTGAGCAGATTTAGAGTTCCATATAAGCGCTCTTTTTGTATCAAAATTGAATCTTATTGAATCAGGGTTAACCTCATTATTAGTTTGTTTAAAATATGGAGTTTGACTTAATTTACCCAAACTATCTTTAATTCTACCTGCATATACTTCACTTTTCTCATAATCTAAGACTATATAGCCAGCTTTTAAAATCATATTTTGATATGTCAATTCAGCTTTATTATATAAATATATTTTATTATTTTTTTGATCAATTTTTACAGAATCTTTAGCTGTATATTTGATTTGGTCTAATAATAATGGTTCCTTTTTCACTAAAGTATCATTAATAGCAATTGGATTACTTGCCACTAAAGTAGAGTCAATTTTAATTACATTTAAATCATCAGTATTTTTTGACTTATTATTAGTATTTAATTGTTGAGAGCTTATTCTCAGAATAGAAGAAAAAAATATTAACAATCCAATTGTATAAAAAGACTTTTTTCGCAAATTGATAAATCCTAAATTTGTTGAAAACTGTTTTAAAATTACACATATTTTTAAAGTTTTTTTTATTTAAAAAAATTTAATAATGATATTAAAAAAAAAATATACTTTAAAAATTTATTTTTTAATTGCAATAATCTCTCTAATATCTGCTGAATTATTTTCACAGCAGAATGATAAGAAATTTACAGTTGTTATTGATGCTGGCCATGGGGGAAAGGATCCTGGGAATAGGGGTAATAACTATTATGAAAAAAAAATAGCCTTAAAAATAGCTTTAACTACAGGAGAAATTCTTAAAAAGAAATCAGATATAAATGTTATATATACTCGTAAAAAAGATGTTTTTATTGGTTTAATAAAAAGAGCAGAAATTGCAAATAAAGCTGATGCAGATTTATTTGTCTCAATTCATTGTGATGCTCACAATTCTAATGCATTTGGGGCAGGTTCTTTTGTTCTCGGTCTTCATGCTAATCAAAGAAATTTTGAGATAGCTAAGAAGGAAAATAATGTAATTTTTTATGAAGAAAATTATCAACAAAAGTATGATGGATTTGATCCTAACAATCCGGAATCAGTAATAAGCTTAACTTTAATGCAAGAGACATATTTAGATCAAAGCATTAAAGCTGCCGATGCTATCCAAAAAAGCTTTAAAAATAATCTTAAAAGAAAAGACCGATCGGTAAAGCAGGCAGGTTTTATAGTTTTAAAATATACTTATATGCCCAGCGTTCTTGTCGAAGCAGGCTTCCTAACAAATAAAAAAGAGGGTGCGTATTTAAATTCCTCAAAAGGTCAGAAACAGATTTCTAATGCTATTGCAGATGGTATTATTAATTATTTTTCTTCACTCAAATTATCTTTAAATAAAAATGATTCTTATCAAGCGATTAATTTGAAAAATGTTGATGAAGAAATATATTTTAGAATTCAATTAGCTGCAAGTTCTAGGTCATTAGAGCCAAGAGATTATAATTTTAAAGGTCTAAGTCCAATTTTTAAGGAAAAAGAGGGTGAATTATATCGATATTATTTTGGAAAAGTTAAATCTTACTCAGAAGCAAAAAAAATGAAAAGAAAAGCAATTAGATTTGGTTACAAGTCTGCATTCATCGTTTCTTTTTCTGGTGATAAAAAAGTTAAGCTTTCTTCAGTAATTGATTAAAATTTTAAGCGTATTCAACAAAATATTCATTAATTTTGGATAAATTAATTTTAATATTTAGATAGTGTCTAAAGAAATTAAGTCTTTATTACTTGTTTTAAGTGGTATATTTTTATTTATTTTAGGATTTAATTTCTTAAAAGGAACCTCTTTATTTGATAATGAAATTAAACTTCACACAATTTTTGAAAATGTTGAAGGTCTTCAAGGTGGTACTTCAATTACAGTAAATGGTCTAAGTGTTGGTAAAGTTAATTCTATTGACTTGTCAAAAAATTCTAAGTCAGTTATTGTGACTTTTAGAATTAGAGGGGATTTGAAGTTTTCTAAAAACAGCATTGCTGAATTATATGAGGCTGGTCTAATTGGAGGCAAGTCAATTGCTATTATCCCTAGATATGACAATTCAGGATTTTTGGAATCCGGTGATACATTAAAATCTTCTGTAAAATCTGGTTTCACTCAAACAATAAGTGATAGAATCGTTCCCCTAGAACAAAAACTTGAAAGTATATTGACTCAAACAGATACTTTATTTGTTGGAATAAATTCAGTTTTAAATGATTCAGGAAAAGAAAATCTTTCTTCCATTTTGAATGATTTGTCTGAGTCAATGTCATCAATTAATTCTTTAACGAGTAACCTTAACGATATAATTTCCAAAAATGAATCAATAATAAATAATTCATTAAACAATGTTAGTTCTATTTCTGAAAATTTTAAATTAATATCTGATTCTTTATCTAAATCATCAATAAAGAATTCTATTGATCAATTTAATAGGTTAACTATAAATTTAAATTCTATTATAGACAGTATTAATTATGGTAGTGGTAGTTTGTCATTATTGCTAAATGAAGATTCCTTGTATCAAAATCTTAAGCATAGTTCAGACGAATTGAATTCCTTATTAAAAGATTTAAAATTAAACCCAAAAAGGTACGTTCATTTTTCTCTATTCGGAAAAAAAGATAAACCATTTAAGGTTGAAGAAAAATAAAGTTAATAAAAATGACACAGTGTCATTTTTTTGTTAATTTTGGAATAAATTATTACTATTTAAACTCAAATGCATCAAAAAGTATCAGTTAAAGAAAATTTATAATGCAATATCTTCCTAACATTGTTTTTTCTCTATTATTGATAGTTTCAATTTCAATATTTGTTATTAATATACGTAAGATGATATCAA
>ERZ802830.4409-NODE-4409-length-11315-cov-4.51226_pt1 | contig 11315 bp, 10 predicted proteins | sample MGYA00345654_ERZ802830 | MGnify/ENA primary metagenome ERZ802830 (study PRJEB30503, sample SAMEA104212375) | marine metagenome | biome: Westerlies Biome; feature: [SRF] surface water layer (ENVO:00010504) within the epipelagic zone...; material: water...
AATTGTGAGCGAGCCTTCCCATCGACCAACGGGCGTTTACTTCGCTGACTTGGTGCCATTCTAGGCCTTCCGAGGTGCGGTGCAGGAAGGAGTCAATGCAGACTGGGCCGTGGTAATTGTGGGATTCCAGTAGTTTGCTAAGGGCGTTCTTGACTTCTTTTTTTGCGGCGGGAAGGACTTCGTTGGCGACGAGGCGAGAGTATTCTGTAGGAAGGCCATTGGCGGGTTTGGGAACCGAGGTCGACGAGATCCATTGTCCGGTATGGCTGACCTCTTGGTGGCAAATGCCTAAGAAACGCAGGCCGCCCTGGTCGCTTGGATTTGATTGGTAAAGAAGCGAGAATTCCTGCTCTTTGTTCAGCCAAGGCTCTATGAGGTGGTCCTCTTTGATCGAGGGTATCAGGTCAGAGGTGAATTTGAGGAGGCCACGGCCTGCCGAGCTGAGAAGAGGTTTAGCAAGCCAGTTGGGGTGTGTGCTTTCTTCAATGAAGGTTTGGATTTCTTCTGAGTTGCGGCAGATTCGGGCGGAAATCGAATCGTCGAGCAGGCCACGGAGTTCGAGGCCGAGGTTTTTTGAGAGGAGGGTTGGGTTTGGAATTCCCCAAGGCTGTTCCGCTCTTATTTTTCTATTTTTTCGGATGTGATTGAGTTCAGAAATCGGCGAAACTTCGGGAAATGTGAGATTGTGATGAGCGAGGGCTTCACGGTGTCTATCGCTGGGTTGATTGCGGAGAAGAATTAGATCGTCAGACGAGGGTGCGGCGAGTGCGAAGGCGAATTCGAGGTCGGCTGCGAGTTTTTCGAGACGTTGGGGTGCCTTCCAGTTGATGTCGTTGGCAGCAAGTTCAACATCTGGATTGAACCAGTAAAGATCTGGACTGCGACCACGAGAGGCCTGGTAACGTCTGATCGAGGCAATAAAGTGCTCGTCCATTCCAGCTTTGCGGCGACCTTCTTCATTAAAGGGTGCTAGGCCTTTGGCGCGGATGGGGGAGAGAGGGAAGTGGAGTTGTTTATGCCAGGCGTCCCAATCGGATTGGGCCTTTTGCTTCCAGTGGCGTAACCATTTGAGCCCGTAGCCGACGTGGGCGATTTCGTCCCTGTAGATTCTGGAAAGAAGGTCAGCGGTCTTATGATCTCCGGCTCGGGCCAGGACTTGGGAATAATGCTTCGCGTAGTCGAGGTTGGCTTGTTCGAAGGTGAGAGAGAGGCGAGAGACGTAATCAAGTGGACTTTCCATGGAGGAAATATGTGACCAGATCATGGGGCTGAGATGGTAATCTCCAAAGTTGAGCCCACAGTCCTTCATTCGCTCGAGATACCAAAGGGTATGGTTTTGTTCTTCTTGCAAGGTTCGCAGGATCCCTTTGCGGAAAGAATCGGGAGCATCTGGGAACTTGAGCAAAGCGAGTGCCATGAGCTCGACGGCAAGGAGTTCATGGTTGGCGAAGAAATGGAGTAAAATACCGCGCTGTTCTTCATTGTGGATTTGATCAGCCGAGGGGAACGGCGATTTTCCGTCGTTCGATTTTGGTTTAAGGTGATCGGGACGCCCGGGAAGAGAAGGAGCGATAAAACTGCCTCGTTTTGGTGGATCAAGGGTCAACGCGACCGGAGCGTGGGCAAGTTTGTCCCCCAGCGAAGTGGACATCAGCACCCGTTCGGCGAATTCTAAGACATTTTGTGGTTCAGCCATTCCGCTAGACAAGACTTTGTTGGAATCGGCTTTCATGCAAAGAAAAATCCAGAGTGACGGTTGAGCTGGAATAAATATTCTTTTGTGTCATTATTTTTTAAGCGATATGAAAATTAGATTGATCATTCTTGGAACGGTCGCAATTTTGGCAGTGATGTCAGGACTTGCAGAATCGCTTCCTAAAGCAGATGGCAAGGTTTCGGCTACGAGTTTTCCCCTTGATGCGAAGACTTCGAAGGTGAAGTTTGAGACTGCGACCTTTGGTTTAGGCTGATTTTGGGGGCCTGACTCCGAGTTCGGAAGTCTCAAAGGTGTTCTCCGCACACGTGTTGGTTATGCGGGCGGTGAAAAGTCGGATCCTACCTATTATAACTTGGGAAAGCATACCGAGGTGATTTCCATTGATTATGATCCTGAGATTTTGAAATACGAAGATCTTCTGGAGATCTTTTGGTCGGCTCATCGATGCGACCAGATTAATACGTCTCGACAGTATATGAATGCTGTCTTTTATCACGACGAGGCGCAAAAAATCGCAGCTGAGAATTCTCGGGCTGGTGCGGCGTTAAAGCAGGGGCTCGAAGTCGATGACGTACAAACAACGATTGCTTCAGTTGGAAAGTTCACTTACGCCGAAGGTTACCACCAAAAATATTATCTCACTCGGTTTGGGGAAATTCGTGATATTCTTACCAAGTCCTACAAGACGGAAAAGGAACTGGCTGATTCGACGGTGGCGACCCGTCTGAATGCCTATCTTGGATCTGGCATGAAGCGCGATTGGGCAACTTTCATTAAGGAGCTTCCCGATTACGGGATGCCGGAGGAACTGGAGAAAGCCCTTTCCAAGGCAGCAGTGCGGATGCTCGAAGGGGCTAAATAGGTTTTTCTTGGATTCTTTTGTTAGATTTTTTCCTGACTCTTGCAGAGGATGCCTAAATAGACATAGTTCCCTTATGAAAATCATCGTTATTTTTGCAATTCCAACGCTTGTGTGCTCTAGTCTGGTTTCCTGTGAGTCTGGCACGAGTCGGCGTGCTGGCGGGGCAGCCTTCGACGATTCTGAGCTCGGTCGAAAGCTTGACGCAAATTCTCACCTTCCCGATCCAGAAAATCCGAGTGGGCAATCTTTTGCAGAGTGGCGTCAGAAAAGTCGTTGACCGCTTAAGATAAACATTTTGAGTCACAGAGTCTTTTCTGGTTGTCCAACTCTTCTTTGCACGGTTTGTTTCAAGTATGGATCCAAGGTATATTCAGCTTGCACAGCAACTCATTCGCTATTCCACCGCTCTGAAAAAGGGTGAGAAGATCCTCCTCGACCTCGTTGATACGCCAGAGGATATGGCGGTCGCCTTAGTTCGCGAAGTTCGCTTGAGGAAAGGGGTGCCGTTTTTGCGACTTGGATCAAATCGTCTGAGTCGAGAAATGCTTATGGGTGCAACCGATGATCAATATCAAGCGACGTCTAAGCATCTCCTTAGTGAGATGAAGGATATGGATGCTTATATTGCGATTCGCGGATCTCATAATATTACCGAAACTAGCGATGTGCCCGCCAAGAAGATGGGCACGGCGATGAAATATCTTCGGAAGGTTTTGGATCACCGAGTGAAAAAAACGAAATGGTGTGTCCTGCGTTGGCCACATCCCGCAATGGCGCAGCAGGCGGGAATGAGTACAGAAGCGTTTGAGAATTTTTACTTTGATGCCTGCTTACTTGACTACAAGAGCTACCTTCCCTCGATGAATGCCTTAAAGCGATTCATGGAGAAGGCTAATGAGGTCCATATCTTAGGGAATGGAACTGACCTTCGCTTTTCATTCAAGGATAGGTCGGCGATTGCTTGTGGAGGGCAGAACAATATTCCAGATGGTGAGGTTTTCACGGCTCCAATTAAGGATTCAGTGGAAGGGGTGATTTATTACAATGCGCCTACGATTTACCGAGGAATCAGTTTCGACGGTATTAGGCTTACTTTTGAAAAAGGTAAGATCATCAAGGCTGAGGCTGATGGTGGTATGACCCGTGAATTGAATGAGATTCTCGATAGTGATCTGGGGGCACGCTATATTGGTGAATTTGCGATCGGTTTTCATCCCATTGTTCGCGAGCCGATGCGGGATATTCTCTTCGATGAAAAAATTGCCGGAAGCTTTCATTTTACTCCTGGTCAGGCATACGAGGAGGCTGACAATGGAAATCGCTCTACAGTGCATTGGGATATGGTCAATATTCAGCGTAAGGACTACGGAGGAGGAGAGATTTACTTTGATGGGAAGCTTTTCCGTAAAGACGGGCAATTTCTGGCTAAGAGTCTCGAGAAGCTAAACGGTTGATCCAACAGCTTGTCCTTTTGATTATCCAAGCTTAGTAACCGCTATGAAGATTCTTACTTACGAGGACAAAGCCTACCCCGCTTTTGTTAAAAAATTGTATCGCCGAGCGATCCCAAGCGATGCCGTTTCGGATGCGGTGGCTGAAATTGTTTCCGAAGTGGCTCAGAAAGGAGATCGTGCTTTGATCGCTTTCGCGAAGAAATTTGATGGGGCGAGCCTCACTGCAAAGTCGTTAAAGGTGACCGATGCCGAATTGGAAATGGCACGAAATTCTGTGAGCCGGGAAACGAAAGATGCCATCAAGTCGTCGTTGAAAAATATTCATGCTTTTGCGGCTCAGAGTCTTCGTAAGAACTGGAAAGCAAAGAATCCGCAAGGAGTAGAAGTGGGCGAGCGATTCGTACCTTTTGACCGGGTGGGGGTTTATGTGCCAGGTGGCAAAGCACCCTTGGTTTCGACTTCCCTGATGACGGCAGGATTTGCGCAAGCGGCAGGTGTGCCTGAAATTGTGGCGGCGACACCACCAGGACGAGATGGAAGAGTTAACGTCGATCTGTTGTATGCACTCGAAGCCGCAGGCGCGACCGAGATTTACAAAGCTGGAGGGGCTCACGGAATTGCAGCGCTTTCGCTCGGAACAAGATCGATAGCGCCGGTTGACAAGGTCTTCGGGCCTGGCAATAGCTTTGTAGTGGAAGCAAAGCGTCAGATGTTAGGGGCAGTTTCGATCGACCTCCTTCCTGGGCCAAGTGAGGTCTTAATTGCGTCCGATGCGACCGGGAATGCGCGCTTCTTAGCATCGGATCTTTTGGCTCAAGCGGAACACGGACCTGATTCTGTCGTTGGAGTGGTCACACATTCCAAAAGGCTGTTTAAAGAAATTCAGCGGGAGCTAGAGCTTCAGCTTAGTGAGACTCCGCGTCGTGAGATCGCAACCAAGGCCCTGAGGAAGGCTGGCTTTCTTTTGCTGACGAAATCAATGAGTGAATCGATTTCGATTGTAAATGATTGGGCGCCAGAGCACTTGGTTCTGGTAGCAAAGAACGAAGATAAATGGCTAGATCAAGTTCGCACAGCCGGCGCAATTTATGTAGGGAATTACTCAGCAGTAGCCGTCGGCGATTTCCTGGCTGGACCGAGTCATACCTTGCCTACCGAGGGGTCTGGACGCTCGTTTTCGGGCCTGCGGGCCGATCAATTCCAGCGGCGAGCGAGCGTGGTTCGGATGGACCAGAAGGCGGTGCGTAAATCGCAGAAGGTAGTTGAACATTTCGCCAAAATGGAAGGGTTACATGCTCACGGCCGCTCTGTGACTTTAAGGGCGGACAGTTGAAGTTTCTTGAAGCGCAGAGACGAGTCAAAGTGACGAAAAAATGAGGTTCTGATAGCTTTATTTGAATAGTGACAATTTGTGAAATTGTCATGCGCTCAGGGAAGAAAGATTTACCCTTTTTAAAGGGAGCAACTTGATTAGCGTTTGGGCTTGGCCTCGATTTCAAGGTGGCGGTCCCCAATTTTTAATACTCCAGGTATTGTGGTTTTGCCTTCAGGAGAGAATTCAGACCGAGCGATTTCAAGAGTGATTGAACCATCTTTTTGTGCTACGAACCTTTGTTTTTGATCGGAAGAGATTTGGCCGTCACTGGAAAAGAAATAGGCTTCTTCTAGCGGTTCCTTAAAATCACCTTGGAAACTGAGCGTAATCATTTTTTTATCCGGTCTGCTTTTGAGGATGCCTTTAATACTATGATTTTTTAAGGGGAGTTCGCTGAATGCTTTTGATAGATGAGCCTTAGCGGACAATACAGCTTTTGGCTTCTTAGTTACTGGAAGCGTAATCGTAAAGGTCTCAAAGCCCGGGAAGCAGCCCTTGGCGCAGCACATCCACGCGGATTTTGCTTTAAAGTTTACCTCTTTGCTCGTGATTTGGTCCGGTGGTGTGATCTCTACAATTAGCGTCACGTCCCGCTCGTATCCATGGCAGGGGTATTTGGACATAAAGGTCTTCTCCGGATAGGGCCAACGGATTTCGGAAGCGGTGAATCCTTCGGGGAGTTGCCATTCGATAGAAGTAGCCATACCAACAATCCCGGGACTTTTCCAATAGGTATGGAAACCGGGAAGGTGATGAATGTGCAAGCCAAGTGTCAGGGGTGTTCCAGGTGCTACTCCAGTAGCTTCTGATATAAGTCCAATTTCAAGACCCGGCCCGGTTAGTTCAGGGTCTTCTTGCGCGCACGTAATATTTGCGAGTAAAAAAAAGTAGGCTGAGGAGGAAAGGACTTTCATCTTTTCCTTACTATACTTGATTCCACTACCTTTAATTTTCAGGAATGCGGTTCTATTTTGGAATCAGATAGGTTTTCCCTGCCCGGATCACGTCGCTCCTGAGTCCATTTGCTTTTTTGATCTTTGAGACCGTTGTGCCATATTTTCGCGCTAAGCCCCATAAGGTGTCTCCTTTTTTGACCAAATGTCTGATTCTTTTAGGTTTAACAACGACAGGTTTTGGTCTTGGTCTTGTTGTAGGAGCAGGATTTGGATTGTAAATTGGTTTGGGATTGCTTGCAATGATAGGTGCCGGTTTGGGGTCTCGGCCGCTCAATACTAGGGCAGGTTTTGGAGGATTATCCGCCCACGCTTCGATATAGTTTCCGTCTTCATCAAACGGCCCCATTTCCGGATTATAGGTCGTTCTAGATTTGGAACAGCTCACCATGCCAAAAATAACGAAAAAGGAACAGGGGATGATACAAATGCGCAGGCTCATTGAGGCAGAAAGTCTTTTTGGAGATAATCGCAATTTTAGGACATAGCGATGTTTGGGAAGTTAAACCAGCTGTGGGCCTTTGTCGATCTGTGATCCATAGAAAACGCAAAAAATTCTTCGAGCAGGGGTGCTCTGATAAATCTTAGTTTCTCGATTGGCGTTTAGGTTTGAAGGGATGTTTAACTAGGTGATGAGATAATAAGAGGTGGCCGCTTTATTTTCATTTTAGCTTTCAGAAGTTCAACTATGAGTTTATCTCCCTTCTGCCGGCGATTTACTTTGTCGGTGATGTTGGGAAGCCCGTCGCACGGGCAGGAAATTGATGGGGAATCCGGTGAAGTCGATTCTGACGTATTCCGGAGCGGTCCCGCCACTGTAAGTTTATTTCCTTAGGGAATTGAGCGAGCCAGATCGCCAGCCTGAAGTCTTTTGACAACAAGGAATCTGCGGAGTTCAGGTTCCCGTCTTAGAATAGTAAATGAACATAAGAAAACTCGTCCTCATCGGACTGACGGGATCTTTTGCCGCGGGAATATCTTCCGGCCAAAAAATCGAGGAACTGGATCCATTAACTGTGCTTGCACGAAGGATTGAATCATCCACCGATGAAAACGTTTCATCGGTGGGCATTATCACTGGCGATGAATTGGCAAGGATGCAACGACATCGATTGCTAGAAGCGCTTGATTTGATTCCGGGAACGCAGCTGCTTTCGACTGCCGGACTAATGGGAAATACCGGGTCAGTGATTATTCGTGGTCTTCCGAGCCGATACCAACAGATCATGGTGGATGGTATTCGGGTTTCCGATAATACTAATCCTTTAGGGAATTTTCTCGGAAATGGACAGCTAGGGCAGATTACAAATATTGAAGTCCTACGTGGGCCGCAAAGTGTTCTTTACGGAACGCGTGCTGGTGGCGGAGTGATCGGCTATGAAACTTCGGTAGGCTCGGGAGATCCTGAACACCAGTTTTTTGCTGAGGGTGGCAGTTTCGAAACATTCCGGACTGGCTTGAGTTCACGCGGGCAGCTTGAGGATTTCTCTTATGGGATCGAGGTGGGTTCTCAATTTTCTGGGAATGATACCTATGAGGCTCTTTCGCTTCATGATTATGATCAGGCTTTTATTAACTTGGCTCTGGAATGGCAGTTGGATCGTGACCTTCGCCTAAAGGTGAGTTACCGAGGGACTGACAACTTACTCAAAACTCGTGCGTCTAACGTTTTTGGTGTTTCGAATTCGGAGATTGAAACTGAGACCGCTTTACTTTCAGCAAATCTTTCCTACCAGCCTAATTCCGGTTGGAAATCACTCCTGACCACGGGTGTTTATTACGAGAACTATCGAGGGGATTTTGGGACAAGCCTTTATGGAACAGACCAAGAAAGATGGACCATTAATTGGAGTAACGAGTTTGTCTTTGGTGAAGGGATGACCGTAGTTGGCGGACTTGAGAGTTCAATAAGCAGCTTCGAGAATTCTAGTGATCGGAGTGTCGATGAAGACATCGTTGGCGCTTATGCCAATTTGTATTATCGGCCGATTGAGGCACTTCTTCTGGAGGCAGGAGGAAGATATGATGATAATAATGAATTTGGTGGTGATTTCGCGTGGAACCTTGGGGCGGCATATACCCTCACTAATGCGGGGACCCGACTTCACGCTCGAGCAAGCGAAGCCTATCGTAATCCAAGTCGATTAGATTCTGAGTTTTTCCCTTCTTTTTTTTCTAATCAGTTGGCGAATCCAGATCTCCAATCTGAGCAGATCCTCGGTTGGGAGTCGGGCGTTTCACACCAACTTGGTGATCATGAAATCTCCGTGACCTATTACCAACAGGAATTGGAAGATGCGATCGTTACGAGCTTTCCGGCTGCTGGAACATCCCAGCGGGTTAACCAGGATGGGATATCTTCAGTGAGTGGGCTCGAGATTTCAGCAAGCGGTAAATTACTTGTCGATAGTTTGAGTTATCGCATGGCATTTACCTCTCAATTTGATGAAGAGGTGATTGATCTTCCCGATCAGCTAATTTCTTTCGATTTGAACTACCGCAAGGATAGTTGGATCGTTGGAGGAGGGATTTCTTATACCGACCAGGCGGCCTATTTAGCTCCGGGGAGGCAACAAACTGATTCTCGCACACTGAGTAGGATATATGGCCGTTATCAAGTGGATGATTCGCTCTCACTTCATATCCGAATTGAGAACTTGTTTGATCAGGACTATCATTTGTTTCCGGATACTTTTGGAGAAGGGACTGGAATTGAGGGGCCGGGAAGGGCGGTCTATGGAGGGTTGACCTTTTCTTGGTAAATCTGCAACTGCATTACCAAAGAAGACGGGGGAGGTTTGCTCAAAACCTCCCCTATTTTTTTACAACAGCTTGCTTTCGCTGTGAAATCGCGGCTCAACGATAGTAAATCTTAACGGATTTCGGTTCCTATTCCGGATTTAGTGAAAATCTCTAGCAGAAGAGTGTGAGGCATTCTTCCATCGATAAAGTGGACCTTTTCGACGCCGCTTTCCAAAGCTTCCAATGCCGAAGTGATTTTTGGAATCATTCCACCGGAGATCGTTCCGTCTGCAATAAGATCCTTTGCCTCGTCTCCAGTAACCGATTCGATGAGTGATGATTGATCTGCTGGGTCGCTTAAAAGGCCGGGGACATCAGAGAGGTAAACTAGTTTGGCAGGCTTTAGTGCGCAGGCTAGGGCCGCGGCGGCAAGATCTGCATTAATATTGTGCGTTTTGCCACTTTCCTTGTGTCGCCCAAGTGGTGAGACGACTGGGACAAGTCTGGAGGAAAGAGCATAAAGCACCTCTTCGGTCAGGCAGTGATCTACCTGTCCGACCTGACCGATATCTATTTCCTGACCGGATTCATCCTTTCCGGTGAGTTGGGTGGCTTGGAAAACCGAGGTGCCGTGTATCGAGGTGGCACGCCCTCCAAATTCGTTAATGGTTTCAACCAGTCCTTGATTGATTTCACCGTGGAGCGTTTGGTCTACAATTTCAATGGCTTCTGGTGTTGTGATACGTAAACCGCCGACAAACTTTGCTTCCAAGCCGGATTTTTCCATCGCGGTAGAAATTGCCTTTCCACCGCCGTGAACAATCACCGGCTTAATCCCTGCAACCTCGAGGAAGACAATATCACGCATCACCTCGCGAACCAAATCTGGGTTATCCATAGCAGAGCCCCCCATTTTGATGAGGAAAGTCTCTCCCCGGAAGCGCTGGAGATAAGGCAGAGCCTTTATAAGGACAGAAGCTTTTTCAGCTGCAGTTGACATGGGTAATATCTTAAAGACTTGTCGTCTGCTTGACCATCGCGAATGGGAGCTTATCACAGAGTGGTGAAACGACAGATTGTCCCTGAAATCCTCGATTCCCTTTCAGGAGACGATCCGGGGGCATTGAGAAGTCGTCGTGACCTTCGGCTTATCAATTTTCTCATGGGAAATGAACGATGGATTCTAAAGCAGAATCATTATGGTGGGATGATCGAACTTGGTGCGGGAGAGGGAAAATTAGCCCGAAAACTTGCGGAGCGAGGCCAAGTGATTGGGTTGGATTTTGAAGATCGGCCCGATGGCCTTGAAATTCCATGGCTAGCCGGTGATCTCTTTCAAAGTCTTCCCGAGGTGGAAGGTGAAACCGTGGTCGCAAATCTTATTTTACATCATTTTAGAGATAATCAATTAGCCCAACTTGGGAAATTGATTAAAGAGCGTCGTTTTTTGATCGCGGTTGAACCATGGCGCAGTCGGATCTCGCTTGCCGAAGGATACCTAATTTGGCCATTCATCAACCATATCACTAAGCATGATATGATGGTAAGTATTCGGGCGGGATTCCGAAATGGGGAATTGCGCAAACTCTTGGACTTGGGAGATGAGTGGGAATGGAAAGAAGAGGTCTCATTGCGAGGGGGGCTTCGTGTGCTAGCATGGCGAAGATGAAGGTGATCGAAATTGCGGGAGGTGGCCTTGCAGGTCTCTCTTTGGGTATTGCACTGAGAGAGCGAGATGTTCCGGTTACGGTCCGTGAGGCGAGTAGCTATCCCCGTCACCGGGTTTGTGGTGAGTTTATTAACGGGGTGACCGAAGATACTCTTAAAAATCTGGGTATTGCCGATATTTTTCACGACGCGCTTCGGCACCACTCTACCCGATGGTGGATGGGCTCAAAACAGATCTTAGAAGCTCAGCTCACTCGCCCGGCTTTGGGTATGTCTCGTTGGGAGATGGATGAGCGGTTGCGAATTCGTTTCGAAGATATTGGAGGGAGGTTAATTACTAAAGATCGTGTTCAGCCAGAACTCAGAGAAGGTTTGGTGTGGGCCGCTGGTCGTCGCCTCGAGAAGAAAAGCCAACTTCTTGGGCTTAAGGCTCATTTTGAAGGGGTTGATCTTAACGGTTTCCTAGAAATGCATATCGGAGGGGGTGCTCATGTGGGTCTCACCCCGATCACTCCGGATGGGAGTAAGGTCAATGTCTGCGGGC
>ERZ802830.4410-NODE-4410-length-11311-cov-8.51955_pt1 | contig 11311 bp, 10 predicted proteins | sample MGYA00345654_ERZ802830 | MGnify/ENA primary metagenome ERZ802830 (study PRJEB30503, sample SAMEA104212375) | marine metagenome | biome: Westerlies Biome; feature: [SRF] surface water layer (ENVO:00010504) within the epipelagic zone...; material: water...
CCTGTTTTATTAAATCAGGAAAATTATAAAAGGGTTGGTGAGCCGAAAGCATATCATTGTAAGCGGATACTATCCCAATGTTTGGCACATTTTTATTTGCTAATGTTTCTTTATCTAATCCCATTGCAGCGTAAGCATGTGCCTGATTTCCGCAAGAAAGATGCGCTCGTCTTGGACCTCTCTCTACTGCGGATTTCATTCTATCAACGTATTCTTTGCGGCTATCTTTTGAGCGCTCTATAATTCTATCTGTTACTTCCAAAAGCATTTTATTCACTGGCATAATTTCATAGAGATCCAAAAACGTTTTATAATTATGTTTTTGGAACTGCTCTCCCCAAAGAAGTTCAAAATGTTAGCGCTAACTTAATCTTTTGTACAAGAATAAAAAACTTTGTGCAAGCGAGACTTTTACGTGTGAGAAGGCTTTTATCTTGAAATATTTTGTGTGAAAATAGCTCTATGGATAGCAATGAAAAATATACAATAATTCGTTTAAAACCAAAGGTTTCATCTGCTAAAATTCTAGCTGGTTTTCCGTGGGTGTATGATAATGAATTAGTTTTAGATAGGAGAACAAAAAAACTAACTTCGGGAAAAGTTGTGGAATTGCAAGATAGCGAAAGAAATTTTTTGGCAACAGCCGTTGTAAATCCAAATTCAAAAATTTTTGCAAGAGTGCTTACAAATACCCCTAAGCGAGTTGAAGAGTCAGAGCTTGTTCTAAAGCGAATAAACAAAGCGAAGAACTTACGAGATAGCATTTTTAAAGAGCCTTACTACCGGCTCGTGAATTCCGAAGCTGATCAAATGCCTGGAACCATAATAGATCGGTTTGGTAGTTTTTTTGTTATTCAACTCAACTCAGTTTGGTCGGAAAATAATTTAGAAAATATTACGAAGGTGCTGGTACAACTTTTCAATCCAGATGGTATTTTTAAGAATAGCAATAGTCGGGCTAGAGCCTTGGAAGGATTGGATGATCGCTCACTTATAGTCCATGGCTCTCTTCCAAGCGTTCCGCTTGAGGTGTCGATGAATGGCGCCATTTATATGGCAGACCTAAACCAAGGTCAAAAAACTGGTCTTTTTTACGATCAGAGACAGAACCATGCATTTTTAGCTAGTATTTCTAAAAATAAAACCGTTTTAGATGTTTTTTCTCATGTAGGTGGCTTTGCTTTAGCTGCTTTAGCCGGCGGTGCAGCTGAAGCAACTGCTATTGATTCATCTCAGGCTGCATTAGATTTGGCAGAGCAGGGTGCTATAGTTAATGGTTTTGAATCCGCTTTTTCGGTAATCAAAGATGATGCATTTAACGCTTTAAAATGTTTAAGAAGCGAAGAAAAAAAATTTGATATAGTTGTATGTGACCCCCCAGCATTTGCTCCATCGAAACAAGCATTAAGTTCTGGTCTTCGCGCCTATGAGCGACTTGCTAGAATTTCTGCTGATTTAGTTGAGGAGGGAGGGATCTTAGTGCTTTGTTCCTGTTCTCATGCGGCTTCACTTTTAAAATTTAGAGAATCTTGCATCAGAGGTATTAATCTTGCTGGGAGAAACTCATCTATTATATTTACTGGATTTGCGGGCCCAGATCACCCTGTTCATCCGATGTTGTCCGAAAACGGTTACCTAAAGTCACTTTTCTTATCGCTATGAATTATTTAATTGATACCTGTGTTTTATTTCCCACGATTATGAGAACTCTTCTTTTAGACGCAATTAAGTTGAAGGGTGATAACGCTTTTTGGTCCGAAAAAATATTCAGCGAATGGTCGTCATCTGCCAAAAAGGTTGGTGAGCTTGGACAGATACAAGTAGGCTCTGAAATAGCTATGTTAAGAGCGATGTGGCCAAATAGCATTATAGATTTTAGTTTTGAACTTGAAGAAAATTTGTACTTACCTGACTTAAATGATAGACACGTTTTGGCTGCGGCTATTGCTGGATCATGTGACGCTATTGTCACTCTCAACAAAAAAGATTTTCCGAAACATATCTTAGATCAATATGGAGTAAGTAGAGTTGATCCAGATAGTGTTTTAACAGAATATCTAAAAGATGAAGACACTTCTGAAATTATTGAGATTGCTCAGAGATTATTAAACGAGACTAATATTAAATTAGAAAAAGACTGGACAATGCGTCAATTGTTTAAGAAAGCGCGATTGCCGAGAACGGCTAAAGCTCTTTCTATTTTGATAAATGGTTAACTTTCTAAGTTAGTCCTCAAAATTGAACGCCCAGCGTATTCGGCAGTCTCTCCTAATTCTTCTTCGATACGAATAAGTTGATTATATTTTGCCAATCTATCAGAACGTGCCAAAGATCCGGTCTTAATTTGGCCACAATTAGTTGCAACTGCAAGGTCAGATATGGTGAAGTCTTCCGTTTCTCCAGACCTGTGACTCATTACATTTGTAAAGTTGGCACGATGAGCAATTTCGACAGCATTTAAGGTTTCAGATAAAGTTCCAATTTGATTAACCTTCACAAGCATTGAGTTTGCGGCTTTTCTTTCGATACCCATTTTCAACCGTAGAGGGTTTGTTACAAACAAATCGTCGCCAACTAATTGAATTTTATCGCCAAGGGTTTCAGTAAGAGCTACCCATCCATCCCAGTCATCTTCTGCCATGCCATCTTCAATAGAAATTATCGGATAATCATTAACTAGGCTTTCGAGATATGCTACATTTTCAGTACTGCTTAATCGTTTTCCCTCGCCTTTGAGAACGTATTTGTTCTTTTGGTAGTATTCTGTTGAGGCACAATCTAAAGCTAACAAAACTTCGCGACCAGGAGAGTATCCAGATTTTTCTATAGAATTTAAAATAAAATCAAGAGCTTCTCTCGTTGAACGAATGTTAGGGGCGAATCCGCCCTCGTCGCCAATTCCTGTTGATAAGTTTGCATCTTTTAACTGATTTTTAAGGGTATGAAAGATTTCTGACCCCATTCTCACTGCGTCTTTTATATTTTCTGCGGCAACGGGCATTATCATGAATTCTTGAATATCGATAGGATTATCTGCGTGCTCGCCGCCATTAATAATATTCATCATTGGAACAGGAAGAATTTTTGCTGAGGTGCCACCAACGTATCGGTAGAGCGATAAATTACAAAAACTGGCTGCCGCCTTTGCGCAAGCAAGTGAAACGCCTAGAATAGCATTAGCGCCGAGGCGCGCCTTATTCGGAGTTCCATCTATATCAATCATCAAATAGTCAATCGAAGACTGTTCAGTCGCATCATGCCCTAGCAATGCGTTGGCTAATTCACCATTAACGGCAGCAACTGCGTCAAGTACGCCTTTTCCGTTGTATCTATTTTTATCAGAGTCTCGTTTTTCTACCGCTTCGTGCGCCCCTGTTGAGGCACCTGACGGTACGGCTGCTCGGCCAAGTGTTCCGTCTTCTAAAGTTACATCGACTTCAACTGTTGGGTTTCCCCTACTATCCAGAATTTCCCGCGCATGAATATCGATAATGGTACTCATTTAATTAGCCTTTCGTAACTATGAATTCCGAGTAACAAAATTTAATTTTAATGTATATACCTATTGTTAGCGTTAACAAATATCTCTTTTTATCTATCGTTTATTCCGCATACTTTTAATTTATAGAGTCAATTTTTCGTAAAGATAACCTTCTTTCGCGTCCAAACATGTAAATACCAGAACCAACTATTAAAATACCACCAAAAATAATTGGAAATGTAAGTTTTTCTCCTAAAATTAAACTGGCGAGACCTAAAGAGAATAGAAGTCTAGAGTATCGGAATGGCGCAATCACTGACACGTCGCCTTTGCGAGTGGCTAAAACAAGTAACAAATAACCGCTAAGACCTATAATAGCGGCGCCTATTAGGACCACCGTTTCAAATGCGGTAGGCAGAAAAAGTGGCCCAAAAAAAGGATAAGCTATGAATCCAGCGCTTCCCATCGCCAAACACGCGTAAAATGTAACAGTTATAGTTGGAATTTCAGTTGCCATATCTCTTGTAACCACATCTCTCAGAGCTAAACACAAAACTGCGGCTAAACCTAAAAGCGAAGCTATTTGGAAATTTCCATAGCCGGGTTGCAGTATAATTAAAACACCAACAAACCCTGTTAAAATTGCTGACCATCTGCGCCAGCCCACCTTTTCACCCAATAATACAGCAGCTCCCAATGTCACAAATAATGGTGTTGCTTGTAAAATAGATGCGAGAAGAGACATTGGTATTAATACCATAGCTGAAGTGAACGAGAGTGCTCCAAATAAGTCAGCGACTGTTCGTGTTATGACATGTTTATTGAGTAATATTTTATCCGCTAGGTTCACACGCGATACAAATGCAATCAAAAAAGTAATTAAAGCGCCACCGAAGCCTATTGAAAACAGAATTTGGGTTGCAGGTAATCTAGCTGATAGAATTTTTATGAAAGTGTCCTCAATGGCGAAACATGCCATTGATAGCATCATAAACAAAATACCTCGGAGATTGACCATTTGAACCCAAATAATGAGCCAAATCTCTCGCTCAGAAGGTTTTATTTGTCAAGTTACGACTTTTTCAATGGAACGCCGTAAAGCTCAAGTTTGTGACCCATGAGTTTATAGCCAAGTTTATTGGCTATTTTTTCCTGTAATTTTTCAATATCAGAGTCCACAAACTCTATAACCCGACCGGAATTAACATCAATCAGATGATCATGATGTTCACGTTCAGCGTCTTCATAGCGAGCACGTCCATCCCCGAACTCTAATTTGTCTAAAATGCCAGCCTCATCAAAAAGCTTAACGGTTCTGTATACAGTTGCTATAGAAATCGTAGGATCAATTTTAGATGCGCGTTTATACAACTCCTCGACGTCAGGATGGTCAGCAGCATCCTCTAATACTAAAGCTATAATTTTGCGCTGGCTCGTCATACGCAAGCCTTTTTGTTCGCACCTTTGCAGAATTGTATCAATCATTTTGACTATATTTTTTATAAGACGGTTTATGTTATCTTAATGTTTAGCAGAAACGCAAGAACTAGGTCCCACAGAATGTTTTCAAAACTTCTTCCTCATCCGCTGGGGCAGCTTCTAAATCGGAGAACTCCGAGGATTTGTCGTAAGGTGATTTTAAGGCTTTATTCAATCTATGAAAAGGATCGAAATTAGAATTTAGCGCTGCTTTTATTGCTAATTCTATTTGATGATTGCGTGGTATCAGATTTGGATTTGTCTTAGCCATAATTGAAAAGTGATCAGGTTCGCCTGATATTCGAGTTTGCCAAGTCTTAAACCAATCAGGGTCAACAGATTTGAAGTATTCGGGTTCCTCCGTAAGCTTCCTAAAGCTTATCGTGAAATCTTCATTTCTAGAAGCTAGGCCATTTAAAAAGCTACTTATTAACTTGTAATCATCGGGATTAGTTTTGGATATGCCAATTTTTTTTCCAAATTTTTCTAACCACAAACTTCTTATTTGATTTGGCATTTCGTGGATCAGTTCTTTAAAACTATTTAATACACCATCGTCGTTTTCCACTATTGGAAGAAGTGCATTTGCCAATTGAGCCATATTCCAAACAATCACATCAGCCTGAGCTGAGTATGCATATCTTCCATAGCTATCTATGGAAGAAAAAACTTTCGAGGGGCTATATTTGTCCAAAAATGCACAAGGTCCATAATCTATTGTTTCACCTGATATTGAGCAATTATCGGTATTCATTACTCCATGAATAAAACCAACGCTAAGCCAATCAGTTATCAAATCACTTTGTGCATTGATAACGCAGCTCAAAAATTCTGAGATGGATTTTGTTTCGTTATAATGCCGTTCTCGTGTATATTTATATAACGTTTCAAGAGCTTCCGTATCTTTGTTATGTGCAAAGTATTGAAATGTTCCGACGCGTATATGACTTTTCGCAATTCTTGTTAAAATGGCTCCTGGGAGTACGGTTTCTCTCAAAACTTTATCACCAGTCTCTACCGCAGCTAAAGATCTGGTGGTCGGTATTCCTAAATGATGCATGGCTTCTGATACTATATATTCTCGTAGAACAGGGCCTAACCAAGATAATCCATCTCCACTGCGAGAATAAGGTGTTGTTCCAGAGCCCTTTAATTGGATATCATACCGCCCTAATTTTGTGTTTAGCTCACCTAGCAAAAGGGCTCTGCCATCACCTAGTTGTGCATTATAATAGCCAAATTGATGCCCAGCATAGGCTTGTGCTAAGGGGTCTGCTCCGTCGGGTATCATTTGTCCTGAAAAGATCAATTCTAGTCCGCTGCTGGGAAGTTTTATATCTAATTCTTCAGCCAATTGAAAATTACAAGCTATCAGCTCAGCCTTAGAAACCGCAGCAGGTTTTTGTTTATGAAAAAACTGCCTTGGCAGTGTGGAATAGGTATTATCAAAAGGAAATTTTGCATTCATGTTTATTAACAATCGATTTTTATTCCATACCTAGTGAATTTTTCATCTAAAGGCGAGTTAAACGCTCAGTCAATAAGGAGAAAAATCCGTCAGCATCCAGATCACCAATAAAATAGGCGTTCGGTGGGCGGCCTGAAACTTTCCACCAGTCAGCTACCGTCATTCCCAGCGTAAGTTCAGACTGAGTTTCTACTTCAACATTAATGTGACGACCCGAAAATAAATCTGGCGAAAGTATGTAGGCAATAACGCAGGGGTCATGCAGCGGGGCACCGTCCGATCCATATTTTTCTTTATCAAACCTCTCAAAAAAATCAGTCATTTCAGCAACTGCTTTACCTACCGGTGAATTTAGTGCCCGAAAAGCGTCATTTCTAGCCTTGGTGACAAGAGCTTTATGAGTAACATCAAGGGGTAATACGGTGATTTTAATGTTTGACTGAAACACAATTTCTGCTGCCTCAGGATCTACATATATATTGAATTCTGCTGTAGGTGTTATATTGCCAACCTCGAAATAAGCTCCGCCCATCAAAACGATCTCTTGGACTTTCTCTTTTATGTCCGGTGCCTTCTCAATTGCTGTTGCTATATTTGTGAGTGGTCCCAACGGGCATAATGTTATGGTGCCAGCTTCGTTGTTTCGAACTGTTTCAATTGTAAAGTCAACTGCATGTTGCTTTTGAAGAGGCATTTGGGGATCTGGAAGGGTCGGTCCATCCAGACCAGTCTTTCCATGAACATGTTCGGCTGTAACAAGTGGTCTTTTCATTGGGGTGTCACAGCCTGCAAAAACCTTTATATCAGTTTTTTTTGCTAACTCGCAAACTATCCGTGCGTTTTTTTTTGTTAAATTAAGTGGAACGTTACCTGCTACTGCAGTAATGCCAAGAACCTCGATTTCTTCGGGGCTGGCAAGGGCAAGTAATATTGCTACTGCATCATCTTGCCCGGGATCTGTATCAATTATTATTTTACGTTGTTGCACAATAAACTTCGATTTCATTTGTTTTACTTTTACAACATGACCTTATACAAAAAACCTGCACTTTGAAAAGCGCAGGTTTCAATATTGTACATCTTTTATTTAACCGTCAAAGTTTACTATCTCGGTAAGTTTTAGTGCCTCGCTTCTTAACTTAGCTAAATCCATAAGGTTTACGTTATCTGCTTTAAAGGAACCCCAATTTTTTACTATTTTTGCTGCTTCTGTTCCGGGTGCAATTGGATATTCGTAATTTACTTTTGCGTAAACTTCTTGAGCTTCCGGCGATGTTAAGAATTCCATGAATTTTAAAGCATTTTTTGGATTAGGGGAATGCTTAGCCATTGCTACGCCAGAGATATTAACATGAGTTCCACCGTTTTTGAATTTTGGAAAAATAATACGGACGCTGTTTGCCCATTCTTTTTGCTCATCGTCGGAAAGCATTTTGCCCATGTAGTAGGTATTTCCGACTGATATATCACACTCTCCTGCCCAAATTGCTTTTACCTGAGCCCTATCATTTCCCTGAGGTTTCCTGGCTAGATTACTTTTTAAATCTTCTAACCATTTTTGAGCAGAGGCTTTTCCGAGGTGGTGTATAACTGCAGAAGTGAGAGCAACATTGTAAGCATTTGTTCCTGAGCGAGTGCATATTCGTCCAGCCCACTTTGAGTCTGCTAAATCTTCATAAGTTTCAATTTCTCCGTTGGAAACTCTATCTTTGCTTGCGTAAATGATACGTGCACGAGTAGTAAGTCCAAACCAGTGATTGTCAGGGTCGCGATATAACTCTGGAACATTTTTAGTTAAAGAACTGCTTTGTATAGGTTGCGTTAAATTTTCTGAAACTATTCCTGCTAGCCTTGAGATATCGACAGTTAGTATTACGTCCGCGGGACTTCTTTTACCTTCCGCCGTCATTCTCTCAATCATACCCTTTTTTAAATATGCGACATTAACTTTTATTCCAGTCTGTTGCGTAAATTTATCAGTGAGCGGCTTGATTAGTTCAGGTTGGCGATAGGAGTAAACGTTTACTTCCGAGGCCATTAATGGACCTGCCTTAGTTAAAATTATTAATAAAATAGTGATTAATTTGGGCATCATATTTTCCTTTTTTACCAGTACTTAAATTTATCTGATAAAAATTGTCAAGATTAAATCCTGATAAATTTAATAAGAAATAATAAGATATCAAAAATAAGCTAAATTATTGAATTAATTTTATATAAATTCAAAATTAAACAAACTGATTTTCAATTTGCAATCTTGGAACAAGATTAAATTTCTCACAAATAAATTTTTAAATTACAAAATTGACTAATTTGTACTTTGGCTATGACGCCTTCAACGAATCTAATATTTATAAGTCATTTAAACAAAAGATGATTTACTAAAAACTTAATATTGGTTTTTTTTTGCTTTGTTCCAAAGTTTTTCCATTTCTTCAAGTGAAGCGCTTTGAACATCTTTACCTTCAGATAGAATTGCCTCCTCAACAAATTTAAATCGATCGATGAATTTCTTGTTTGTTTGTTTAAGAGCTTCCTCTGGATCAACTTTAAGATGACGCCCTAAGTTAACAATGGAAAACATCAAATCACCGAATTCTTCATTTATCCTTTCTTGAGACTCTTTTTCTTTCGCTTCAACTAGCTCTTTTGTCTCTTCATCTATTTTGTCCAAAACTTGAGAAATCTCTGGCCAGTCAAATCCAACTCTAGCAGCTCTTTTCTGCAATTTGAGCGACCTTACTAATGCGGGGAGGTTCAGAGCCACGTCATCCAAAACTCCAGCCTGGTTTTTCTTTGCTCGTTCTTCAGCTTTAATCGCTTCCCAATCCTTTACTTGTTGATTAGATGTTTTGTTTCTGTTTTCGTTACCAAATACGTGGGGATGTCGTTGTATCATTTTTTCTGATATTTGATTTATTACATCATTGAAATTAAATAGATTTTCTTCTTCTGCCATTTGAGTATGATACACCGTTTGAAGCAAAAGATCTCCTAATTCATTTTTTAGATCGTCCCAGTTCTCCCTTTCAATTGCATCAGCAACCTCATAGGCTTCTTCAATTGTATAGGGCGCAATCGTCTTGAAATTCTGTTCAATATCCCAAGGGCAGCCACTATCTGGATCTCTTAGTGCCCTCATGATTTCCTGTAGGCGCGGCATACCTTTTGAAGGATTATTAATAAGGTTTTTGTCGAAAGACATTGCATAGCCCCTTTTTCTCAGATTGAATATTCAAACACCGAAACATACGAGTGAGTTCAGATTATGGCAATATTGAATAGTATAGCTGGCTTTGAAAATGATATGGCTAAATGGCGCCGCCATTTACATCAAAATCCAGAGCTTGGCCGAGATTGCTACAAAACAGCCGAATATATTCAAGAACGCCTCAAAGAATTTGGCATTACAGAAATTCATACTGGATATGCCTCCACTGGAATTGTGGCAATCATTGAGGGCCAGACTTCAGGTAGGACTATTGGGTTGAGAGCCGATATGGATGCTCTTCCCATTACGGAAAATACAGGAATGCCATATTCGTCAAAGAATGAGGGCGTTATGCATGCGTGTGGGCATGATGGCCATACAACAATGTTGCTTGGAGCAGCACGTTATCTTTCAGAAACTAGGAATTTTAGTGGGCGTGTAGCACTTATTTTTCAGCCTGATGAAGAAGCAACGGGAGGGGCTGAAGTCATGGTGGAAGAGGGAATTTTAGAGCAATTTAAAATCGAAGAAGTCTATGCGCTTCATAATATACCCGGGCATGATGTAGGAGTAATGTATACGCGTCCCGGACCTATAATGGCTGGGGCAGATAGCTTTAATGTGGAAATCCGAGGAAAAGGCGGTCACGCTGCTTATCCTCACGAAGTAAAAGATCCAATTGTGGCCGCTTTATCAATAGCACAGGCCTTTCAAACTATTGTAAGCAGGAATAATATCCCTAGCGATGATTTGGTTATTTCAATTACTCAAGTGCATAGTGGAACAACTGATAATGTGATACCTGAGACAGCTTTTTTGAATGGAACGGTAAGAACGTTTGATTTATCTGTTCAGGAAATGGTTATAAACCGTATGGAAAAGATTATTTCAGGGTTCTCAATTAGTTTCGAAGTTGATGCAAAATTTAACTATGAGAAAGGATACCCTCCAACAATAAACCATGAAGAAAAGACTAACTTTGCTATAGAAGTAGCCAAAGAAGTCTGTGGATCTGATAAAGTCTTAACTTCAGTAGGAAAGGAAATGGGCGCAGAGGATTTTAGTTATATGTTACAAAAAAGACCTGGTGCCTACCTATTTATGGGAATTGGAGAGGGTGCTGGTCTACACAATCCAAATTATGACTTTAATGATGCTGCAGCGCCTGTTGGGGCTTCTTTTTTTGCTCGTTTAATTGAGAAGGCCCTTCCTTTAGTTTAAAATCTCGCTAGAAAAACATGAAATAATTTTGATTTGGAAAATTAGAGATAAAAAATGGTATTAAGCAACGCAAAAACTGAAATAGATTTAGCTTTTACAAGAAAAAAATTAAAGGGTTTATCATACGAAAATGCTTTCGGGGGATCTACTTCATTTTTGCGCCGCCGTTATACTAAAGACCTCAGCGATGTAGATATAGCCATCACTGGTGTGCCCTTTGATCAAGCAGTAACAAATCGGCCAGGCGCCAGATTTGGTCCTAGAGCTATCAGAGAAGCATCTACTTTACAGACGTTTGATCCGCCATACGGTTGGGATTTTGATCCTATGCAAGAGTTAAATATTGTTGATTATGGTGACTTGGCTTTTGATTATGCGAAAGTCCAAGAATTTCCTTCTTTATTGGAGCAGCATATATTCAAAATTCTGGAAAATGATGTTTCAACAATAG
>ERZ802830.4411-NODE-4411-length-11309-cov-4.54887_pt1 | contig 11309 bp, 8 predicted proteins | sample MGYA00345654_ERZ802830 | MGnify/ENA primary metagenome ERZ802830 (study PRJEB30503, sample SAMEA104212375) | marine metagenome | biome: Westerlies Biome; feature: [SRF] surface water layer (ENVO:00010504) within the epipelagic zone...; material: water...
AGCAAATTATGTCAATGGAGTTCAAACGGGTAATTTGATTTTTCTATCAGGCAAGGGCCCTTTGCAATCAAATGGTAAATATATTACTGGCAAACTTGGAAAGTCTCTTTCAATTGAAGAAGGCTATAAAGCTGCCCAACTGACGGGAGTCAACCAACTTGCTGTGTTAAAATCCATGTTGGGCAATTTGAGTAGAGTAAAACGAATAGTCAAAGTGCTAGGAATGGTGAATGCGACTCCTGAATTCACTGATCATCCAAAAGTAATCAACGGATACTCTGATTTAATGGTTGCTGTTTTCGGAGAGAAAGGAAAACACGCTCGAGCAGCTGTAGGAATGGGCTCATTGCCTAGTGATATAGCTGTAGAAATCGAAATGATTGTTGAAGTAGAATAAGGTCTAAATAAGATTCTGTCAATCTAATCTTTATTGCGATATTTTTCCAACCGGTCTAACTTCATTTCCTTTAATTCCTTTTAACTGGTCTCCTAAAACGTATCTAATAGAATCTGCAATTTTGGCAATTTTGTCTACCATTTCTGGATACTGTTCCGCTACATTTAAATTTTCCTCAGGGTCATTTGTTAAATTAAATAATGTTGGAGTTTTAATTTCAAATTGTTCATATGTAATTGGTAGCCCATCATTGGTGCCTACCCTTCCATTTAGCGTTCTGTAGGTGTGAGGCAGATAGAGTTTCCAGTTTTTGTGGCGTACAGCATGCAATTCATTAGTTCGATAATAGAAGAAAAAATTTTGGTGGGGTGCTGTTGCCGTTTTTCCGGTCAAAAGAGAGACTAAAGAAGCCCCATCAATTTTTAATTTTGGAAGTGCACTTTGTGTCCATTCAGCTAGGGTGGGCAGCCAGTCAATACCCATAGCAGGGGCTTCGATCAATGTATTAGCTGGAATTGCTTTTGGAAATTTAATTAGGGCTGGAACACGGTGCCCACCCTCCCAACTGGTTCCTTTTCCTTCTCGAAACATTCCTGGAGAACCTGAATGCCCACCATAAGAAAGCCAAGGGCCATTGTCTGAGGTAAAAATTAGTATTGTGTTTTCTTCTAAGTCGTTTTTTTTAAGAGTCTCCATAATTTGGCCTACACCATAATCAATTTCATGGATCACGTCTCCATACAACCCGCGATCTTGAGTTCCTTCAAACTCTTTTCCCACAAAAAGAGGAACGTGAGGTTGAGGATGTGGAAGGTAAATAAAAAAGGGATTGTCTTTATTTTTCTCAATAAAGTCAATTGTTTTATTGGTTAACGCTTGTGTTAAAAAAGACTGTTCGTCTAATTTTTTTATGGGTGTTTCGTTCTCATATAAAAATATATCAGGGAAATTGTGAACAGTCCCTTGCTGAGGGTGTTTTGGCCACATATCGTTAGAATATAAAATGCCATAAAATTTATCAAACCCATGCTTTCTTGGTAAAAATGGGGGTGCATCACCTAGGTGCCACTTTCCAAAAATGGCTGTAGCATAGCCTTGTTCTTTGAGCATTTCTGCGATGGTAGTTTCTTTTGGATTTAATCCTTTCTTAGAATTCGGATTATAAGCATTGAATATACCTAAGCGATCAGAATAACAACCTGTTAAAATAGACGCTCGGGAGGCAGAACAAACGGGTTGAGTAGCATAATAAGAAGTAAAACGAGCTCCTTCTGAAGCCATGGCATCTAGGTGAGGTGTTGAGAAATCTTCAGCTCCATAAACTCCTAAATCCCCATACCCTTGGTCATCGGTTAAAATAAATATCACATTAGGTGGTTTCATCTCTTTTTTGTTTTGACAACCAACTAGTAGAAGTACTCCTAAAAGACTATAGTTTAAAAGCTTTAAAATTTGCACTTTGCTATTGTTTCTATCCTCCAATTTAGTCAAAAAACAATACATTAGTGTTTATTGGATTTTATTTTACACTAATAATGAGAATGCTAATTCTATGGTTCCTTTTTACTGTTAATCTTTCAGTGGCTCAAACAATTGCTGGGTTAACAGCCGAAGAACTAGAGTTTAAAGTTGATTCACTTATTGCTGATGGAATTTCTCAACACGCTTTTCCAGGAGCTCAAGTATTGATGTATAAAGACGGAAAAGTACGCTTGCATAAAGCCTATGGACATCATACTTATAATAAAGCCATCGAAGTAAATAAAGACAATCTGTATGACTTAGCCTCAGTCACAAAAATTCTAGGGAGTACTCTTGCTTTTATGAAATTGTATGAAATGTATACTCTGGCTATAGATCAAAAAATAAGTGCTTTTATTCCTACACTAAAAGGGACAAACAAAAAGGAAACCACATTTAGAGAGATCTTCAGTCACAATGCTGGATGGCTACCATATTTGACCCATCATAATACTATTTATAATAAGAAAGGTGCTTTTAGGTGGCACAGTCTTTCCGAGAGACAAAGCAAGCGATATCCTACTCCATTGACCGATCAACTCTTTATTCACAAAAATTATTCTAAAAAAATTATTCGCCGCATCAAAAGAACACCAGTAGAAAATGTTGGTGAGTATTTATATTCTGGCATGTGGTATTTTTTTATACCACAGTTTGTCAAAGAATTAAGTGGAATGTCACTTGACAAGTTTTTAGACAAATACTTTTATAAACCTATGGAGTTGAAGCGGATGACATTTTTACCCCTAAAAAATTATGGGCAAAAGGAGATTATTCCTACAGAAATAGATAGCCTGTTTAGGAAAGAATTAGTTCATGGACGAGTTCATGATGAAGCTGCTGCCTTAATGGGTGGAGTTTGTGGAAATGCTGGCTTATTTGCAAATGCCTCCAATGTTGCTCCTTTGTTAGAGATGCTTTTAAATAAAGGAAATTATAAGGGAACAAACTATTTAAAACCTGAAACAATTGCCCTTTTTACTGGTTTAGCCTACCCAGAAACAGAAAACCGTAGGGGCTTGGGTTTTGATAAGCCTGAACTAGAACCTTCAGAAGATGGATCAAGATATCCTTCAAAAAAATGTAGCCCTTCAAGTTTTGGTCATGCTGGATATACTGGGACTTTTGTTTGGGTTGACCCAGAGCATAATTGTTTCTTAGTGCTTCTTAGCAATCGGGTGTATCCTTCAAGAACTCATCGCAATCTATATGAATTGGGAATTAGAGGAAAACTTTTAGATTATGTTATTCAATCGAATTAGATTTATCCTTTTTCTAATTGTCATTAATGTCAACTTTATTTATGGACAACAACCATCAGATTTTGTTAACCTTAGTGAATGTATTCCTAGTTTAGTAGTTTCTCTGCGATATGGCACTTCTAAAAATTTTTTGGGGCGCGTAGTCAAAGGTTATGAAAATCCTAAACCATTAGGGACAAGTGCTATGGCAGAGGCTCTGCAATGTGTTCAAAAAAAATTAAAAAAAAGAAATATTGGATTAATACTCTACGACAGTTATCGTCCACAAAAAGCCGTAGCTGATTTTTTGGAATGGGCTTCAGATTCTTCAGACACCATAATGAAACGTTATTTTTATCCTGACCATAAAAAGGAACAATTATTTAAATTGGGATTTATTGCGTCAAAATCTGGACATAGCAGAGGCAGCACTGTAGACGTGGGCCTGGTCAAATGGAAAGGAGATTCTTATACTGTAATTGATATGGGGAGTGCATGGGATTATTTTGGACCAGAAGCTGCCACTGGGTATAACAATTTGACAAAGCAACAACTGGAAAATAGAGCCCTTCTACAAAATTGTATGGAGCTATGCGGATTCAAGCCCTATGAAAAAGAGTGGTGGCATTTCACTCTAAAATCAGAGCCTTACCCAAACACCTATTTTAATTTTTCGATGCACCCCTAAATTGATCGGGGAATTGTTGTAGGTCAATTTCCCAAAGCAAAGGCAGGAGTAAATAAACTGCAATAGCGATGATACAAATGGATATTAAATTGAGTGCTAAACCACGAGACACCATATCGGGTATTCGAAGATAACCTGCGCCAAAAACGACTGCGTTGGGTGGGGTTGCCACTGGCAACATAAAGGCACAAGAAGCAGCAACTGCTGCCCCAACCATAAGTCCAAATGGATGTACCCCTATTTCTAGAGCTAAGGGTGCCAAAACTGGAAGTAGCATTGCTGTGGTGGCAAGATTTGACGTAATTTCAGTTAAAAAATTTACCGCCCCAATCAAGAGAATAAGAGCCACAAAAAAGGGCCATCCTTCAAAAGCTGTCATCTGTACCCCTAGCCAAGACGCAAGACCAGTTGTCTCAAAGGCTTTAGCTAAAGCCATTCCTCCTCCAAATAAGAGTATAATACCCCAGGGCAACTGAACGGCTTCTTTCCAGCGAAGAATAGGTTCCTTGTTTTTGGCAGGTAGTAAAAATAAAGTTAAACTAAAAAATATAGCAATTATGGTGTCGTCTAGATTCGGTAAAATAGATTGTAATAGAAAAGATCTAGTGATCCAACAGAAAGCGGTTAACCCAAAAACGATCCCAACAATTTTTTCTTCAAACGAAACACTACCTAATTCTGTTTGCATTCGTTTTACTTCAGTTCTACCTTCAATGAAAGCTGAGGATTTAAATTGAAAAGCAAACTGGGTTAAATAAACCCAACATATAAAAAGGAGAAGAATCGATACAGGAAAACCAAAAAGCATCCATTGTAAAAAACTAATTTCATACCCATAGGTGCTTTGTAAAACACCTGCAAGTACTAAATTTGGAGGAGTGCCAATGAGAGTGGCAATGCCTCCAATTGAAGCGCTGTAGGCAATGGCTAACATGAGAGCTTTTCCAAAAACACGGTTTTCGTCTTCAGGCGTTTTAGGGTTGTCTTTCATTTGGTTGATTATTGCCATGCCAATGGGTAACATCATCACTGACGTTGCCGTATTTGATATCCACATTGAGAGAAAGGCTGTGGCAATCATAAAGCCTAACAAAATTCTTTTTAGATCAGTTCCCATAAAAAGGATGATTTGCAATGCAATTCTTTTGTGGAGATTCCACTTTTCGAGGGCAATAGCGATAATAAAACCACCCATATATAGAAAAACATATTTATGTCCAAAAGCAGCTGTTGTTGTAGCTAGATCAAGGCTGCCAAATAGAGGAAACAACACAATAGGTAAGAGTGCAGTAGCTGCAATTGGGATGGCTTCTGTAATCCACCAAAGTGCAATCCAAATGGTTGCTGCTAAAGTAGTCTGCCCAGCAATGGAAAGACCTTCAAATTGAAATAAAAATTGAAAAACAACAAATAAAAGGGGGCCTAAGATCAGTCCCCAAACTTGAGTTTTTTTCACAGTTTACTGTTTGATGCTGTAGTATGATCATTCACCATATACCACTTCCCATTTTCTCTTAACCAACCTAAACTAAAGTACCCTGAAGCATCACCAACCGTTCGCTCAAGGTTATATTTTCCTTCTAGCATGACAAAATTAGGTGTCCACTGTTGCATAGATAATATAGTAAAAGTAAGGTGTCCCATTTGCGTTTTGTTGGGATAGGTTTTTAAATACCTTTTTTTAATAGCTTCCCACCCATAACGGGGTCCGTTAGCTCCAGAAAAAACAATCTTTGGGCTTTCCAAATAGCCTTCCATAAATTGATTGATGTCTCCTTCATTCCAGGCTTTTTCTTGTTTTGTCAATATGGAAATGATTGCCAAAGAGTCTTTAGCCTTTAGCTGCATTTGCGAATAACTAAATTGAAACATGAACAAAATCAAGAATATAAAAGAACCCTTTTTCATAGCTTAAATTCAATAATAGTAACGTTTGAAAGCCTCAACTGCTGCATAATCAGAAAGCCCTAAGGCACGATACCGCTGAGCTGTTTCGGCATTTCGGTCTTCAGCACGCACCCAAAATTCGCGATCATCATTGCCTTGAAACATGACCCCATCTTTTTGGGATTCATGATAAAAAATTGCTTTTCTTTTTCTCAAGACTTGATTTGGACTCATAGGTACTGCCATTTCGATTTCATGCATTTCCCACTCATGCCAAGCCCCTCTGTAAAGCCAAACCCAACAGTCATCCATAAAGGGTAAACTTTTGAGTTGTTTAAGAGCTGCAAATATGATGTCCAAACAGACACGATGCGTGCCGTGTGGGTCGGCTAAATCTCCCGCAGCATAAATCTGATGTGGCTTTATTGCTCGAATTAACTGAACGGCAATATCAATGTCAGCCTGAGAAATTGGATTTTTGGTTACGCGCCCTGTTTCATAAAAAGGGGACTTTAAAAAATGAACCTGATCATCAGGCAAACCAAAAAAACGTGTGGCCCCTAAAGATTCAAATTGGCGAATATATCCCTTTAGGTTTCTGACAACTTTTGGATCAGGTTGGTTGATTTTTTTTACCCTAATCTTTTCTAACATTTTAACATATTGGTCCTCTAAAAGTTTAGGAAATAAGGCATGGGTTACTTCTAAAAACTTCAGCGCTTCTGCATCAGAAACGGCAATATTTCCAGAGGTTTGATACGCAATATGCACTTCGTGACCTTGGCTCACCAAACGGTCAAAAGTACCTCCCATAGAAATAACATCATCATCAGGGTGGGGACTAAAAATAATCACACGCTTGGGGTGGGGTGATTTTCTCTCAGGTCTTTTGCTATCGTCAGCATTGGGTTTTCCTCCCGGCCAACCGGTAATAGAATTTTGAAATCGATTAAAAATTTCAATATTTAAATCATATGAAGAACCATATTCTGCAATAAGATCAGCCATACCATTTTGGTTATAGTCAGCATCCGTCAATTTCAGAATAGATTTTTTAGTTTTATTACAAAGCCAAACCACGGCTTTAATTTTATTTTCTTTGTCCCATTGACAACTCCCAACAAGCCAAGGCGTTTTAATGCGAGTCAATTCTGAGGCAGCTCCATCATCAAGCACTACAGTAGTGTTTTTATGCAGTTGCAGATAAGAAGTGGGAATGAGTGAAGTGATTTCTCCTTCTATAGCTTTCTGGATTATTTCAGCCTTATTGGAACCCCAAGCCATCAACAATATCCTTTGTGCATTTAGAATAGATTGAATTCCCATTGTGATAGCCTTCCGAGGAACATTTTCAATACCTTGAAAGGCTGGTGCTGCGTCAAATCGGGTTAGGTGATCTAAGGTGATCAATCGGGTTTGTGAATTTAAATTTGAACCTGGTTCATTAAACCCTATGTGTCCTGTTCTACCTATTCCCAAAATCTGAAGATCAAGTCCTCCAGCAGCTTCAATTTTCTTTTCATAGGCTTTACAAAAAGATTTGACATCTTCTGGATTTAAAACACCCTGAGGTATATTTATGTTTTCTTTTTGAATATCAATGTGGTTAAATAGGTTTTCATGCATGAAAAAATGATAACTCTGTGCGTCTTTTGGGGTAATTGGGTAATACTCATCTAAATTAAAAGTGATTACATTTTTAAAACTGAGTTGTTCTTCTTGGTGCAGCCGAATCAACTCGCGATAAACACTAATGGGTGTTGATCCAGTGGCCAGTCCAAGAACACAATTTTTATTTTCTTTTTGTTTTTTTCTGATTAAATCAGCAATAGAATTTGCAACTGTTTTTGAACCTTCAACTGGGTTATCAAAAACTACACTATGCAACTTTTCATAACGGGTTTCTTCAAAAGCTCCTGGTCTTTCAAAAGCAAGAGGGTCTTTTAACTTAGTCATCATATTTTCCAAATGGTTTCTGCGAACAACAAATTTAATTAATTATGAAGTATAGTTTCGTTTTTTTGTTATGGTTTTATTATTTGGTTTAAAGACTATAAATAATTCATTATCTTAGTGAGATGAACCCAAGTCTACTGTTTACCTCTATGGTTTTTTTATTGGATTAAATTTAGCCCTTTCAACAATATCCATTTTTTCTACTCAATTGACTAAAAATCAATTTTTAATAAAGAATAATGATATGGATACTAAAAGTGAGAATACCGAATGGGATAAAGAGCTACTGTCTGAAGGTCTCTTTTAAAGCTATCAAAAACGATGAAGCTAAAGACAAGATTCTACACTTTTATAATAACCTAGTTTTTATGACTTAAAACCCACCCCCTTAGGTGTAGATTTTCTCCAGCTTCTTAGTCTTTCATTTTTAACCGATTCATTAGAATCATTAACCTATTTATTTTGAAAAATTTTTTTTATAATCTAAAAGATGATGCTCTAGGTGGGATCACAGCTGGTATTGTTGCTTTACCCCTAGCCCTAGCGTTTGGGGTTAGTTCTGGAATGGGGCCAAGTGCTGGTCTATATGGAGCCATTTTCTTAAGTTTTTTTGCGGCTCTTTTTGGTGGAACTCCCACTCAAATTTCAGGCCCTACAGCCCCTATGACCGCTGTGAGTATGGTCGTATTAGCAACCATTATTGGTGCCAATGATGGAAATATAGAAAAAGCTTTACCCTATATTTTATTTGTTTTTTTGCTCAGCGGACTCATACAAATGGGATTAGGTTTTGCTGGTGTTGGAAAGTATATAAAATATATTCCCTATCCTGTGGTTTCAGGATTTATGACTGCCATAGGAGTTATTATTCTCATCACTCAACTACTTCCTGTTTTAGGATATCAAGTTGAAAATGATCAGGACTTAATCAATCAAAATATCCCTGTAGCTGAGGAACAAATTTTAGAAAAAATCCTCATTGACGAATCCAATGAAGGCCTGCTTGTTTTAGAAGATTTTAAAGAAACTATACTCCGAGCCGAGAAGGTTTCTCAAGATCAAATCCTAATAGAAGCCACCAATTTGACAAAAAAATCAAGTGCAGGAGTCCTTGGCACACTTAGAACTCTTCTTAGAGCTTTTTCTTTTTTTAATTTTATTGAGTTTGGATTAGCCCTCGCAACAATTTTAATCATTTATGGTTTTAAAAGAATCACCAAAGCCATTCCTAGCACTCTTGTTGCCCTTCTTTTGGTGACTGGTTTTTCTATTTTTACCCAGCTAGAATATCGCCCTATTCAAGCTATCCCTGACGGATTCCCTACTCTGAATCTCGGGATATTCAGTGCTTTTGAAATATCTAAAATCCTTCCTTATATAGGAGCCGCTTTTACCCTAGCCTTGTTAGGCGCCATTGACTCTCTTCTCACTTCAGTTGTCGCAGACAATCTCACAAAAACGAAACATAAGCCCAATAGAGAATTGATTGGGCAAGGCATTGGCAACAGCATAGGTTCCCTTTTTGGTGGAATTCCAGGTGCAGGAGCAACTATAAGAACAGTCGTCAATATTCATTCTGGAGGAAAAACAAAACTTTCTGGAATGATTTCTTCTCTTGTCTTATTATTGGTTTTATTAGTATTAAGCCCTTGGGCCTCTCAAATTCCAGCAGCAGTATTAGCTGGGATTTTAGTTACAGTTGGTATTGGAGTAATGGACTTCAAGGGACTAAAAGCCATCCCAAAAATTCCTCAATCAGAAATTGTAATTATGAGCACAGTATTAATACTATCTGTTTTTTGGAATCTTGTTTATGCAGTTGGTATTGGCCTAATTATGGCATCACTTTACTTAATGAAAAAAATGGGAGATATATCTAATCAATTCTCTAAAATTGCCCCGGTGATCAAAGAAAAGAAATGGAAAGATGAAAAACAGCTTGATAATACTTTTTTAGAAAAAGTATTTATTAAACACCTTAGTGGTCCTCTATTTTTTGGATTTACATCTGATTTTCAAAATTTATTTAAACAACTCCCTGAAAAAGCAACCATTGTTATCTTTAGAATGGACCGAGTGCCTTATATGGACCAATCTGGACTTTATGCTTTGGAGGATGTCCTCATTGAACTCAGTCAGAAAAAAATCACTTCTCTAGTTGTTGGTCTCAATGACCAACCTAGATATTTGATGAGTAGTATTGGTATCTTAAAAAGTTTAATCCCTGAAGACCACATTTTTAAGTCATTTCAAGCTTGTCGATCATGGATCATAAAAAACAATGGGAAATGGAATTGATTTATTAATTATGAAAGAAGGTTCATAAAATTGTTGGCATCTCGATTTCTGAAACATTGATTCTTTAAAATATTGATTTATTTTTGACTGAATATGAGAGTTAACTATGGAATCTATAAAGACTTTAATTATTGGAAGCGGCCCTGCTGGATATACCGCTGCTATTTATGCGGCTCGAGCAGACTTAAAGCCAGTTCTTTACACTGGTTTAGAACCTGGTGGGCAATTGACCACCACCACAGAAGTAGATAATTTTCCTGGCTATCCTGAGGGCGTCGATGGGCCAAAAATGATGGTTGAGTTGCAGCAACAGGCAGAGCGTTTTGGAACAGATGTTAGGATTGGATTCATTAATAAAGTTGAGTTTTCAAAAAAAATTGGTGGAATGCACAAGGCCTATGCTGAGGGAGGGCAAGAAATTGAAGCTCAAACCATCATTATCAGCACTGGTGCCACCGCAAAATATTTAGGGTTGCCTAGTGAACAACGTCTCAGAGGTGGAGGAGTGTCAGCTTGTGCCGTTTGTGACGGTTTTTTTTATAAGGGGCAAGAGGTCGCCATAGTAGGCGGAGGAGATACCGCCGCAGAAGAAGCTACCTATCTTGCCAATATTTGCTCGAAAGTTACTATGCTAGTTAGACGTGATCAAATGCGAGCCTCAAAGGCTATGCAGCATCGAGTCAACCAAGCCTCAAATATTGATTTACGTTACAATAGTGAAATAGAAGAAGTGCTTGGAGAAAATGTGGTAGAAGGTATTAGAATCAAAAATAATCAAACCGGAAAACAAGAAAAAATCCCCATCACTGGACTCTTTATTGCTATTGGTCACCAGCCAAACACTGGGTTATTTAAAGAGCAATTAGATATGGATGATGCAGGATATCTCATTACGGAGGGGAAAAGTACGAAAACAAATGTTCCTGGGGTCTTTGCCTCTGGAGATGTTCAAGATAAAGAATATCGACAAGCTGTTACTGCTGCAGGGACGGGCTGCATGGCTGCACTAGACGCAGAACGCTATTTGCAATCACTTGCCTAGTTTGGATAAATTTTATTGACTTTCATCTAGATCAGATTGAACTTCTTCCCACTCATTAATGAGTGATTCTAACTCTTCTTTTTTGGCTTTGTAATGGGAGAAAAAGTTTGGATCAGAAACTGTTTCGTCATAATTAACTTCTAACGCCACATCTAATTCTTTTATCTTTTTTTCTAAGCTTGCTATTTTTTTTTCAAGCTGGGCGTTTTTTTTTTGTAAAGATCCGTCCTGTTTCTGAAGGAGATAATTTTGACATCCCGCGCCCTTTTTCCTCCGTAC
>ERZ802830.4412-NODE-4412-length-11308-cov-8.75829_pt1 | contig 11308 bp, 9 predicted proteins | sample MGYA00345654_ERZ802830 | MGnify/ENA primary metagenome ERZ802830 (study PRJEB30503, sample SAMEA104212375) | marine metagenome | biome: Westerlies Biome; feature: [SRF] surface water layer (ENVO:00010504) within the epipelagic zone...; material: water...
TAAGATCAGTCTTTTTAATTGATCCTGAAAAAAAGATAAGAATGATGTTAACCTATCCGATGACTACTGGAAGAAATTTTGATGAAATTTTAAGAGTTCTAGACTCAATTCAATTGACATCAAAAACTAAAGTTGCAACTCCAGTTAATTGGAAAAAGGGTGATGAAGTAATAATTGTACCTGCTATATCAGATGAAGAAGCAAAAAAAATGTTTGATTCTTTCAAGTCTGTCAAACCATATCTTAGATTCACTAAACTCAAATAGATTTAGTTGAACAATTTTTAGAGCAATATTTAACGTTTACCCAATCTCTCTTCCATTTTTTTCTCCAAAAAAATTCTTTCTTGCAAATCTCGCAAATTTTAGAATCTAATTGTTTTTTTTTATGTACCATTAAGAAATTGTATTTTCATCAATAAATTTTTCTGCGCAATTAAAAATTCTCTTTTTCCTATCTTCTTTCATTTTATCTAAAATTCTGACCATCATTGATAATCTTGGGTTTTTCAAAAAAAAATCTCTGTTTCTGTTAATAAAATTCCAATATAGTCCATCCATTGTATCGCACCATTCACCTTTTTTAAAATCCATCATTTTTAGAAAATATGCTGATCCACAAATATATGGTTTGGTAGCAAAAATTCCTCCATCACTGAATAAACCCATTCCATAAACATTCGGAACCATTACCCATTCCGAAGAATCAATAAACATTTCCATGAACCACTTATAAATATTTTTCGGATGAATACCTGCAAGATTCATTATATTACTCAATATCATCAGTCTCTCAATATGGTGAGTCCAACCATATTTAATTGCATTTTTAATAGAATGATCAAGAGGAGGTATGCCAGTTGTTCCATGATACCAGGTATTTTTCATTTTTCTTTTGTGATTGAAAAAATTTTTTTCTTCAAATTCGTCGCTAAACCTTCTATAAATCCCTCTTATAAATTCTCGCCATCCAATAATCTGCCTTACATAACCCTCATAAGAATTTATATTAACCTTCACCTTCAATTCCTTTAGTTTAGATAATATCTCTGCTGGAGTTATTAACCCAACATTAATAAGTGGGCTTAAAGCTGAATGAAATAAAATATTATCTCTTTGATCAACTGCGTCTTCATAATCACCAAATAAGTTGAGCTTAAACTTCAGAAAATATTCAAAAAATTTTATTGAATCTTCTCTTGTAGTAGCAATCCAAAAGTCCTCCACATTACCTGGGTTATCTTTAAATAATTTATCAATTATTTTTTTAAGATCTTTTGTATGTTGTGTTTCATAAAAAACAAACTTCGTAGGAATATCAACATTCTTTGGCATCTTTTTTCTGTTTTCATTATCAAAGCTCCATTTATCCCCAATAGGTTTGTTTTGTTCATCTACCAAAATTTTATATTTTATTCTTTGGGCTTTATAAAAACTAGCCATAAATGGTTTTTTAACTGTTAGCAGATACTTATTAAATTCTTCCCTTTTGGTAAGAAACATTGGTGAGCTTATATAATTGAGTTTTATATCCTTACAAGAATTTAAAATTCTTTCTTCAAATACTTTATCTTCGATCTCAAAGGCTGAAATTTCATTAATATCTCTTTTCATCATTTCAACTTTTAACTTTTTAGTATATTCAGTCTTGAAGTCATTCTCATCGATTGTTTTATATATAATTTTAAAACCCTTTTTCTTTAGTTCATCTCTGAAAGAGCGCATGCAGGACAAAAAAAATATTATCTTGTGTTTATGATGCTTTTCATATGAACAGAGATCATAATCCTCTGCCATATAAAAAATATGATCCTTTTTATACTTACTCAAGAACTCTGGGTTAAAAAGTTGATTACCTAATATTAAAAAAAGTTTTTTCATTTTTATTTTTTTATTGATGCAAAAGCGTTCAAGGCAAGCTCTCTGGATCTTTTTATTTCAACAATAGGCTTAGGATAATCCTTTCCTATAATTGTGCTTAACTCTTGCTGGAGATCGTTGGGTGTTTCCCAAGGACAAAAAATATATTTATTAGGGAGTTTTTTAATTTCTGGAATAAATTTTCTTATGTATAAACCATCGGGATCAAATTTTTGGGACTGTGTAATTGGGTTAAAGATTCTAAAATATGGTGTGGAATCTGTTCCAGTTCCTGCAACCCACTGCCAACTAGCTGAGTTACTAGCAACGCTAGCGTCAAGTAAACAGTCCCAAAACCAGGCTTCGCCTCTTCTCCAATCATTTAAGAGGTTTTTTACTAGGAATGATCCCACTATCATTCTGACTCTATTATGCATATAACCCGTTTGCCATAACTCCCTCATACCAGCATCTATTATTGGATAACCAGTTTTACCATTAATCCAGGCCTTATAAAGTCTTTCGTCATTATTCCATGGGAAACTGTCAAATTTATTTTGTAAATTTTCAGTTTGTAACTTAGGACAGTGGAATAAAAGATAATATGCAAATTCTCTCCATCCTAACTCACTCATAAAAACTTCTACATTATTAGAATTTATTTTTGTTAAAGTCTTTATTGCATTATACCAAAGCGTATTTACTGAAATTTGTCCCCAATGAATATATGGAGACAGCCTTGAAACATTATTCTTAGATGGAAAGTTTCTTCCCTCAGTATAATCGCTTACGCCGTTTTTGAAAAAAGATTCCATTATGTTTTTTGCATCTAACTCACTAATCTTCCAATTTTTAAGTATTTTTTCTTCCCATTCTTTATTTTTAATGAGTTTTAAATCTTTCAGAGAGGTTTTTATAAAATTATGATCATAAATTTTTAAATTAGTTTTCTTAGGCTCCCTAGGTTGAGGTTTAGAAAGGCAACCTCTTTTATAATAGGGTGTAAAAACTTTGTAAGGAGTTCCATTATCTTTTAAAACTTCCCAAGGTTCCCATAGTAATAAACCATTGAAGGAATTTACTTTTATTTTTTTTTTAAAATATTCTTTGATTTTTTTATCTCTATTGATCGTCCATGGCTCGTAACACCTATTCCAAGAAATTTCTTCAACATCAAAAAATTTTGTTAATTTATCTAAAACTTTTAAAGGATCACCAAATAAAAATATCAGATTTCCATTTAACTGCTGATTTAAGTCTTTAAGTGCATTATAAAGCCAGACCTTACTGGCAGAACCAATAATTCTATCGCAATTAATTTCATCAAGAATAAATACACAAACAATATTATCATAGTTTTTAGTTAGATAATTCAGTGATGGATTATCCTGAATTCTAAGGTCCTGCCTGAACCAATGAATTGAAACTTTATTTTTCATTTTTTAAACCTATATTATAGATAGTAAATTTTACTATATACACAAAGAAAAACGATATGAATATTATATTTGAAATTCTTTATCTCTTGTCAGTGTTTTATCTTTTAGCTTTATACTTTTCTCTATTTCGAAATGTAGTTTCACATCGTAGAGAAACGAAAACAAGTTTAGGACACAAAGGTGAAAAGTTAGAAAGAGTAATCAGAGCCCATTCTAATTTTTGTGAAACGGTTCCTTTTAATCTTTTTTTAAGTCTTATTCTGTACTTTAATAACTATCATTTCATATGTTTTTTATCTTTATTAATCATGTGCGTGGGAAGACGAGTTCACGCCAATTCAATCTCAAATATAAATGAAGATTTGAACAAGAGGCGATTAGGTATAAGGCTTACCGTAACCTCATATTTAATATTAATAATTGGGATGCTCTATTATATTGGGAGTATTATATACTTTTATATTCTTTCACATACATTTTCTACCACAATACAACCATAAATTAAAAATTATAGCTTATTTGAATTGCAGACTACGTAGCTCAAGGTATAAGACTTCATTATTAGCAATGAGGCCACAATCGCGGATATTACCACATACCTATGAGTACGTTCTTACTGTTGGGTCAGTGTTCCTGTTGATGGTCTTCCGCACACCCATGCGTGGTTTGATCGCATTGATTAGCGCGAAGCAACGCAACATGCGATTGAAATTCCCAAATCGTTTTGAGCCTTCATTAGTAAGAATAATTTAGTTACCCAAGAACGTGAAAATGCAGAGCGTTTCAAATCTGATGTGAATAAAGCATTAGTGACTTTGAACTGATACATTTTAATCATGCGATACTTTGTTTGATGTTAATGGCGGAGAGGATGGGATTCGAACCCACGATAGGTGTTACCACCTATAACGGTTTAGCAAACCGTCGCCTTCAGCCACTCGGCCACCTCTCCATATATCAGGGGGAAAGCTTCCTTTTTAATGTTTCGTTTACCATTTTTGGATTGGCTTTACCATTAGAAAGTTTCATTACTTGCCCTACAAAAAAGCCAAAAAGCTTTTCTTTGCCACTTTTATACTGTTCTAGCATCTTTGGATTTTCCATTAAAACCTTTTCTACTAAACCCTCAATTTCAGATTCATTTGAAATTTGAACCAAACCTTTTTTCTCAATAAAAGTATCTGCATTGACATCAGTCTCTAAATATTCATCTAAAATTTCTTTAGCTTGTCTATTAGAAATTTTATTAGATATAATAAGGTCTATTAAGCTACTAATTTTTTTAGGATCAATTTTACTTTCTTCTAATGAGATATTTTTCTTTTTAAGGTAAGAAAATAACTCAACAGTTAACCAACTTATAACAATTTTTGGATCTCTACCTTTTACAATCTGTTCGAAAAAATCTGCCACATACTTTTCTGTAACTAAAATCTCTGCATCATATGCTGATATTCTAAATTCTTCTATAAATCTTGATTTCTTTTGATCTGGCAACTCAGGAAGTTTAAGTCTTAACTTCTCAATATCCTCTTCATTTAACACTAATGGAGGTAAATCTGGATCAGGGAAATATCTATAGTCATGAGATTCCTCTTTACTACGCATTGACCTTGTTTCAAAATTACTTGGATCAAAAAGTCTTGTCTCTTGAATAATCTTTTCCCCTTTTTCAATTAAATCAACTTGTCTCTTTGCTTCAAACTCAATTGCTTGTTGAATAAACTTAATTGAATTAACATTTTTAATCTCACACCTTGTTCCTAATTCATCACCTTTTTTTCTAACTGATACGTTAACATCAGCCCTCAAATTTCCTTTTTCCATATTTCCATCACATGTGCCAATAAATCTAAGTATATTCCTCAACTTTTTTACATACTCTGCAGCCTCTTGAGGACTGCTCATATCAGGCTCAGAAACAATTTCCATTAATGCACAACCTGACCGGTTCAAATCAATAAATGAATTATCGATATCTTGATCATGAAGACTTTTGCCCGCGTCTTGCTCTAGGTGGAGTCTAGTTATACCAATTGACTTTTTTCCACCATCTATTTCTATATTTAAATGTCCTTTACCAACAATTGGAAATTCAAACTGAGAAATTTGGTAACCTTGAGGGAGGTCAGGATAAAAATAATTTTTTCTATCAAAAATAGATTTTTTGTTAATCTCTGCATTTAAGCTAATACCTGTGAGTATCGCCTGATCAATACAATGTTTATTAATTACTGGGAGTGCTCCAGGCATACCCGAATCTACCAATTCGACCTGACAATTTGGATCTGCTCCCCAATCTGTAGATGCACCAGAAAATAGTTTTGAGTTTGCACTTATTTGAGCATGTACCTCCAAACCAAGAACAAGTTCCCAGTTACCAGTTTTTCCTTCTATAAAATATTCCATCAAAAACCTCTTGAATCTTCAATTACACTAGCAGCGCTCAATATAGATGACTCTTCAAATGGCTTGCCAATAATTTGCAGGCCTATTGGTAAACTATCTGAATTTAAGCTGGCGGATACAGAGATAGCTGGTAATCCTGCTAGGCTGGCAGGAACCGTTAAAACGTCATTTAAATACATCTCAATTGGATCTGTCTGTTTTTCACCTATCGGGAAGGCGACATTAGGTGTTGTTGGAGTAAGAATAAGATCACACTTTTTAAATGCCTTTAAAAAGTCATCTGAAATTAATTTTCTAACCTTAAGAGCCTTGAGATAGTAAGCATCATAATATCCCGCAGATAAAACATACGTACCAATCATCAACCTTCTTTTTACTTCTTTACCAAAACCTTGTGCTCTAGTTTCTTCATATAATTGGGTAAGATCTGATTTTTCTTCTGCTCTAAAACCATATCTGATCCCATCATATCTGGCTAAATTTGCTGATGCCTCGGCAGGTGCTATTATATAGTATGTTGGAAGAGCTGAATCTGTATTTGGTAGCGAAACTTCTACAATTTCAGAACCTACAGATTTAAACCAACTTATTCCTAGATCCCATGCTTTCTTGATCTCTGCATTAAGTCCGTCAATCAGATATTCTTTTGGGACCCCAATTTTCTTACCTTTTAAATCATATTTTTTGTAATTTAAGAAATTTTCTATTTTTTTTTTTGAACTTGTGGAATCTTTAGAATCATAACTTACCATCGATTGAAGCATCCTAGCTGAGTCTTCGACTGTTAAAGAAATTGGGCCAGCTTGGTCTAGTGAGGATGCAAATGCTACCATTCCAAATCTAGAACAACGACCATAAGTTGGTTTAAGCCCTACAAGACCACAAAATGAAGCGGGTTGCCTGATAGATCCTCCTGTATCTGAACCAGTTGCAGCCAAGCAAAGTCCGGCAGCTACAGAAGATGCCGAACCACCAGAAGATCCACCTGGAACCAAATCCTTATCATTATTTTTAGATTTCAAGGGGTTTATGACATTACCAAAAAAACTAGTTGTATTGGCAGAACCCATGGCAAATTCATCCATGTTAGTTTTCCCTAAAAGTACAGCTCCAGAATCCCATAGATTTTTAGAGACTGTTGACTCATAAAATGGAATAAATGAATTTAAGATTTTTGAACCTGCGGTAGTTCTGATATCTTTAGTGCAAAAAAGATCTTTCATACCTATTGGGATTCCCTCTAAAAGTCCAAGTTCTTGGTTCTTTGTTATTTTTTCATCAGATCTTTTAGCCATATCTATAGCTTTATCAAATGTTTTTGTTATAAAACAATTTAAACTATCTTTTTTATCTATTTGATTTATAAAATATTCTGTCAGCTCAACCGATTTAAAGTCTTTGTTTTTCAAACCCAATAATGCTGAGGTAATATTTAATTTTGAGAAATCTGTCACTCAACAACCTTTGGAACAACAAAAAATCCAGCTTTTTTTTCAGGAGCATTTGATAATATCTGGTCATTTTCTATTTTCGATGTCACATTGTCTTCTCTCAATGGCATGGGTTCATTCGAAACCGATAGCATTGGCTCTGTGTTTTTTGTGTCAACCTTTTGAAGTTTATCTACCCATTCAAGGATATTATTTAACTCGCATTTCAGATTATGCTCTTCTTTAGGATCAATTTTTATTCTTGCTAACTTAGCAACTTTTTTTACTGTAGAATTATCAATAGACATTTTGCTTATATAAAATATATAGATAAGTATAAATAACACTGCTAATGATAATTCGCAATATAAAAGAGTTCATAAATGTCATTGATGATAAAAAAATTCTCTCGGTTGATTTTGGTAAAAAAAAAGTTGGACTAGCAATTTCTAATACTAAACATACAATTACGTCACCACTGAAAAATATAATGAGAAATAAACTTTTTCATGAAAATATTCAAAAAATCATATTAGACTATAATGTAGGTGCAATTCTAGTTGGGCTGCCCTTAAATCGAGATAAATCTCTAAATAAGATTTCTCAATTTATAGTAGATATTTCTAAAAATATGGATTTTTATTTAATTGAGAATAAAATAATGTTACCAATTTGTTTTTGGGATGAAAATTTTTCTAGTTTTGAGGCTAAAACTTTAGTAAGTGATTTTTATAAAGGTACTAAAATTGATAAATTCGCAGCAAAAATTTTTCTAGATGATTTTATAAGAGAGAATACACTATTAAATGAAAAAGAAAATTAATCAACCTCTTGAAGGGATTAATATCCTAGATTTAACAAGAGTATTAGCTGGCCCAACTTCAACACAACTATTGGGCGATCTCGGAGCTAATATAATTAAGATAGAAAGGCCAGAGTCTGGAGACGATTCAAGAAATCTTGGGCCACCTTACCTTGACAGTCACTCCAGTAAACCAAAGGAAAGTGCATATTTTTTAAGTGTTAATAGAAATAAACATTCCGTTACCATCGACTTAACAAAAAAGGATGGTCAAGAGTTAGCATTTAAATTAATAAAAAAATGTGATGTCATTGTTGAAAATTTTAGGGCGGGAAATTTGAAACAATATGGGTTAGACTACACAAACGTCAAAAAAAAGAATCCAAAAATTATTTATTGTTCAATTACAGGATTTGGTCAGGATGGTCCTTATTCTAAAAGGGGAGGATATGATTATTTAGTTCAAGCTATGGGTGGAATAATGAGTATCACAGGTGAGAAAAAGGGAAATCCAACAAAAATAGGTGTTGGTGTATCGGATATAATAACAGGTCTTTATGCATCAAATGCTATTTTGGCAGCACTAAGGTTTAGAGATAAAACTTCAGAAGGGCAACATCTAGACTTATCTTTGATGGACTCACAAGTTTCGTGGCTTAGTTACGTTGCGCAAAGTTACCTGATTTCAAAAGAGATCCCAAAAAGAATTGGTAATGACCACCCTTCGATTGTTCCTTATCAAACAGTTTTAGCAAAGGATGGTCTTATGGTTCTCGCAATCGCAAATGATCGACAGTTTAGAGATTTTTGTAAATTTGCAAAAATTCGTGAATTATTCGATAACCCAAAATTTAGTACAAATTCATTGAGAGTTAAAAATAGAAATAGCTTGAATAAGATTATCTTAAAGGTTTTAAAAAAAAAAAAAATAGATTACTGGGTGAATAAGATTATTTTAAAGGTTTTAAAAGAAAAAAAAATAGATTACTGGGTTTCAGGACTTAATAAACTGAATGTCCCGTGTGGTCCAATAAATAATATTAAACAAGTTTTCGAGGATCCTCAGGTTAATTCACGTAAAATGAAGATTAAAATGAAACATAAAAAATCAAAAAAACCAATTGATCTAGTCGGTAATCCGATTAAGTTCTCTTTAAGTAAAGTTAAATATAAAAAGAGCCCGCCTACTCTGGGTCAGGATACTGAGAAAATACTAATAAATTTTTTAAAATTATCAAAAAAAGAAGTTGATAGATTAAAGGATAAAAAGATTATTTAACAAGTTTGTTGAACATTTTTTTTTTCAATATATCATGCTCAATAATGAAAGAGGAATGTACGCTAAAAATCTATCCTCACGAACATTTGCTTGGTACCGAGGGTCTCCTTCCAAACGAAATCAATTATTTATTAAATCTTTCCAACAAATTTATAAATCATCTTAAAGAAGATAAAAAAAAAAAATTTGATCATCTAAAAAATAAAATCTGCATAAATCTTTTTTTTGAAAATTCAACAAGAACTAGAACTTCATTTGAATTGGCAGGGAAAAAATTAAGCGCAGATATTTTGAATATTGCAGTTGGAGCAAGCTCTATAAAAAAAGGGGAAACAATGATTGATACTGCTATGACATTAAATGCTATGCAACCAGATATTATCGTTGTTAGGCATTATGATGCAGGTGCAGTAAAACTATTATCTGAAAAAGTTAATTGTGGAGTAATTAACGCTGGAGACGGTCCTCATGAACATCCTACTCAAGCTCTATTAGACGCTCTTACAATACTTAATAGAAAAAAAACAATTACAGGTCTAAAAGTTGCAATCTGTGGAGATATTATGCATAGCAGAGTGGCACGTTCAAATATACATTTATTAAATACATTAGGTGCTGAAGTAAGAGTTATTGCACCTGCAACATTAATTCCTAAAAACATTGAGTCTTTGGGAGTTAAAGTTTTTTATGATATGAAGAATGGTTTAAAGGATGTAGACATAATAATAATGTTAAGGCTTCAACTTGAAAGGATGTCAGGTTCTTTTGTTCCATCAATTCGTGAATACTTCAGATTTTATGGGTTAGATCGAGATAAACTTAATTATGCTCAGTCAGACGCTTTAATTCTACACCCTGGTCCTATGAATAGAGGAGTTGAGATAGATTCGGAACTTGCTGATGATATAGATAGATCTGCAATATTTGAGCAAGTAAGAATGGGTGTTGCTGTTAGAATGGCTTGCTTAAAGGCTTTAACTGAAAACAAAGAAGTATAAAATGAATCTAAAAGATCCTTTTGATAATAAAAAAAATTCTAAGAATTACCTTTTAAAAAATGGGAAATTAATAAATATTAAAGAAAAAAAAATCGAAAATAAAGACATACTTTTAGAAAATAAAAAAATTAAACAAATAAAAAAAGAAATCAATATCAGCTCAAAAGATCTAGAAGTTATTGATTGCAATGGATTAATGATAGCTCCTGGCTTGATAGATATGCGGGTAAATATCGGCGAGCCTGGTTCAGAACACAAGGAAACTGTTAAAAGCGTATCTATGTCTGCTGCAAGTGGAGGTATTACTTCCTTAATTTGCATGCCTAATACATCACCACCAATAGATCAACCAGCTATAATCCAGAGTATACAAAGAAAAGCAAGAGAAGTTGGTTTAAGCAAATTTTACTGTACAGGATGCATTACAAGAGGGGCAACTGGAAAAGAAATATGTGAATTACAACTTATGAAAGAGTCTGGTGCTGTAGGCTTTACAGATGGATATAAAAGTATTTCAAATGTAAGAGTTATGAAACGAGCGTTAAACTATGCCAAATCATTTAATGGATTAATAATTCAACATGCTGAAGAACCAGACTTAAGTGAAGAAGGTGTGGTTAATGAGGGGGAATACTCTACTAGGCTAGGTTTAGTAGGAATTCCAAGTTATGCCGAGGCAATGATCGTGGAAAGAGATCTTTGGTTGGTAAGAGATACTGGATGTAGATATCATGTAAGTCATATATCTTCAAAAGATACTGTTGAGGTGATCAGAAAAGCTAAAAAAGAAGGACTTAATATAACATGTGATACGGCTCCACCTTATTTTCTACTTAACGAATTTTCTCTTGAAAATTATAGAACATTTTTAAAACTTTCTCCTCCACTAAAAACTGAAGAAGATCGTCAAGAAATTGTTAAAGGATTAATTGATGGCACAATTGATTCAATTGTGTCTGATCATACTCCTCATGACCAAGATGCTAAGAGACTTCCTTTTAATCAAGCAGCGTTTGGTGGGATTGGATTGGAAACGCTTTTACCATGTACACTTTCTTTAGTTAAAAATAAACTTCTAGATATTTTCTCTGC
>ERZ802830.4413-NODE-4413-length-11306-cov-6.21136_pt1 | contig 11306 bp, 10 predicted proteins | sample MGYA00345654_ERZ802830 | MGnify/ENA primary metagenome ERZ802830 (study PRJEB30503, sample SAMEA104212375) | marine metagenome | biome: Westerlies Biome; feature: [SRF] surface water layer (ENVO:00010504) within the epipelagic zone...; material: water...
AAACTGTTCTTTGCTCAATCATTTGCCCAGCGAAACAGAATTGGTCTTTGGAAAAATGAAAAAGCTATTCCGCCCTGGATATGGCGACAAGAAAATTAAGATATATCAATAGCAAACTCCTTCAGAATCTCCATTGGAGCATAGTTTAGAGCAGATTCTTCGGTGCTTTGCATGATAACTTTAGGAGCAGACCCTGCCTCCCATGCCTCTACCCAACGCTCGACACACAAACACCATCGGTCGCCTGCTTTCAACCCTGGAAAACCAAATTCTTCCATAGGCGTGGAAAGATCATTTCCTTTGGCTTTAGAGAAAGATAAAAAATCATCTGTCATGACAGCACAAACTGTGTGTTTGCCTCGGTCTTCTTCTCCTGTCGAACAGCAGCCGTCTCGATAAAATCCAGTCAAGGGTTCAAAAGAGCAAGGAATAAGAACTTCTCCAAAAACATTTTTAGAATCTTTCATCTTAAGAATCTTACCTAATAATTTACTTATATAATAATAAGATGGATGTATTTGAAGGTATTAAGTTTAAGAACCCTTTTGCAAAGCTTTCTAATGAATTTTATACAAAGCAAAAGTGGTCTTCTTTTGAGAAGCCACACTTGATTGCTTTCAATAAAAACTTAGCAGCAGATTTAGGATTTAATTCTGGTCTAGAGCCAGAAGAGCTATTAAAAGTTTTTAATGGAGATGCTTCATGCGAAAACTCTGATTCTTTGGCAATGGTTTATGCTGGCCATCAATTTGGCAATTGGGTTCCTCAGTTGGGAGATGGTAGAGGTATATTATTTGGCCAGATTGAAACACCTGAAGGATTAAGAGATTTGCACATCAAAGGTGCTGGCAAAACTCCCTACTCGAGATTCGCAGATGGTAGAGCAGTTTTAAGATCTACAATAAGAGAGTATTTATGCGGTGAAGCTATGCATTGTCTAGGCATTCCTTCCTCGCGATCTCTGCTTATGCTTGGCAGCAACGAGCCGGTTTTTAGAGAAACAACAGAAACAGGTGCAATGTTAGTTAGAACAGCTAAAACACATATACGTTTTGGTCATTTTGAGTATTTAAAACACAACAACAAAAAAGAATATATTACAGAGTTGCTTGATCATGTTTTAGACGAATATTTTCCTGACTTGATTGAAAAAAAAGATAAATATGAGATTTTTTTTGAACTAACGGTTAAATCGACTGCAGAAATGATTGCTAATTGGCAAGCGGTTGGATTTGCTCACGGGGTTATGAATACGGACAACATGTCTTTGCTTGGTGAAACTTTCGATTTTGGTCCTTTTGGTTTTATGGAATCTTATAATCCAAATTTTATCTGCAACCATTCAGATGACAGTGGCAGGTATGCTTTTAATAATCAACCTGCTATTGGATTGTGGAATTGTCAGGCTTTAGCAGCTGCACTAGACGAGATAATTGAGGAAGATAAACTTGTAAATTCCTTAAAGAATTATCAACATTATTTTTATAGTTTTTTAACTGATCTTTATCGAAATAAATTGGGCCTTGAAGAAAAAAGAGAGAGTGATATTAAGCTTATCGAATCTTTGCTCTCCTATTTGCAAGACTCGAAAACTGATTACACTAATTTTTTTAGAAACCTTCACAAAGTACATGAAACTAAAAATAATTTATTCCAAGATGAAAAGGGCAAGGCTTGGCTAGAAAAATTTCAAGAACGATTTAAAGAGGAAAAAATTTCTAAAGAAACGTCTCAAGAAAAAATGTTAACAAATAATCCAAAATTTATATTAAGAAATTACCTTGCGCATCAAGCGATCAAAAAAGCTGAAAGTGGAGATTTTTCCGAGGTAGAGCTTTTGGCTAATATTTTAAATAAACCGTTTGATGAACAATCAAAATATGAAAGTTACTCAGAGCCATCTCCAGAATGGGGAAAATCTTTAGAAATATCTTGCTCTTCTTAACTTCGCTAAAGAGCACCTTTCAAAAATAAAGAGGCTAAAAAGTAGAACCCCCAAGACCGAAATCTCAGGGGTTCAGGGGGGGAGAAGAAACTCTTAAAAAACTTTATTCGTTTCTAACTTCGATTTATGCACCGAAAGTTAATATTCCTAAACTACCTACGTAAAGTAGGGTAGAGAAGCAAACCACATAACCCACTGTGCCTATTACTGCTCTGTAAACATTCATTTTGTAACTCCGTTTAGTTATGAATTGTTAAAATATATGTTAGACCATTAAAAAAAGGCATTTTTTGCAAACAAATTGGACAAAAGATTGAAATTTGCACTTTATGTTATCAAAATAAGCTTTTTTATTACTTAATTGGACCAACAAGGCTCAAAGTATAGTCAAATAAGCATTTAAAGCTATAGAAGAAACCTCATTTATACCTTTTTTCACACTATTGTTATAAAGGTTTTACAAAAAGTTATTAAAAAGACACTTTTTTATGCAATTTTTCAATTTTTTAAAAAAAGCATTTTTAAATACTATTTTTTTAAGAATGATTTGATCTAAAATAGACCACCCAATTAATAAGGAGAAACAAAATGAGGCAAATTCAAATTCAAAAACCAGGCGGCTTAGAAAATCTAAAGCTAGAAAAAGTCGATTCTCCTGATTTGCAAAGCAATGAAGTTTTGATGCAGATCTCTGCAAGCAGCCTAAATTATCATGACTTAATGGTGGCCTTGGGCTTAATTCCTACTGAAGATAAAAGAATACCACTCTCAGATGGAGCAGGAGAAATTATTGAAGTGGGCGCTGAAGTTACAAATTGGAAAGTTGGCGACAAAGTTATGAGCGTGTGTTTTCCCAATTGGATTGATGGTCCTCCCAAGTTCGAACTTCTAAGTTTCATCGGTGATAATGAAGATGGCTATGCAACCGAAGTTATAGCCATTAAAGAAACGGCCATAACAAAAATACCTGAAAATTTAAATTTTGCTGAGGCAGCGACTTTGCCTTGTGCAGGTTTAACTGCTTGGAGGGCTTTGGTAGACGAGGGTAATCTTAAAGCAAACGAAACAGTTTTAGTTCAAGGCACCGGTGGCGTTTCAATTTTTGCACTTCAGTTAGCCAAATGTATGGGTGCTAAAGTTATTGCAACTTCATCGTCTGAGGAAAAATTATCTAAACTTAAAGATTTGGGTGCTGACGAATTAATAAACTACAAAGAAAATCCAGAATGGGGAAAAGAGGTCCTTAAACTCACAAACAACGAAGGAGTCGATCACGTCATTGAGGTAGGTGGTGGTGGAACTTTTGGTGAATCCGTTCGAGCAGCAAAGCTCGGTGGACACATAGCATTGATTGGAGTTTTAAGCGGTCCGGCTGTAAGCGAAATTATTTTGCCAAGAATTTTTCTTAAACAAGTTCGTTTGAGTGGCATCGCTATGGCTAATCAACAATCTCAATTAGCTATGATTGAGTTTATTGAAAAGCACAATATCAAACCTGTAATTAGCGATACTTTTGATTTGGCTGATCTATCGAAAGCGTTTCAACATCAAATCGATAATAAGCACTTTGGTAAAATTTCTATAACTATGGAGAGTTGATGCAAAGTTTTGATTTTGTCGTTCTGGGCGGTGGTTCTGCAGGGTGCGTACTAGCAAATAGGTTAAGTGCCAATCCAAATCACTCAGTTTGTCTAATTGAAGCTGGATCTAAAGATAAAAGCGTGTTGATTAGTACGCCAGCTTTTTTTGCTTTCATGGGAGATAAAAGTAAATTTAATTGGGCTTTTTTAACTGAACCTCAAAAAGCTTTTGCAAAGGAAAAAACTCTTGAGCATGAGGTTGCTGTGGTTGATACCACTGGGCAAACTCATAAACTGAAAGAGGAAATTGAAGAGCATCGAAAAGGATACCAACCAAGAGGTAAGACTTTAGGCGGGTCTAGCTCTATAAACGCAATGGCTTATGTTCGCGGTAATAAATGGGATTACGATCATTGGGCAAGTCTTGGAAATAAAGGCTGGTCCTATGAGGAAGTTCTACCTTATTTTAAAAAAGCGGAACACAATGAAATGATTGATAACGAATACCATGGGCAAAATGGGCCTCTAAACGTTACAAATACTCCTTATAAAAACAAATTTATAGATTACTTCATCGAAGCAGCTTCTAAGTTTTATAAAATTAATGATGACTACAATGGTAAAGACCAAGAAGGGATAGGCGTTTATCAAACAACACAAAAAAACGGTAAAAGGTGCAGCGCAGCTAATGCATATCTTCACCCAATTAAAGATAGACCTAATTTAACAATCTTGACTGACACAATAATAGATAGAATCATTTTTGACGGAAACAAAGCCACTTTCGTTGAGTGTTTGGATAAAAAAAATAACTCATTTCAAATCGGCGTAAAGAAAGAGGTTGTTTTATCTTCTGGTGCTTTTGGTTCTCCACAAATATTGATGCGTTCGGGAATAGGCCCAACAGAAGAGTTAAAAAAGCATGGGATTGATACTTTGTTTAATATTCCTGGGGTAGGTAAAAATTTACAAGACCACATTGATTACGTCACAGTCCACATGAACAAGAGCATTGATTTGTTTGGGTTTTCTTTTAAATCGATATTTTATAAATATCCTTTAGAAATTATAAAATATTTTTTCACAAAAAAAGGTCTCTTTACCTCAAACATTGCTCAGGGAGCAGGCTTCATCAAATCTTCTCCTGAAAAGGAAATTCCAGATCTGCAATTGCATTTTGTCATTGGTCCAGTGAAAGATCATGGTAGAGAATTTATGTTCGGCAATGGTCTCAGTTGTCACGTGTGTTTGCTTAGGCCTAAGTCTGTTGGTGAGGTGACGCTTAATTCTAGCGATCCAAAGGATTCGCCTAAAATTGATCCTAACTATTTAAGCGCTCGAGAAGACGTCGATTTACTTATCGAGGGTTATAAAAAAATGATGGAAATAATGAATACCGAACCTCTAAAAGCACACACAAAGAATAATCTTAGGCCCGTAGATCTTAGCAGTGACGAAAAAATTGAAGAAGCCATAAGAGAGGAAGCCGATACCGTTTATCATCCTGTAGGAACTTGCAAAATGGGTACGGATGACATGAGTGTAGTGAATCAAGAATTAAAAGTGCATGCACTTGCAAATGTGAGAGTTGTAGATGCTTCCATTATGCCTACTTTAATTGGAGGCAACACTAATGCTCCGACTATTATGATTGGAGAAAAAGCTTCGGACATGATCGCGAAAGAGTGGGCTTAGATTTAAGACATTTGTATAACCAATGCGTTTTAATTTAGAATCCTAGAGAATGAATTACTATCTTAGTGGGGGAATTATGAGAAATTTATTTATAACTGTTTTAATTTTAACTTTTATCAGTTGTACTGATACGCGGTATGAATTGGTTGACTATTCTGGAGTTGCCTCTGCAGTAAGTGATACACCAGACTACAACGAAGACCGAAATGCCTACTTTGGCGATACTCACATTCACACAAAATACTCATTTGACGCTTATATATTTGGTACTACCGCTACCCCAGATGATGCTTACAGATTTGCTCAAGGTGAAACAATTCAACACCCACTAGGTTTTGATATGAAGATAAATGAACCATTGGATTTTTATGCCGTGACAGATCATGCGTTTTTCTTAGGGATGATTAGTGCTTGGTCTGATACTTCATCTTATGCCTCAACTTTACCAGGGGTAGAAGCTTTTCATAATTTGAATCGCGATGGAAATAGAGGCGTTGACTCAATCGTAGATAGATTTAATTTGTTTGGTAATCAGGTAAGAAATATTCTAGCGGACGTTCGTCCTTGGTGGGATCCAATATTGTGGCGAGCGGTATTGATTCCTCACTTACAACTTGGTTCCAAAGTTTTTGATCATGACACGCATATTTCTGCTTGGGCTGATATTGTCCGAGCTGCAGAAGAAGCCAATGATCCTGGAAAATTCACCACTTTTACAGCTTATGAATTTACAACTTCAACAGATGTAGGAAATGGAAATTTACATAGAAATGTCATTTTTAAAGGTGATCAAATACCTGTAAGGCCCCACTCAAGAATTGATTCTATAAACCCTGAGAATTTATGGAAATGGATGGATGGCTTAAGAGAAATGGGCGTCGATTCAATAGCTATTCCTCATAACTCAAACGGCTCAAATGGGGCAATGTTTGATATGCGTACTTTCAAAGGAAAGCCTATTACTCAAGATTATGCTGAAATGCGAATGAGAAATGAGCCTCTAGTAGAGATGACACAGGTTAAGGGAACTTCTGATACACACCCTCTTTTATCTCCAAATGATGAATTTGCAGATTTTGGAATTTACGATTCTAGAATTGGTTCTTTTCCAAGAACCTATAGTTTTCCTTCAGGTGGTTACGTTAGAGATGCCTTCTTTAAAGGAATGGTTCTAGAATATAGCGCTCAAGGAAATCCTTTTAAATTTGGTCTAATTGGAGCAAGTGATTCTCATACCGGCGCCGGTGCATATAGTGAGAATGATTACTGGTCGAAAATAGGAATTATTGATGGGACTCCTGAAGGCAGAGGAAGTGTTCCTTTAAGCGAGCTTCAAGCATCACAATTACCTCAAGGAGGAGCTGGTGTCAGTTTAACAAAGACTGATCAAGGAACTTATGCGAATACTGGTTTTGAAACTTGGGGAGCATCTGGTCTTGCTGGTGTGTGGGCAGAAGAAAACACTAGAGATTCTCTTTTTTCTGCCATGCGAAGAAAAGAAACTTTTGCCACCACTGGGAACAGAATGAAAGTAAGGTTTTTTGGAGGCTTCGAAACAAATCAACTCGACCTAGATGATGAAAATCTTGTTAAAGCGGCATATGCTAACAGTTCAACAATGGGTGGAGAAATTTTAGCTGATGGTGACAAAGTTCCTAGCTTCTTGGTTTGGGCGCAAAGAGATAAAAATGGTGCGCCACTACAAAGAGTTCAAATCATCAAAGGTTCCATTAATCAATTTGATTCATCTCCAACAGAAGTTATTTATGATGTTGCATGTTCCAATGGCTTACAAGTAGACCCACTTACAAATAGATGTCCAGACAATGGCGCCAGAGTCGATATAGAAACTTGCGCCTTCTCAAAGGATGTTGGTTCTGCTGAATTAAAAGCAACCTGGACAGATCCAGATTTCAATCCAAACGATAGAGCTTTTTATTATGTAAGAGTTCTTGAAAATCCAACTTGCCGTTGGTCTACTTGGGATGCCATCCGAAGAGGTCTTGCTCCAAGGCCAGATATTCATGACACAATTCAGGAAAGAGCTTGGTCTTCCCCGATTTGGTTTGTACCAACAGGATCTAATACTCTTGCTCCAGCTCAATCAATGCAATCCGATTTGGCTGAGTACGTTGAATAATTAGCTTAGTGTCTAGAAAGCTAATCTTATTTTTAGGAATAGGTTTATCAATTTTTTTGGTAGATCTCTTTTTTAATCCTCCAAACGAAGAAAAGACTATTTATATTACGAATGAAGAAGTGATTGCTCTAATCAATACTTGGAGCCTTCAGATGGCTAGAGAGCCTAACAATGACGAGATTAGATCGATAATAGATAGTTTGGTTGAAGAGGAAATTCTTTATAGAGAAGCTTTGAGGCTTGGACTTGATAGCGAAGATAGAATAATTAAAAGAAGACTTGCACAAAAGATAACCTTTCTGAAACAAGAAACCATTTCAACTGAACCAGAGATCAAGGAACTTGAAGTGTTTTATGAAAAAACTAAGGACTCTTATTTACTACCTAAAAGTTTTAGTTTTACTCATATTTATTTTGCAGAAAATAAAGGTGGAGACTTAAAAGCTACACAAGCAAAACTTGATCTCAAAGATAATAAATCTGTTTCAAATGCTGATCCGTTTTTATTAGGAAAGAATTTCTCTAATAGGAGTTTGTTGGATATTAAAAGAGATTTTGGAGAAGCTTTTGCCACAGCCTTTTTAGATTTATCACTCAATAATTGGGAGGGGCCAATCAAATCTACATATGGAAGTCATCTCGTTAAAATTTTGGATACTAGAGAAGAATATATGCCAACTTTTGAAGAAGTGATTTCTCAAGTCAAAGTTGATTTTTTACTTAAGCAAAGAGACAAACAGATTAAAGAATTTGTTGATGATTTAAAAACAGATTATCAAGTGATAATTAGCCCAAGTTTCACCCAGTAATGTTTTTGAAAAAAGTCGTACTTTTCCTTTTTTTTTCAGCCATTATAACTTTATCTAGTCATGAATTTAGTCTAGCTCATTTAATCATGGATGCGAAAATGGAGACTAATTATGAGGCAACTTGGATGTATCCCATTAGATCAATTGGAGCGAGAGCATCTTTGGTGTTTCCTGAGAACTGTATCGCTTTAAGTCAACCACCATTTAAACAAGGAAAATATTCCATTGAAAAAATAAATCTTGATTGCGAAACAACTATTAGAGGAGCCGAAATTAAAGTGGTTGGGCTCAGCGTCTTAAATGACGCCTTAGTGACAATAAACTTTTTAGATAAAAAAAGGTTTGAAGGGTTAATGAATCTAAAAAACTCTGTAATTAAAATTCCAGAGATAGAGCAAACTTTTCCTACTGCTTATTTTATTCTCGGCGTAGAGCATTTGTTAGGCGGTCCAGATCATCTTTTATTTGTTATGGGCCTATTGTTTATAGTTTTTGGTTGGAAAAATTTATTAAAAACAATTACTGCGTTTACTTTAGCTCACAGCATTACATTAGCACTTTCGGTTCTAGGCATTATCCGACTACCGTCAGGAAGTATAGAGGCCTTGATTGCTTTAACAATTATCTATCTAGCTTTAGAAATTAATTCAAAAGAAAAGCTAAATAAAACTCCATGGCTAATGGCTTTTGGATTTGGCTTGCTTCATGGCTTTGGTTTTGCCGGCGCCCTTTCAGAAATTGGAATATCTAACGACCAACTTTTGTTATCCTTGCTTTTTTTCAATGTAGGAATCGAAATAGGTCAATTAATTATGATTCCAATTTTTCTTTCGGGAATATATGTCCTCTCGAAAATAAAATTAGAAAAAATTTCTTATCAAGGCGCTTCTTTTCTTTTAGGTGGTGTAGGGAGTTATTGGTTTATCGAAAGAATAATCGGCATTGTGATTTAAAAAAGGCTGTTTAAAACAGCCTTTTTTAAAGTAAATTAAATTAGAGGAATTTCTCCGCTGCCATAAGCTCTTATATCATCACAAGATGCAATATCTTGAAACTCTTGATTTAAAGCAGAAGCCGTTGCTTGAAATTCTGCATCGCCCTCTTTTCTTCCTTCAATAGTCTGATGAAAATTACCCCATGCGTAATCAAACTCTGCTTCATAATCAGGCGCAAGTATCATGTAGTTATAAGGCTCATCATATTCCAAACCCGAATTTAACCAATCCTCAAATTTATCTATTGCTGCCCTTAGATCGTCAACTCCTTTTCCCTCATTGTAAGAACATAATTGATATTCTGATGAAAAATTAGTCAGATCCCAATCGCCCATTGCATATGGATCTCTTGGCATATAAGCATCAAACGAAAAAGTTCTCTCTGGTTCACATTTAAGAATGTTTTCATTATCGGTAAGAAAATTTTGAGCTCTGTCGTAGTTGTTCCAATTTTCCCAAGTTGTTTGAGAATCTTCTTTTGAATTCCAGACTAATTGCCAAAAACCTCCTTCCATATCTTCTTCTCTTGGCTCTTCATAAGCTATCCCGAAAGATTGAAACATAGTTGAATCTATTTCTACTTGAATTTCTTGCCAAACCGGTAGCATTGTTTCCGCAAATGCCTCTGGCGAATAATCAGGGCCGCCAGTACAGGGAACATACTCCACATAGAATTTTTGGGGATAAGTATCCGATCCTAAATCAGAATAAGTTGGAGTAGATTCACTGCTGCAAGCAGTTATTACTCCAAGCAAAGCAAAAAGCGTTGCTATTTGATATTTTATTTTCATTTTTCTCTCCTTTGAAAAATTTATAAGAGAGTTAAGATTAGTAGATTTTAAAAATTTCTTCAAATTTAAATACTTTCTTTTATTTTATCTTTAAGTTTTTCTAAATGAGGATTGTCTTTATTTGAAAATATTTCATTCAATTTTTCTTCGTGATCCTTAAAATCTAAGATCCCTTTTTTATAACTATCTCTAGCTTTTAAATTTTGCCAATAAGCATTAATTTTAGGAAGCTCTGTCATCTCCAATACTGAATCCAATCTCAAATCTTGCAATCTATAAAAACAACACATTAGATTGATGTCGGCATGGCTAAAGTCACCAAATAAAAATCCATCTTCAGGCAAGTTATTTTCAAGTTCTAAAATTCCTTCAACAAAGCCCTTGTAGGCAAGTGGTCCAATCCTGTCTTTAAGGGAAGCAAAGTACATAATTACAAAAGCAATTTTTCTTTCCCTTCGGGGGTGCCTTAAAATTATGTTCCAAATGGCTTTAAAGCTGAGACTCTTTATTAAATTTTCTATCAACCCCATTGAAAAAAGAGGAATAGTCGTGCCTAAAGTTTTTCCCATAGGAACTCCCTCAGTGATAGTTGTGTCATAAACCCAATTCCTTAAACGCTCTCGCTCGCTTTCTTCTTTTGGCCAAAGATTTATATTATTTGTTCCTTGCAGCTCATCTAGTCTTTCAATAATGTAAGCACTATCCCTAACGATTTCGTCGTTAATTTTTAAAACCGGAACAACCCCTGTAGGATTAATATTTTTAAGAAAATCTTTGGAAATATTTTCTGCTTCCTCGTAGTGGTCGCATAACTTAATGGGCACGTGATCAAATTGAAGACCTTTTTCATATAGCGCAACTCTTACCATCTGGCTGCATAAAGACCAATTGGCGTGATAAAGGATAAGTTTTGGTTGTGTCATTTTTGAACTAGTTGCAACTAATGTTTTTATACTATAGTTTAGGTTAAATATATCAATTAAATGTTAGATAAAGTTTTTTTATTTTTATTTGGACTTGAGTGGTTTGGCTTCGGAATTCTGGGTCTTTTCTTTCCGGAAATCATCATTGGCTTGTTAGGAGTTTATGATTACTCCATAGTTTTTTTAAACGAGACTAGAGCGCTATATGCATTTTTTACTTTTGTAGGACTAATGTCTTTTGTCGGCATGTATAGAATAAATTTAAGGAAAAAAGTCTATTTAACCTATGCAATATTCCTAGGAAGCTTTGTTGCAGGAAGAATTATAAGTTTCTTTCTAGATGGCAGTTTAAACACTACGACTTTTTATATCTTCATAAATGAAATTATTGTTTTTGGAATTTGTTTTTGGAGATACTCTAAAAGAGA
>ERZ802830.4414-NODE-4414-length-11306-cov-5.72554_pt1 | contig 11306 bp, 9 predicted proteins | sample MGYA00345654_ERZ802830 | MGnify/ENA primary metagenome ERZ802830 (study PRJEB30503, sample SAMEA104212375) | marine metagenome | biome: Westerlies Biome; feature: [SRF] surface water layer (ENVO:00010504) within the epipelagic zone...; material: water...
CTGCGCCGGCGGGGTGGGGCGTTCTAGGGGCCTTGTCTGGGTGGATTGCGGGGGCTGTCACTTCGAAGGCTCGGGCATTATCGGGAACTAAAAGAGTGGGAAAATCAAGTTTGCGAAGGCCCTCGTTTGCCTTGGCAAGTTTCGCAAGGGCTTCGGATTTTTCTGCGGATTCCATCTCTTGTTTTTCGCCGAGAAAGGCTTCGGCAGCGGGGCCGCAGACTGCTTCGATGCGGCGAATCCCGGCTCCAGTAGATCCTTCAGATTTTATTTTAAAGATGCCGATGTCAGAAGTTTTACTGACATGAGTTCCGCCGCAGAGTTCCATCGAGTAACCGTCGAGAGTTTTGTCGCCCCCTCCTATTTGGACAACTCGTACAAGCTCACCATATTTATCACCGAAAAACTGCATGATGTCTTCGCGGCCTTTCACCTCTGGGTGTGGGACTTCAACCCACGAGACCGTATCGTCAGCTTTGATTGCAAAATTAACCTTTTCCTCAAGGGCTTCGATTTGTTCTGGAGTGACCGCTTTTGAGTTAAAATCAAAGGTCAAGCGGTCTGGCGAAACGCTGGATCCTTGTTGGGAAGCGTCGGGTGAGATGATTTCGTGTATAGCCCAATGTAGGAGGTGGGTGGCGGTGTGGTGAGCCTCGATAGGAGCGCGGCGCTCGCGATGGATTGTGAGATCTACGGTGTCACCAACTGCAGGAATATTGCCTTCGATTTGGTGAGCGATCGCGGAGCCGATCTTTTGGGTGCCGGTGATGGTGGAATCATTAAGTGTTCCGGTGTCACCTTCTTGTCCGCCCATTTCGGTAAAGAAGACAGTTTTGTCGGTGATGACGAGATCGCCGTAAATTTCGAGAACGATTGCCTCGCAGGAGTCTTCTTCGAATCCAAGGAATTCGGTGACAACATCGGTAGAAATCTCAGCCGCACGGACTACTGTCTTCTTTTGCGAAGCTCGGGAGAGTTCGCGGGCTTGTTCCATGTGGACTTCGACCGCTTTTTCATCGAGAGAGATGCCCCGCTCACGACAAAGAAGAGCGGTAAGATCGAGTGGGAAACCATAGGTGTCGTAGAGTTGGAAGGCATCCTCCGGAGGGAAGACGTTTTCACTAGCGGCCTTCTCGAACTTTTCCATTCCCCGGTCGAGGGTTTTATTGAAAGACTCTTCTTCAAGGGTGAGAGTTTCTTTAATCACTTCAGCGCGGGTTTTGATTTCGGGGAAGACGTGGCTGAATTCCTCAACGAGTGTATCGACGAGTCTAGGGAGGAAAGGTTCGTTGCCATTGAAGCCGAGGGTGCGGCCGTATTTGACAGCGCGGCGTAAGATGCGGCGAAGGACGTAGTTCCGCCCGGTGTTGCCAGGGATTATACTGTCGGCGATCGAGAAGCTGAGGGTGCGGATGTGATCAGCGATCACTCTAAAGGCGATGGCTTCTTCGAGGGCATCGGATTTCTCACCGGGGTAGACATCGACGTATTTTTTGCCACTGAGTTTTTCGAGTATACGAAAGATTGGCTGAAAGACATCGGTGGCGTAGTTTGTGGGTTTTTCGGAAAAGTCAGTGAAGTTCTTGGTATTTTGAATGAGTGAACAGACCCGTTCGAAGCCCATCCCAGTGTCGACGTGTTTTGAGGGGAGGTCGCGGTAAGTGCCATCTTCTTCAGCGTTGTATTGAATGAAGACGAGGTTCCAGATTTCGATGCAGAGATCAGAATCCATATTCACGAGCTTTCCGCCGGTGTCGCCATTTGGTGTCATGTCGACATGGAGTTCCGAACAGGGGCCACACGGTCCGGTATCTCCCATTTTCCAAAAGTTGTCTTCGACGTTGCCATTGACGATATGGATCTTTGGATCGAGTCCGGCTTTTTCGAAGAAACCTCTCCAGATCTGGTAGGCTTCATGATCGAATTCCGAGGGATCACCTTCGCTGGGAGCGTAGACGGTCGCGTAAAGTCGGTTAGCCGGAAGTCCCCAGCGTTCGACGATAAGTTCCCAAGCCCATGCGATCGCTTCTTTTTTGAAGTAGTTGCCGAAGGACCAGTTCCCCAGCATTTCAAAAAAGGTATGGTGATAGGTGTCGTAGCCGACATCCTCAAGGTCGTTGTGTTTCCCGCCGGCGCGGATGCATTTCTGGGTATCGGCGGCGCGTGGAGGATCGTAGGGAGCTTTCTCAGTGCCAAGGAAGTATGGAACAAACTGATTCATTCCCGCATTTGTAAAAAGGAGTCCTGGCGACTGTGGCAGAATAGAGGCGGAGGGGACAGTGGTGTGCTGTTTCTCCTTAAAGAAGTCGAGGAAGCTATTGCGAATCTCTGCCGAAGTCATGACGGGGGCTTTAGGACCACATTTTGAAGGAAGTTGGAAGTCTTTAGAGTAGAGAAGATACTTTGAGCAAGAAAACGTCGAATGCTAGAGCATTGAGCGCTACATCTTGAATGCTTGGGACAGGTTAAATCTGATGCAGAGCAGCTCAGGCGTGTTGGGAAGGGTGGATCGGGATTTGGGAGATTGTCAAATTAGTTTGGATTTACTAGTTAGAGGGATGGCTGATGAAACTTCTCCTAGTCTTATCCCAATTTCCAATGGGCGATTAATGTCGTTGGATGCTTTTCGGGGGTTTGTGATGTTTTGGATTGTGGGTGGCGAGGCGCTCGCTCATGCGCTGGCGAAGTTAGACGGGGTGCAATCAGAAGTTCTAAATACCGTAATGATTCAGCTAAAACATGTGAGCTGGGAGGGGTTTCGTTTTTATGATCTGATTTTCCCTTCCTTCGTTTTCATTGTTGGAGCTTCGGTAGCGTTTTCATTAGGAAAATTACAAGCGTCGGGCAGTCGGCGTGACGCGGTTCGGCGGGTGATTTGGCGGGGGCTTTTGCTTTGGTTGGTCGGGATTATTTATTACGGGGGAATCTCTGATGGATTATATGATGCTGAAACGAACCAAGGGGTGAGGTTGTTGGGTGTCCTTCAACGGATAGGAATTTGCTATTTGGTGACGGGTTTGCTGTTTATCTATTTACCAGTGCGCGGGTTGGTCGCGGCATTTCTGGTTTTACTTGGCGGGTATTGGGCGCTCCTGTCTTTTGTAGCGGTGCCCGGCCAAGGGGCGGTGAGTTTCGAAGAGGGGCGGAATATAACCAACTGGTTTGACTCGAAATATCTGCCGTTTTTTAAATGGAATGGGACGCATGATCCAGAAGGGATTCTTTCCACATTGCCGGCAATCGCGACTTGTCTATTGGGAGTTTTTGCGGGGCTGCTTTTGAAGAATGAGAGGCTGGCACGAGGGAAAAAGGTTCTAACTCTTTTCGGAGCTGGGGTGATTTTGGTTTTGGTAGGCCTTCTATGGGGCGAGCATCATCCGGTCATTAAGAACCTGTGGACTTCAAGCTTTGTGGTTTTGGCAGGTGGCTGGAGTTTGATCTTAATGGCCTTCTTTTATTTGTTGATAGACGTGGTTCAGGTAAAAAAATGGGCAATGCCGTTTGTCTGGATTGGAATGAATCCGATTGCGATTTACTTGCTCTCAAGTGTGGTAGATTTCACTCATATTGCTGAGCGGGTTTTAGGTGGATCGGTGGCAGATTGGGCGAATGGAATGGTGTCCGGGCTGGGTGCCCTAGTGGTCGCGGTGGGTGGAATGATCTTGATACTTTGGTTGTGCCGGACCCTCTACAAACGGAAGATATTTTTCCGGATTTAGGGGAGATGCGGGGGTGTCCAGAATGTGGTTTTCCCATGGATCACTTTGGGGTGAATCATTGCCCCAAATGTGATGGTCCTGCACCGCGCGATATCCGGGAAGGGATGTTAGAAGTGGATGTGGCGCATGCTGGGGAAACGTGGGAGCATGCGCGGGAGAAAATCATGGAGGCGCTGAATCAGGCGATTCATTATCGCCACGCAGGTTTAAAAATTGTGCACGGTTATGGTTCGACGTCGGGTCACTCCATCATTGGTCCGCGAGCAACGGCTTTTTTGCGCCATTTGGCTGAGGAGCTGGGAGGAAGATATGCGAGTGACAGGAATAACCGTGGGGCTTCGATTATTTGGCTGAATCGCTGATTACAAAGCTAGTTCTTCGGGAAGTCGATGCGCATTTGGTCTTCCTCGAAGATAATGCGTCCCCCCCCACGTTTCGTAATTTCTTCCTCCATGGTGGTGAGTTCATCGGAAAATAAATTTCGCAGGCTCTGAAAGGCATTATGGGTAAAGAAGAGGAATCCTTGTGGAACGCGAGCGGGGCCGAAGCGGCCACCTGCGGCAAGGAGATTCCAAATGCGACCGCCATCTTCGTAGATGTAGGTGGTGAAGGAACCGTCTTCTTTTTTCTTTCGTTCAATGCGAATGAACTTGGAAACGGTCTGAGGGTGGCCCTTAATTTCGCGCTCAATTATAATTTCGGCGCGACCGCCTTCTTCTTCATTAAAGCGGACCCAGACACCTTTTATTTTGACGTGGTCTGCAAGGAGTCCTTCTTGTCGGGCTTTCAGTTTGTTGGCGAGCCAAGTGTTGAGCTCGCGCTCGGTAATGGTGACACTGTCGATGCGGTTCTTGGCAGCGTCCTGGATGAGGCTGGGAATGCTGGATGGGTTATTCGTGCGATCATCTTCCAAGCGGCCCTTAATGTCTGAGAGGTCCTGCGATTGGAAGCCAAGGAAAATTCCGTAGCCAAGCGCCCCGACGAGAGAAAGAGTGAAAAGGATGAAATAGCGCTTCATGACAGAACAGTGAAGAGGTTGGGAGAGGCAGAGCCAACCATGAAATTGACGAATTTCAGAAGCGACAGAATGACCAACTTGTTTTGCGTGTCGTCCTCGAGACGGGATTTACGCAGCATCGACTTTAGTCGGAGGATTTGGTAGGCTTTGACTCCTTTTTGTCAGGTTTTGATGAGCTGGATTCGGAGGCTTTCTTCTCGCCGGCTTTATAAGAGTCTGACCGGTAGTCCGTTTCGTAAAATCCGGAGCCTTTAAAGATGAAGCCTGCGCCAGTTCCAAGAAGACGTTTGACCTGCCCACCACACTCTGCCAGAGGGCAGTCAGTGAGCTTTTCGTCATTCATGCTCTGAAAGACTTCGAAGACGTGATCGCATTTTTTGCACTGGTAGTCGTAGTTTGGCATGGCGTGGGTTTTTTACGCAGATTCTTCGGGGAAGTTTTCGAGTTCCCAGCCCTGTTGTCCGACTTCATCGGCCAATTCCTTAAATTCAGTAAGTTCGGCATTGGTGAAAAGAAGTCCGCCGGCCGCGTCAGTACGCTCACGGAAGCCGGCTTCGATTTGTCCGGGAAGGAGGCACTTTTCGTTTCCGTGACCTAGGATGTCATCGAGGACTGCTTTCATGTTCGCTGATTGATCGCCGTGAACGAACGCTCCGCTGGACCAAGCATCTGGGTGAATGACCTGAAAGTAGAAACAGGAAGTTGTTTTGGTGCCTTTTCGCCCCCGTTCAGTAGGGAGGTAACCGCCAATGAACCCGCCGACGAGTTCGTTAATGAGAGCCATGCCGTAACCTTTGTGTGCTCCGAATGGCAGGAGGGATACAACTTCGTTGGGGTCGGTAGTTTCGTTGCCATCTTTGTCAACAGCGGCTCCGGGAGGGAGAGGCTTGCCTTCCCGTTTGAGTTGCTGGACGCGGCCCATGGCAACGGTCGAGGTGGCCCAATCGATGACGATGGGGAATCCATTCGCATCCTGTGTTGGGAACCCCCACGAGTGAGGATTAGTGCCAAGAGTAGGATGCTTGCCAAAGAAAGGAACGACTTCGGCTAGAGTAGAGGTGCAGTTGGTGTAAGCGATGTAACCTTTTTCGGCAGCTTTCATGACATATCCGCCGCCCCAAAGGTAATGGAAGGCGTTGTCGATCGCGACTTGACCAACTCCAAATTCATCGGCCATCTCGATGCAGCGATCAATGGCTGCTACGGCAACAGCTTGGCCTAATTTCTTGTTGGCATTCCAGACTTCAGAGGCCTTAAAGCGGTCATTGACGACTTCGATCTCTGCACCAGGAACGCAGCCTCCAGTGGCGGAGCCAAAAAGGTGGTCGAGGTGGAGAGCTTTGAGGGCATTGTGTGTGCGGATCCCGTGGCGAGCGGCTTCTTGGCAAACGGATGCGGCAACTGAAGATTCTTCTGCCGTGTAACCCCGAGCCTGATAGGCTGCGGCGACTAAATCATCATGTTTGTTAGCTGGGACTACCTGGAATTCGCTCATTTGTATGACGGGATTTATCGGGCGAGAGACTGGCTTTTTTAGAAAAGATGGCAAGTGCCAAGCCACTACCCGCTATGGATTAAGGTGATGGCGGCTTCTGGATTGATAAATAAGTAAGCCAAAAAACCATTTAGCTTAAGGGGTGATTGCAAAAATAAAAGGATCCTAAGGAGGTCGATTTTCGTTAACGATAACGAGTGGAACCCTTCCCTTACTTGCCGCAGTTTGACAGTAAGGGAGGTCTGCAATTTCAATATTGGTAACGAGTCACTGCTGATTTGATTTTGCGACCAATGACCTGATTTTTTTCCAGATTGGTTACTTCACGCGTGGGCGGAAGTTTGCTTTGGTTTTAACACTGGTGGTGTTTCGCATTTTACTCTTCCACTCTTGTGGCTTTTCTTTAAATACAGTGTCGTCCCCATAGCCCTTTTGTAGTTTGAGGAGTTGTTTTCGGACATCGTTGATTAGCTCTTTTTTCTCGGGGTTACCATAAAGGTTTTTGAGTTCATCAGGGTCGGTTTTGAGGTCGTAGAATTCCCATTCTCCGAATTCATAGAAGTTGATGAGTTTGTAGCGTTCGGTGCGGATACCATTGTGGCGGGGGACTTGATGGTAGGAGGGGTACTCGTAGTAGTGGTAGTAGATGGATTTGCGCCAGTCATCGGGCTTATTGCCTTTGAGTAGTGGCACGAGAGAAGCGCCTTGCATGTCGCTGGGCGTTTCCACCCCGGCCATCTCGAGGAAGGTTTGCGCGTAGTCTAGGTTTTGAACGAGGTCAGTATTGCGTGAGCCGGGTTTAATGACGCCAGGCCAAGAGATGATAAGAGGCATTTTCAAAGATTCTTCGTACATCCAACGTTTATCGTACCAGCCGTGGTCGCCAATATAGAATCCTTGATCAGAAGAGTAGACGAAGACCGTGTTGTCGGCGAGGTCCTGATCTTCAAGCGCTTTACGGAGGCGCGCCAAGTTCTCGTCAACGCCCTTGATAGCGCGGAGGTAGTTTTTAGCATAGCGCTGGAACTTCCAACGGACGAGATCACGACCGGTGAGTTTGGCTTCGCGGAACGCTTTATCCTTGGGGTCGTAAGCGGCGCGCCAAGTTTTTAGCTGATCCGGGGTCATGCGTTTCATGTTTATGTAGGCGGAGCGGTCCTCGCTTGGACGGCGCTGTTTGGGGAAATCTAAGTCTGGGGTGAGATCGGTAAAGAGGTCATGGTCGAGATACATGTGACGATCGATTTCCATCTCCTGATGCTGGGCTGGGATGCGTCCTTCGTATTGGTCGAAGAGGGTTTTGGGCTCTGGAATATCGATGTCATCGTAGAGATGAAGGTGGCGCAGGGCTGGCATCCAGGTGCGGTGTGGGGCCTTGTGCTGACACATGAGCATGAAAGGCTTACCCAGTTCCTTGGATTCCTTGATGAAGTCGATGGCCATGTCAGTGACGATGTCGGTGCAGTAGCCATTGATGATCTTACGGCCTTTTGGGGTAAGCATAGCGGGATTGTAGTAATCGCCCTGACCTGGAAGGACGGCCCAGGAGTCGAAGCCCTGGGGTTTTCCCTTGAGGTGAGATTTACCGTAAAGGGCGGTATGGTAACCAGCGGCACGGAGAATTTTTGGGAAAATCTGTTGGTTCCAGTCGAAGGAATTCCCGTTGTTCATGAAGCCATTTTTATGGCTGTGCTTTCCGCTCATAATGACGGCGCGAGAGGGACCGCAAATGGAGTTAGTGCAGAAGGAATTCTCAAAAAGCATGCCGTCGTCGGCGAGCTTGTCGATTTCGGGGGTTGGGTTTACTGATTTAAGCCAGCCATTGTAAGCGCCTATGGCGTGAGGAGCATGGTCGTCAGTGAAGAAAAAGACGATATTGGGCCGCTTTTTTTCAGCGAGGATGGTTACGGGAAACAGCAGGAAGATCAAAAACTTCATTCACGGACCTTAGGGAATCGGGAAAGACTTGTCCAGCGAGGGAGGCGTGATTGACTTCTAAAGACGATGGTTAAGGTATTTGTTTCAGGTTGTTATGATATTTTACATGCGGGGCATTTGCAGTTTTTTGAGGAGGCTAGGGCTTTGGGGGATCATTTGACGGTTTCGTTCGCAAATGAGGATATTCTTTGGAAGCACAAGGGCCGCAGGCCTTCGTTACCGGATGATCATAAGGCTGAGCTTTTGCGTTCACTGGTAATGGTAGATCACGTAGTCGCTGGTAATGGGGAACGAAAGGGGTTGGATTTTGAGCCGATTTTCCGCGAGCTTAAGCCGGATATTTTGGCGGTCACGGAGGATGATCAATTTGGGGAGCTAAAAGAAACCCTGTGTCAGGAATTGGGGTGTCGATATGTCTGCCTGCCGAAGACCCCTCCGAAGTTTGAGCCGATTTCGACGACGGCTATTGTAAATCGGATTAGTGGGGTGACTGAAGCACCTCTGCGTGTTGACTTTGGCGGAGGCTGGCTCGATGTGCCGAAGTATGCTCGAAAGGGCGGTTTTATTGTGAATTGCGCGATTTCGCCAAAGGTGAGTTTACAGGATTGGCCTTATGAGCAGAAGGCGGGGCTGGGGGGGAGCGGAGCTTGGGCCTTGTTAAATGGAAAAGATTCGGTGCAGTCTGAGCTGGATTTGGGCGTAGGTTGGCAGGATCCTGCGGTGATTCGAGAGACTGGGGTTTGTGTCTGGAAGAGTGGAGAAAAACCGCGTCTGGATTTGAAACGGGATGGGGCGTTTCTGAGTGGATGCATGGGTCTTCTCTGGACCGGAAAGCAACACGATACACCAGGTTCAGTGGGTTTTGAACGGGATTACGATTTGATTGAGCGCGCGGGAGCAGTGGCTAAAGAGGCAGTGATGACCGAGTCAATTGCTAGGCTGGCTGAGGCGGTTTTGATGTCCTACTCAGCCCAGTTGGGGGAGGGGATGAAGGATTTGCCTAAAATTATGGGTAGTGTGGCTCGGAAATACTGCGGAGGTGGCCATGGGGGTTATGCGCTGTATCTTTTTCCTTCGCGGGAAGCAAGGGATGCTGCACCTGGCCTAGTTGCAGTCGAGCCGTGCTACGGCTAGAGGGGGCGCTGCAGGGTCATTGTTCCTTTGTCACCATTGCCTTGGAAGCGGCACTCAAATCGCGTCGGGCTGACTTGTCCTTTGATGCGATAGGTGCCGAAGTTATTGGGCAAAGTCATTGAGTGGTTCAAGGAAAGTGCTCCATCTTCCTGTGTGGTCGTGATGGGGTGGGTATAATCGCCGAATTGCAGTAAGCCCCAACCAGCGCGGTAGCGGAAGTTGTAAGTGCTGGGTGAGGACTCGTCTCTTTTGATCATGCACCAAAGTGGACCCTGATGCCCGTTGACTTCGCTTTTCCACGTTCCCTTCCAAGGGCCGGTGGGAGCGGGCTTGAGCTTGATGGCTGAGCGAAACTCGTTTTTAGATTCCTTAAAGTCTCGCTGGTAGCTAGAGCATGATACGAACAAAAGAGAGGCGAAGATGGAAAGCCAGAGAGGTTTCATCACGCTAAAGACAAATGCGTTTGAAGAGTTCGTTGAGCGGAAGCTGCATCCCGATGTAAAAATCACCAAAGTCAGCGAAGCGGGCGGAGACTTCATCGAAGCGCATCTCGTAAACGATGTTCTTAATTTCAATAGTGTCCTTGGCTAGGAGTGTGACACCCCATTCATGCTCGTCGAGTCCCGTGGATCCAGTTATGAGCTGGAGGATTTTCCCAGAGTATTTACGGCCGGTGGTGGCGTGTCCCTTCATGAGTTTGGCACGTGCGGCATGATCAAGAGAATACCAGTTGTAGTGATCACTGGGCGCGCGACGCTTGGACATCGGATAAAAACAGATAACAGGCCAGTCGGGGAGAGCCGGATAGAGACGGTGCTGAAGGTAGTGCTTCATGCGTTCGTCGAATTCCTTGAGGGCGGCTTCGAATTCCTCGCTGCCTTCGGCCATGCCTTGCTCTCCGATTAGGGTATCTTTTCCATACTGCTCCGAAGTTGTGGTGTATTCTGAGCGCTCGGTTTGGGAGAGGTAGGAATAGGTAGGCGTTAGGACGTCGGGTCCCAGAGCAAGAGTGAGCCGCTTTTCGAAATGAGTGGCGTCATGCAAGTCGGGGGTGAGGAGCATGAAACCTAGGTCGGCCTTTGGAGTGGCTACGGCGAAGATGAGAAGCTGAGTGTCTTTGTGTGAGCGAATTTCTTGGACCAATTCGCTGAGTTCGGTTTTGGCCTGGCGTTGCTCGGCTTCGGATAAAAGCGACCATTGGCTATGATCAACGGAATAGTAAAGATGCATGACGTGCCAGCCTTCGACGGGCACGAGGGGGGGTAGATTATCGGACATGATTTTTATTTTTCTTTGCGGTTCGCTTCGATACGGGCCTTGACAATTGGATCGGCTGCCTCGGAGCCTTCGACAATAGCGAGGGTCCAGGGAGCGATGTCTTGGTTGATGTAAGGATTGATTGTGGTGGGATTATTGAATCCATCAGTGGCGTAGACTGAGATCTCATCCGAGTTATTTTTCTCAAATTTACCATTCGTTACGGAAAGGTTGAGAATGTCGCCGATTAGCTGGTCTTCACCATCGCGGAAGCTCACTTGCAAGTTAGAGGAACCTTCTTCACTGATTTTGATGGAGGCACAGGGGATGAGGCGTGCTTCGATCACTACGCCGACGTCGGGATCGTCGCCCTCGCGGACGGGCTCTCGCCACCACGTTTCGACGCTTTCAATAGTGATGGATTCGCCTTGAATTGGAAATTCTTCCTTATACTCAACGAGATCGCCATTTGGAGCAGCATCGAGATAGGTATAGATTCCCCAAGCCGCCAAACAAATCAAGCTGGCCAAGAGAGCTCCAATGATCATTTTTTCGTTCCTGTTCGTAGGGCTTGCCTCCTGCTTAGTTTCTTTGACCCGGTATCGCCGCGCCGTGGACGTTGGCTCAGAAGGGGCGGCTGGTTCGGGCTTTTGAGAAGGGGCTGGTTCATCGTCCGGGTCGTTCAAAATTTCTTCCAGCGGAGGTGCCGGAGTGTTCCGAGCGGATGCCGAATCGGTTGGCTGCTGTT
>ERZ802830.4418-NODE-4418-length-11304-cov-5.11317_pt1 | contig 11304 bp, 10 predicted proteins | sample MGYA00345654_ERZ802830 | MGnify/ENA primary metagenome ERZ802830 (study PRJEB30503, sample SAMEA104212375) | marine metagenome | biome: Westerlies Biome; feature: [SRF] surface water layer (ENVO:00010504) within the epipelagic zone...; material: water...
CTTGCATTGTCCGTAGCTGTGTGCATGGCAGTCATACGCGCACCGTGCTCTGCAGCATTCGAATCTAAAAGAGCCTTGAAAAGTTGCACTTTAAGAGATTTAGGAATTAAATCTTCAATGATTTCTTCTTTAGATGGTTCAAAGATGTAGTCGCCATTAGAAGTCGAATCCTCGTTTGACTCTGGTGCTTGAATTGGAAGGAACTGCTCCATTTCTACCTTTTGCGTTGCCGCATTCACAAATCGATTATACACAACATAGATGCGATTGAACTCACCTGATTTATATAATTCCATCAGTTCATTAGCCACCTCAGAGACATTCTCAAAGCTAAGGTCTGCATATACATCTTCGCGCTCAGTTAGAAATTCATTGGTAAAGAAACGATCCGTTCTTTTGTAAATATCTCTAATTTTTTTACCCAAACACATCACATGAACATTCTCAGAGTTATTAAACTCCGTTGAAATTGTTTGGTTTATATTCTTAACTACATTATTGTTAAAACCACCGCATAAACCGCGATTTGAGGTAATTCCCACAACCAATGTTTTACCTCCCTCACGGTCTTCCGAAAATGCATTTTCAGAAAGATCAAGTGTAGCACTCAAATTTGTTAGGATTTCTTTTAGCTTAACAGCATACGGTCTCATCTGCACAATTGCATCTTGAGCTCTTTTTAATTTTGCCGCAGAAACCATTTTCATAGCAGATGTAATCTGCATCGTTGATCCCACGGATGAAATTCTATTTCGTATTTCTTTTAAGTTTGCCATCGATAACCTTTTTTTGAGTTATGCTTTTACTTAATATTTACTTGCTAGTTCTTTGGCAACTTTTTCAAGTACCGCAGTGTTCTCATCTGTGTATTTACCAGACTTTAATGAAGCCATAACATCTGAATGTTTTGCTTCTAAGAAATCTAAGTATTCATTTTCGAAATCCTTCACTTTGTTAATCGGAACATTTTGAATAAGACCTTTTGTACCAACATAGATAATTGCAATTTGTCTCTCAACTGTAAACGGGTCTCCTTCTCTTTGCTTCAATATCTCCACGTTACGAGCCCCTTTATCCAAAACAGATTTTGTAGCTGCATCCAAATCAGATCCAAACTTAGCAAAAGCCTCAAGTTCTCTATATTGAGCCTGATCAAGCTTCAAAGTACCTGCAACCTTTTTCATTGATTTAATTTGCGCAGAACCTCCAACACGAGAAACGGATATACCCACGTTAATTGCTGGTCGAATACCAGAGTTAAACAAATCCGACTCTAAGAAAATTTGACCATCTGTAATCGAAATTACATTTGTTGGAATATAAGCAGAAACGTCACCCGCTTGGGTTTCAATTATAGGAAGTGCTGTTAAAGAACCTCCACCTTTCACTTTGTCTTTTAATGAAGCGGGAAGGTCATTCATTTGCTTTGCAATCGTGTCATCAGAAATAACCTTTGCCGCCCTTTCAAGTAGTCTTGAGTGAAGGTAAAATACATCTCCCGGGTAAGCCTCACGGCCCGGAGGTCTTCTTAAAAGAAGTGATACCTCACGATAAGCAACTGCTTGTTTTGATAAATCATCATAAATAATCAATGCTGGTCTACCTGTATCTCTAAAGTACTCTCCAATCGCCGCTCCAGTCATAGGTGCATAAAACTGCATTGGTGCTGGATCAGATGCGTTAGAGGCAACAATAGTCGTATATGCCATTGCTCCCGCGTCTTCTAATTTCTTAACAATTCCAGCAACCGTTGATCCTTTTTGACCAATTGCAACATAGATACAATAAACGGGCTCTCCTCTATCGTAAAATTCTCTTTGATTGATAATCGTATCGATCGCAACAGTCGTTTTACCCGTTTGACGGTCACCAATGATCAGCTCTCTTTGACCTCTTCCAATTGGAATCATCGAATCAACTGCTTTAATCCCAGTCTGAAGTGGCTCGTTTACAGGCTGACGAAAGATAACACCAGGTGCTTTTCTTTCAATTGGCATATTGTGCAACTCTCCTTCTATTGGGCCTTTACCGTCAATAGGTTGGCCAAGTGTATTTACTACACGGCCAACAACTCCTTCACCTACTTCAACAGAAGCAATTTTACCAAGTCGACGAACAGTGTCTCCCTCTTTTACCGTTGACGATTTACCAAGTAATACCGCACCAACGTTATCTTCTTCAAGGTTCAACGCAATACCTTGCATTCCTCCGTCAAATTCAATCAATTCACCGTACTGAACACCTGTCAATCCGTAAATTCTCGCAATACCATCTCCAACTTGCAGTACAGTTCCTACTTCTTGCAACTCTGCTTCCGATCGAAAGCCCGAAAGCTGTTCTCTCAAAATTGCTGAAACCTCTGCTGGTTTAATATCTGCCATGTTATTTGTTTTTTAAAAATTAATTAGCCAATTCTATTTTCATTCTATTCAATTGTGTAGCAATGGAAGCATCAATTTGCTTATCATCCATTTTCACAATAAATCCTCCGATTAAAGATGGATCTACCTCTTCAGTCACTTCAAAATCTCCTTCAACATGAGCTTTTAACTTATCGAGTATCTGAGCGAGGGTTTGTTTTTCTAATTTAACAGCACTGGTAACCGAGACCGGAACAATGCCATTTTGTTTTTTGAGCAAAGTCACATAAGCGCTTGCTATCTCCGTGAGGAGATATTCTCTTTTATTTTTTGTAATCAATTCAACGAAAGATGATGTCAGCTCTGTAAATTCAGGAAACAAAACCTTTAAAATCGAAATCTTTTTATCTGTCTTGATAATGGGGGAATTCAAGAAAATTTGAAATTCTCCTGACTCGTTTCCTGCCTCAACAATACGTTCCATATCTGAAGCAACTAGGTCTACAGAGTTGGACTCTGAAGACAGTTCTAAAATTGCTTTTGCGTATCGAATCGCTGACTTAGTTGATCTCATGATTAATTCATATTGATATCTGACGCCAAATTATTGGCAAGCGCTTTTTGCTTTTCGTCAGATGATAATTCTGTTCTAACAACTTTCTCTGCTATTTCTAATGAAAGCGCCGCAACATGCGTTTTAAGCTCTGCCATTGCTGCTGCTTTCTCTGAACGAATTGAATCTCTTGCTGAATCAACAATTTTCTGCGCCTCTTCTTTCGACTTATCTTTAGCAGCCTCGATCATCGCGTTGGAGGTCTGCTTAGCATCTTTTAGGATCTCATCTCGTTCAACCTTTGCTGCCTTCAGAATCTGATCATTTTCGGCCTTCAAGGTTTTCATTTCCTCGCGCGTTTTTTCAGCGAGCTCTAATGCCTCTTCAATACTGTTTCCACGTTCGTTTACGGCTGTGAGGATTGGCTTCCATGCAAATTTTGCCAACAAGAAAAGTAATGAGCAGAAAACAAGTCCTGTCCAAAACAACAATCCAAAATCTGGTAATACTAAATCCATTTCTTTTAATTTAAATTTTAAAAATTCTGCCACTGCCAACCGCAGCAGCAGAATTCATTCTAATTACTACGCTGGGTTACCTCCTAAAAGGCCAATTACAACACCGAATAATGCCACACCCTCAATCAAGGCTGCTGCAATAAGCATTGTTGTTGTAATCTTACCTGAAGCTTCAGGGTTACGTGCGATACCTTCCACGGCTTTTCCACCGATTTGTCCGATACCAATACCTGCTCCTAAAACTGCAAGTCCTGCTCCAATTGCTGCTATACTTCCGTACATACTATATAGAATTTAAAAATTACTAATTAATGGTGTGCCTCTTCAACAGCAGCACCGATAAATAAAGCCGATAACATCGCAAATAAATACGCTTGAAGAGCGGCTACTAAAAGCTCCAAAATCGATATAAACAAAGCCATAGGAACTGACAAAGCACCCCATGCCACACTCTTGTTTATAAAGATGATAGAAATCAATGCAAGAATGATAATGTGCCCTGCCGTAATATTGGCAAACAAACGAATCATTAAAGCAAAAGGTTTGGTGAAAATCCCAACGATTTCAATAGGAATCATGATGGGTAGCAAAAGCTTAGGAACTCCAGGAGGAGCAAATATGTGCCCCCAATAGTTTTTATTGCCATTTACTAAAATGATGACCAGCGTTAGCGCGGCCAAGAAAAATGTAACTGAAATATTTCCTGTAAGATTGGCACTTCCTGGGAAAATTGGTATCATTCCAAGTAAATTGTTGATCCAAATAAAGAAGAATATGGTCAACAAAAATGGAACGAACTTTTTGTACTTCTTTTCGTTGATGTTTGCTTTCGCAATATCATCTTGAACAAACAGAATAATAGGCTCCATAAATTTGGCAATTCCCTTCGGCGCCACGGCTCCATTTGTTTTGTAAAACCTAGCACATGAGAACATGATGATGAATACCAAGAAGGACCCAATGAAAAGCGACGTGACATTTTTGGTAATTGAAAAATCCATTGGCTTTACATTTCCATGCACGTGACCGTCTTCAAAATGAAGGGCTCCATGCTCATCTAATGCGTATATTTTCTCATGGAACATCCCAAAACCTTCAGCAGGACCAACACCCTTGTAATAATGATTTTCTCCTTCATGAACGAACTCACCATGGTAAAGATGAGAAGATGAGAAGGTTTTAATTCCTTCATCTGTTTTCAGTATCACAGGTAGATAAATCGCTGTTCCGCCGTGCTCCGGACCCCATAGGTGCCATTCATGGGCGTCTTTAACGTGATGCATGATCATCTCGCTCACATCAAATTCTTTTTCATCATGACTTTCTTTTCCATGCTCATTCGCCAAGGTGGCAAAAGAAGTCATTGAAAAAACGAGTGCAATTAAGATATTGTTTACTGCTTTTTTCACGTTAAAAATGTCTTTTCAAAAATTTTGGGCAAAGGTAACTAAACTTTTAAAAGAAACAATACAAATGAATGAAGATTTAGGGGTGAAATTAAGACCTAAATCTCTTGTAAATTCGAACAGCAATCATGAGGCCTATGCCCACTGCGAAAAAACCTAGCGTTCCATACACCCAATTCAAGGTACTTTTTAAGACTACCAAGAATACAATTGCTACCAAAAACAAGGTTGCTAACTCATTCCAAAGCCGAAGCTTCGTGCTTGACCAAGCCAGTTTTTCATGTTGAATGTTGAACATGATTTTCTGCGTAAAAAAATGGTAGATAATTAACAAGAAAACAAAACCCAGTTTGAGGTGCATCCATGGTTGAGAAAGATAATATTCATAATTCAAAACAATCATCCAAGTTCCAAAAATAGTTGTTAAAACCATGGACGGTGTGGTGATGATCCACCAGAGCTTTTTTTCCATGACTTCGAATTGTTCACAAAGAATGTCTCTTTTAGCCTTTTCTCCAAGCTGCGCCTCTCTATGATAGATGAACAGTCTGACCATATAAAACAACCCGGCAAACCAACAAACAACAAAAATAATATGTAATGATTTTAATACATCAAAGCTCATGTTACAAAAATACATTTTAATGTCCATTTGTCCTTACCTTGTTTTTTTAGTTTATTGGCGTTAATATTGTTTTGAAGTACCTTCATTCTATGAAACTTGGCTTAATTCTTTTTTTTAGTATCCCATTTTTGCTTTTTAGTCAATACAAATTGCTTTCTACTGAAGGTCAATATCAGGGAGACAAGCTTTTTATCAAAAATCCGAAGCAGGTCGATGGCTTTGGTTATTGTATTATTAAAGTAACTGTCAATGGAGATGTTCTTCCGGCGTCTATTCAATCTCCAAACTTCGAAGTTGACTTCAGTCTATTTAATCTGGAGGTAGGCGCGGATGTTTTTGTGGTCATCGAACATTTTGAAGGATGCACACCTCGTTTTCTTAATCCTGAAATCCTTTTACCCGAAAGCACCTTCGTCCTTGCTGATATTAAAATGCGCGAAAATACATTTCTTGAGTGGTCAACTACAAATGAAACAGGTATTTTAGATTATGATATTGAACAATTTAAGTGGAATCACTGGGTCAGTGTCGGCCAGGTTCGAGGAAAAGGAGGAGTGACTAAAAATAAATACTCTTTTAAGGTTCCCCTGCATTCAGGAATCAATAAATTCCGGGTAACACAAACCGACAACTCTGGAGAAAAACGTGTTTCTACAGAAGTTACACAAGAATCAAGTATTAAGGAGTTTTCAATGACACCAACAAGTGTACGTGATGATATATTCTTTTACTCTGGAGGTAAGAAAAAGAAAACCCGATATGAAGTTTTTGATGCCTTTGGAAATCTACTCAAAGTGGGATTCGCAGACCATGTAGATTGTAGAAATATTGTAAATGGGATCTACTACATGAATTACGATAATAAAAATGAAAAGTTCTTAAAAGCCAGCGAATGATAAAAAAAATTGAACACCTTGGCATTGCAGTAGCATCGATAGAGGCATCTCTTCCTGTTTTTGAAAAGCTTCTTGGCAAGAAAATGTATAAAACCGAAATTGTTGAATCAGAAGCGGTTAAAACTGTTTTTATTGAGCTAGGCGAATCAAAAATAGAGCTACTAGAAGCAACGGATCCAAGCTCTTCAATCGCTAAGTTCTTGAAAAAAAATCGAGAAGGATTTCATCACCTCGCGCTGGATGTTGAAGACATTGAAGCTGAAATAGCCCGTTTAACTGAGGAAGGATTTGTTCTAATACATTCTGAACCAAAGGCCGGAGCTGATAATAAAAAAATAGCTTTTCTACATCCGAAGTCTACAAATGGTATGCTGATTGAGCTTTGTGAGGAAGTAGTTTAATCTTTATATTCATTCTTATCCAAACGCTTCATTACAACCTTCAGGTTTTCTTTCTTCTTCTTTCTTCTTGCCGCGATGGATGTTTTGGTAAAGAATTTGTGCTTTTTCAGAAAGTCTACCTGTATCTTATCCCAAGTGCGATCGCTATCTATTTTCCCCATTCCTCTTAGCTCTAATCTCAGTCGGTTAGAGATCTCTTCAAAATCATCACGTCCTAAGTAATCAAGATCAGCATCACAAATAATCTCTTGTAGTTTATTGATAGGCTTGTGCGGGATTTCAGTCACATGAATGAGCTCTACTATTGTTTTAATGTGCTGTTCTGTATAGCCATACTTCGGCAGCCACTCTGACGCCATTGTAGCGCCTATACTTTCGTTGTTTTCATACTGTTTTACAAAACCTGCATCGTGTAAAATCGCCGCCGTTTTTAATAAAAAAAGCCCTTCATCCGTAACCCCTTCGGAGAGCGCAATACGCTCAACAGCCTGGACAACATCTATAGAATGGTGCACAGAATGATAGAGTAATTTATCTGACAATCCAGCCTTTAAATAATCCAATACAAAATGCTCCGTTTTATAATATTTGATCGAGCTAAAATGATGGAGCTGTACAATTTCACTAAACTTATCATTTGGAAACAGTCCTTCCCCTTTTTCAGAGAGCTCAGGCTTTATTTTAAGCACAGCATAAGTATCGACCTCTATACCACCTTTGATTTTCACTTTCCCTTTCGGTATGCACTCAAAGTAAGGTTCTATAAACGTAAAAGTGGTTCCTGAAATCGTTACATCTCCGGGAGCACCAAACTTTTCCATCTGCTGTGCCTGATTCACCGTTGGACCCCAAACATCATACGCCAGCTTTAAATCCCCAATTATACCTGCTACAACAGGTCCTGTATGGATTCCAAGACGTATTTCCCAATAATCGCTGTGATTGGCAATTGCATCAAACTTCAGTTTCGACATATAATCCTGTATCTGCAAGGCAGCAATACAGGCATTCATTGGATTAATGGAATTGTCTATAGGTATGCCACCTGCACACATGTAAGCATCCCCTATTGTTTTTATTTTCTCAAGATCATTGTTCTGAATAAGCTCATCAAACCTTCTAAATAAAATATCCAAACGTTTGACAAGCCTACTCGGCCTCATTCTTCTTGAAATATTCGTGAAGCCAACTACATCTGTAAACATAACAGTCACCTTATCAAAAGCATTTGCTTCCACCTTTCCATTTACCTTCAGCTCTCTTACGACCTCCTCAGGCAGAGCGTTTGCCAACCAACGTTCGGCATTGTCTTTTTCAATTTGTAAAAGCTCTTGTTGACGTACTACATTGTTTTTTTCCGTTTCAAGAAGCTTACTTTGTTCTTCAATTCTTGATTTTTGATTGCTAATCTCTCGGGTTCTTTCAGAAACCTTTAGCTCCAGCTTCACTTGTTCTCTGCGTTCGGATTCAATTCTTCGCTTAAAAAATAAAAATGCCAATACTGAAACAATCAATGCGGCAATGGTCCAAAACCACCATGTACCCCAATAAGGAGGTAAAATAGATATTTCAAGAACTTTAGGTTTTTCACTCCACGACCCCTCACCAAGTTTCGCATAAATTTTTAATTGATAGTCTCCAGGGGATAATGAATTAAAAGTGATTTCACGGTTTTTTTCAATGAATCTTTCATTATATAAAGACCCAATAAGTTCGTATCTAAATTGTGTCAATTCAGGATTGGATAAATCACTGGTTTGGAATCGAATGGTGAAACTACGGTCTGTATATGGAAGCTCTATAAAGGATGTTTTTGAAATGGGTTGTTTCAAAGGCGAACCTTCCTGCCCAGGCTTTAGCCATTCTTTATTCAATTTGAACTTGGTGATAATGACCTCTTGCTCAGTATTCTCAATATTCAATTCATCAGGCCTAAAAACGTTATACCCGTATATAGATCCAAAAAACAATTCACCATTAGAGGAGTTGAAAAAGGCATTGGAATTAAACTCATTGCTGACTAGGCCATTTACCTCGAGATATGACTTAACATCAGCATTTAATGGATTGTAAGAAGCTATGCCCTTATTTGTACTGATCCATATTCTCCTGCCATCATTGAGGATACCGTAAATAATATTATTTGGTAATCCGCCTTTTTTGTCAATTTTCTTGATTTCTCCTGAGTTGAAATCTACATATAACATTCCAGAGCCATACGTTCCGAGATATAAATTACCCTTATCATCGTCACACAAAGCTGTAGCATAATCTTTCGTTACTTTTCGAATATTATCGTTTATTGGATGCGGCTGAATCGTATAATTGCCCTGATCATTCTTGACAAGAATATTAATCCCTCCTGAACTGGTTGCAAACCATATTCGACTTTTTCTGTCTTTGTAAATTACTCTGCATGTACCGGGCGAAAGTGATTCTTCAGGCCGGTTTATATTGTGCTCAAAACGTTTGGAAACTCCCGTTATTATATTATACAAGAATACTGCTCCCTTAGTCGCCAATAAATAATTGTCTGCATCTAGACTCTCTATTCCGTAGAGCCGATTGTATTTCGGTAAAATGATTGGATTAACGTAATTTAAACGGGTATAACCAAACGTTTGGTCTTCCTTAATTTCTAATTTAAAAAGACCGTCCTCAAAACCAACTAAAACTGTATTTGAATCAATTGAATAAGAAGACATAACATTAAACTTAGCCTCTTTAGTAGCAGATTCAGCATTTTGATTCCTCCTATTGAAATGGGTAAAAAGACCTGTTTTTCTATTCAGTCGAGACATCCCTAGGTCCGTCCCCACAAACAAATAATTTCCGCTACTGTCCTCTGTAAAGGTCCAAACATTTGACGAGGGCAAACTCTTTTTTAGATTTGCTCCAGGCCCCACACCTATGAAACCAGAATATTTAGGGTCAAAACTGGAAATCCCTCGTTCACTCCCAATCCACAATTTTTTGTTTTTATCCTCAAACAGGACATTCAAGTCATTGTACATGAGAGCACTCTTTTGAAACATATCCTGGGTACTGTTAATTAGCTCCCCTCCTTCATCAATTGTATAAAGCCCATTACCAATTGAGGCAAAAAACCACTGGCCTTGGGACAAGCAAATATTCTTGACCTGAATATTCTGAAGCTCAGGATAATTTTGAAATTCCCGCAGCAGACAATTGGCCTTTAGGTCTAGCTGGAATACACCGACATTTGAACCTACATAGATATTACTGTCTGAAGCAATAGTTATGTTCAAAATTGTAAAATCATCAAAACCTAAAACATCAGTCCTTACCTTCTTCAAGGTTTTAGAAGAAAAATTATAAATAAATAGTTCATCAGTTCCTGAATGAATAATTAAACTATTTTCAACATATGTTGCGGAGCTAATTTCAAGAGCACTGTTCCCCCAATTAAGCAACTCAAAAGAATTTTTATCCCTATCAAACCTATATAAGCCTTGGTTTAAGGTAGCAATCCAAAGGTCATCTCCCTCACCAATCGAGATAGATGAGATGTCCAAGTTTTTTTTATTGCTGGGTGTGTATGTTTGAAATTTCTCTTTATTTGGATTGTATTCAGTAAGACCATTGTGCGTTCCAAACCACAACGTACCATCCTGTGTTTTGGCAGAGCTTGTGATAAAAGGATTATTAATGCCTTCTTCCTCATCTGAATTGAAGATTTCAAATTTGTCGCCATCAAATCTATTGAGTCCATCTTGCGTACCAATCCATAAAGCACTATTATCGTCCTGTAGAATTGTATTCACCGTGCTTTGAGAAAGCCCGTTATTAATCGTATAGTTGTTAAAGCGGTAAACCGATTGTGCTCCTATAAAACAGGGAAGAAACGCGACGAGAAATACAAGATTTTTCACTCGTTTAAAGGCTATTGCTCTGCAGAGTCACTTGCATTATTGACCTGTATTAAAGAGTTTTCCATATCGCGGTCAAACATATACATCCCTCCTGAATCCGTTCCGATTAAGTTTAGCTTGTCAAGAATTGTACGGGCCAAAGCCTCTTCTTCAAGCTGCTCTGAAACATACCACTGAACAAAGTTATGGGTCGTATAATCTTTTTCCTGAAGACAAATGTCTACTAAATTATTGATACTAGCCGTAACGCCTATTTCATGCTGGAGAAGTGATTCAAATACACTCTTTAAGTTCTTGAATTCGTGCGGTGGTTTTTCCAATTGAGGAACTTCTGCTCTACCACCACGCTCATTTACGAATTTCACGAGCTTAAGCATATGGAAGCGTTCTTCATCTGAATGTGTATACATGAAATTAGCGGTTCCATTTAAGCCATTGGACTCTGCCCATGAAGCCATGGATAGATAATATTGAGATGACGATGCCTCTTTTTTTATTTGGTCGTTTAATGCTGCTTCTACTCTTTTGTTCATAATTATGCGTATTTAAGTTTCAAGATAACAAATGATATTGAAAAAAGTTATTGATTACATCTTAAAAAACCATGATATCATTGGAAGCGGAAAAGTATAGCTCTCCGAATCGTCCCATG
>ERZ802830.4422-NODE-4422-length-11295-cov-6.97215_pt1 | contig 11295 bp, 12 predicted proteins | sample MGYA00345654_ERZ802830 | MGnify/ENA primary metagenome ERZ802830 (study PRJEB30503, sample SAMEA104212375) | marine metagenome | biome: Westerlies Biome; feature: [SRF] surface water layer (ENVO:00010504) within the epipelagic zone...; material: water...
TCTAATAAACCAACAATGCTCATTTAAGTAGTCGGTTGCTTTATACCCATTTAGATTTAATTTTCTAAAACTATCGGTATCTCTAAAAGAATTATCCTTTAGATCATTTTGCATGATGGGATTCACTTTATTTTTCAAAAGCAAAAAATTCCATAAAGGTTGATCACGATATGACATATCTTCTTTTAGATACAATTTCCACAATTCTTGTGTAATATTTCTAACCACGTCACTTGAAAAATCATAACCAAAGCAAGTGTTTTCAAAATACTGAGGATAATCAAGGTTTACAGAAAAATCGTATGTCATTAAAATACGTTTTGTTTTTTCTATTGATTCGGCAGTATCTCGTTTGCTAATCATTATTCTTTCGAATTCTGCATTTACTCCACCATCTCTACACACTTTTTTATTGTGATGTGCCTGTGCAAAAGGAAATGTTTTTTCATTTTTTATTTTAGTCGCAAGAGAATTCCAATCTTTTTTTTCATTGGGAACAACCCAAGCATCACAATAGAAAATTACATCATACTCTTTTTGTATAGAGTCAAAATAATGCCACGATAAGAACTTTGTATATCTTGATTTTTTAATATTGCAGTTTACATTTGAAATATTTTTATTGTTAGCAATGTTAATAACATCCCATGATGTATCAAGTAATGTGGGATCTAAATTTGTAAACAGAAAATAATCGTAGTTTTCATTTCTTTCAAAGTGACCTGGTTTGTCAAGTTGATCAAAATTGTTCTCATCACAGAACAAGGCAGATGTAAAGCATATTTTCATAATAAATTCAGTTTAGTTTGTTTATTATAAATAGATAATCGTTTGCTATTTTTGACAACGAAGTCTTCTCTTTAATCGATCTCATAATTTCAAGGCCTTGTTTCCACAATACCTTTTTATCTGCATAATCTGCCTTTATCAAATCAAACATTTCTTTGATTGATTTCAAATCTGTGTTCTTTAGTATAAAGGGATACTCGTTGGGTAGAATGTCTTTAATTGCTTCTTCGTATGTAGTCAGAATATTATGGTCAAGCGCACTTGCAGTAACAACCTTTGCACTGGTTTTATATTTAGACTCAGGTCCATCATTTTTTCTGATGCTGATGTGGCAGTTAAAATGAATTTTAAGACTTGCCATCGCATCGGGATTTCTGGTTACCACAATTTTTTTGTCGTTGTTCACCAAGTCGGATACATCCTTTCCAATTTCCGTATCGTAGAATCTAACTTTGTATTCGTCTGCCAAAGTTCTATAATGAAGGAAATTATCCGTATGTGCCAAGGACGCAACTGACCCAAGAAATCCAAATGTAAGATTGCTCTGATTTTCTTTTTGTGCAGTTGATATTCTTGGGTCCCAATGATGATGAATTACGGATATGTCTTTTAATGAAATGTTATTTTCATTATGAATTTCCAATTTCATAAACTCATTGTTTACAATCAAATGATCCACCATCCCACTTTGAATTACCGACTGCACCAATTCTTTTTGATAAATGTAATTGTCAACTACATCATAAACATGGTTATTTTGTGGAAGTTGTTTAATTAAATCCGGATTGATATTCTTGACCCAAACGAATAACGAGTTTATTTCATCTTTTGGTATTTCCGATTCTGTTACAACTTTTGATTCAACTCCAAGTTGATTAAGTTGGTCAGATATTTGAATACCTCTCAGAATTGCAGAACCTTGATCTTTTTTTGCTACAACAAAAAAAATCATTCATTTTAATCCCAAACTTTTTTTATACGATGGCATCCAATCTTCAAGTTTCATTGTTGGTTTCCAATCTAATAATTTACGAGTTTTGGAATTGTCTGCCAATGTTTCTCTTGGTTCAATAACAGGATCACGATACTCAATAGGACCTCCTATCATTTTAGCAATATCATTTACCGAACGATTATCTCCGTTACCAACATTAAGAATTTCTCCTTTGCCAACTTTGTCGGACATACTTGCTTTAATGTTTGCTGATACCACATCACCAACATAAGTAAAATCTCTGCGTTGTTCTCCGTCTCCGTTTATCGTTAAAGGTTTTCCTTCTAATCGTTGATTCGCAAAAATTCCCATTACCAACGAATAATCTCCTTTGGTTGGTTGACGTTCTCCGTATACACTAAAATAACGAAGGCACACCGTATCAATGTCGTGAATCGTTGAATATAATTTACAATAACATTCTCCGAAAAGTTTTTGTAATCCATACGGACTTAATGGATTTCTTGGAGCAGTTTCAGGAGTTGGTAAATACTCCTCTGTCACATTTCCGTATACAGACGAAGAAGAACTAAATACAAATCTGCGTACATTGTGTATTCTCGCAAGATTCAGTAAATTTAAAGTACCACCCACATTTACCGTATTCCATGTGTATGGATCAACAATAGAAGGTTGCACTCTGGTTTTTGCAGCCAGATGGAAAATTGTATCAACTCCTTCAAAAAGTTTTCCAATTTCATCTAAGTTTACCCATTTTTTAGTTGGATCAAATGAAGCAATATTAAGTTTATGAAATTGTGCTTTTTTATTTATATTTCGTTTTTTTCCAAGTGATAAATCATCAATTATAATAACCTCATGATTACTCTCAATGAGTTTATCCACTAAATTGCTTCCTATAAAGCCCGCACCACCTGTTACTATATATTTCATAAGTTTATATTCCCAATATAAATATAAACTTTATTATAAATTTATTATAAATCACATAGTAACTTCCCAAGAATCATCAGTTGATCCCCAGTCACGATATTTTTCTTCACCACCTCTTGCTGACCAATCACTATCAATAACCAAACGACTACTGATACCACCTCTTGGATTGCTTTTCAAAACTAAACGCAAACGATCCGGAGCATAAACTTCCATTAAATGATCGTACACAACATTAATAAGTCGTTCATATGAAACAACGATGTTACGCAACTGATATGTGTATTGCTTTAAACTTTTAAGTTCAATGATTTTCTTGGTTGGATAAATTGTGATGTAAAGCACACCGAAATCTGGTTGTTCGTTCACACCTAGAAATGTAAACTCAGGAACTTTTACTTTGATTTCGTAAGGTTCTTTGCTTGGATTTGGAATGCTTTTTAAGATGCTTGAATCAATCGCATCGTACAATAATACTTTTTCTTTTTCGTTTTCCATTTTATTTAAGTTCCGCAAAAATTTGCTTTTTATTTTCATCAATCATTTCCCACGAAACATCGTTACGGCCAAAGTGTCCGTGATAAGAAGTTTTGCGATAAATAGGTTTTCTTAATCCAAGAAACTCAATGATTCCATTTGGAGTTAAATTGAAATTCTCAGTTACTGCATTTTCAATGTTGGTCTCGGCGACTTTACTTGTGCCGAATGTATCAACACGAACACTCACAGGTTCTGCAACTCCGATAGCATAAGCAAGTTGAACTTCGCATTTTTCTGCTATTCCACTTGCAACGATTGTTTTGGCAACGTGCCGTGCCATGTAAGCCGCACTTCTATCTACTTTGGTAGGGTCTTTGCCACTAAATGCTCCACCTCCATGTCTTGCCATTCCTCCGTAAGTATCAACGATGATTTTACGACCAGTAAGACCTGTATCTCCGTGTGGTCCACCGATAATGAATTGACCTGTTGGATTGATATGAAACTTGGTGTCTATTAAATACTTTTCATCTACAACCTCACGAATAAGTGCTTCAATATCTGCTTTGATTGTTTCTTGCGTTACATCTTCATCGTGCTGAGTTGATAACACAATTGTATCTACACGAATTGGTTTATCGTTTTCATCGTATTCCACCGTAACTTGTGATTTGGCATCAGGACGAAGATACGGAATGCTCTTGGAATGTCGTGCTTCTTCTACTTTCTGAATAATTTGATGCGACAACATAATAGGCAATGGCATAAGTTCAGGTGTTTCATTGCAAGCATATCCAAACATAAGTCCTTGGTCACCTGCTCCTGCTTCTTTATGCTCACCTTCACCTTCGTTGACACCCAAAGCAATATCAGCACTTTGACGATCAACTGTAAACAATACAGAACATCCGTTTGCACTTATTCCGTATTTTTCATCGGTGTATCCAATGTCCGATAAAACTTTTCGTGCAATTTCTTGAAAGTTTACCCAACCATCTGCGGTAATTTCACCACCGACAACAACTAATCCTGTTGTTGCAAATGTTTCACACGCAACTCTTGCATTCGGGTCCTGTGTTAAAAACGCATCAAGAACTGCATCTGAAATTTGATCGCATACTTTGTCAGGATGTCCACTTGACACCGATTCTGATGTAAATAATTTTTTGTTCATAATTTATTAGTTTCCGAATTCGTAATCAAAGTGTTTAATGTCATCTGTGTATCTTTCGGCAACTGCATCAATCATCCATTGTTCATCGTATGTCTCTGTATAAGGACGATGCTCACTTTTGTTTTTGTGAACGATTGTTGGTTCAGGTAAACCGATTTGCTTGAAAGCATACTTTATATCATGTTCTAAATTTTCCACTTTTCCTACAAAGTCTAACATATTATTTCCATCGTTGTCAAGAACCCAATCAATTTGACGATTGCGTTTTTTGTTTGGTTTGCAATATTTTTTCAGATAATCTTTAAAGTTATCACATTCTTCATCTATTCGCAAGGTTTTTTCAACAAACCAAGTCGGGTCATATCCCATATCAACTTTTTTGAATTCCTCTGCCTTTCTCTTCAAATAGGAAAATGTGGAAAGTTTTCTGTCCCACGGGTTTCTAACCGTAGTAAACTTGAACCAGTTGTTCCAGTCCCAATTCTGTTTATCTGCTTTGTGATATCTTTCATCAAAATAATACTTCATTTTTTTAGCAGGAATATGATGATAGCATATTGTTTGCTTATCACCACACGATTGCATATCCGAATAAGGATCTAACATTGAACGTACTGTTTCACTTGCCGTTTTGTGTATGGAAATATACACAAATTTATGTTGATGAGACAACCTCATATAATACTAAAAATGGAGTTTATAGTGTTTTGTTAATTGCTCAATCAAAAAAGTTTTTGCAGTTTCTACATCATCCACAATCTTGAACAAATCCAAGTCTTTTTTGCTGATTGTTCCTGCTTCAATGAATTTGTCCCAACCAACAACATTTTCCCAAAAGTCTTTTCCGTATAAAATCGTTGGAACAGGTTTTTCAATCTTTTGACATTGAATTAAAGTTAATGCTTCAAATAATTCGTCCATTGTTCCGAATCCACCTGGAAACACAACCAATGCTTTTGCTTGATAAAGAAACCAATATTTGCGTGTAAAGAAATAATGATAAACAAAATCCATTTCAGGTGTCACATACTCATTGTTGGTTTGTTCAAAAGGTAATTTAATACCCAAACCAACTGATTTGCCTCCGGCATCATGTGCTCCTTTGTTGGCAGCTTCCATTATTCCTGGTCCAGCACCACTGCTGATATAAAACTTGTTTTTACGTTCTGTGAAGTTTTCTTCTGACCACTCGGTTAATTGTTTTGAAAGTTGATATGCTTCGGTATAATAACGATCATACCCGTTCTTTTTAAATTGTTCAGATTCTTCGTTGATTCTTGCACTTCCTTGAAAAACAATTGTGTGTCTAATACCAGTTTTTTTCATTCTGGCTTCTGTTTCCATCAATTCCGCAAGAACTCTCAACCATCGTGCTTCACGACTATTCATGAATGTCATGTTTTCGTGTGCTTCTTTGGTGCTTTTTCGTTTCTTTGGATTATACTTCATATAATATAAATAGAAGCAATCAACGAAATTATAAAAATAAAGTTACTTGTTGATGCACTCTTTAAATGCAGTTTCAACATGAGCAATGCATTTTTCTAAAGCATCATCTCCGTACCGTTCCCATTCAACATGACAATTAGAATTCTTTCGTAACAATGGATCATTTTCTGCTTCATAATCGTTAGCAGGTTTATTGCCTGTCATAGTCAAATGAATTACACATCCACCCATTTTGTGAATATATTCAATTTCATTTGGAAAACGAATATCTGTTACAATGCTTACTATATTGTTTTTTTGATTTTCAACAATGATTTCTTCCACTTTTTTTACCCAACACAAATCATCTTGTTTACGCATTATCTCTGTTCCCCAGGTTGTAAGCATAGGACGTATAATTTCTTTTTCTGCGGTAACTTCTGTAAATGCTGAAATATTCAGTTTTTCAATCAAAAATGCATCTAAATCTTTTTTAAGTTCGTCCGCAAACGCAAGTCGTTGTGATTCGTAGTTCTTTGATTTTAAGTATTCTCTTGCATAATTACAAAAAGTATCTTTTCCACAACGTGCAAGACCCGTTAAACCGATTATCATTGGAACATCCATTACAAACTATAAGTATTATAATAACTCAATTATTGTCAAAAGAAATCTTTATATTTTGGAATTTTTTGATTTAAATCACCGAAGTCATCATCAGTATCTTCGTCACCATCAGTAGTTACTGAGTTTGGTTTTGGTAATGACTCTGCTTCATCAGGTGTCGCAAAGTTTGACCAAGTGGGTGGAACTTTTAATTTCTCTGTTGCAGATTTTCTGTAAATTCCAGGATCAAGATTAAATGCAGTAAGTTCATCAAATTTTCCTCCCCAAATATCATCTGCTTGTGGAAACTCAGTTTGTATATAACCCCCTGTACGAAACCATTTATCAGCATCTCCACTCATTTCTGCTCCGAGTTTTCTTATTTTACCCGCACCCAACCAATTTCCGAAATCTGGTTCACTATCTGTTGCAGTTGAAATACCCGCAGATGTTACTTCTTTGATGTGCTTTTTCACATCTATATATATTGTTGATGCTATAGAATCCTGTTGATATTAGACCGAATTCCGTAATATCCATTGTTTGCCAATAAATTATTTTTATACAAATTGTGATGACACTTTAATTTGTTGATACGATTCATTTCAATCCATCCCATTTTTTTCATATCATCGTCTTGGTTTGCCAAACTGAGTTCTTTTCCACCGTCATTTGTAATCGCATCATTATATTCTTCATCCGTTGGATTGATGTATTTACATCCAGATGCTTCTGCTCGTTTAATGATATCCCAATCTTGATAACCCATTGGTAAAAATGATTGATCGTAACCACCGAGTTCATTGAATTTCTTTTTGGTGATCGCAATTCTTCCAAAATTTCCATTTTTTGGATTCCAATCAAATTGATGCATCACGCATTTGTAATCATGCTTTTCAAAATGATCTATAACAAATTTACCACCGCGATATCCTGTGAAATTATCACAATCTAAAGTTACCACAATTCTACCGTATGCTTGATGAGTTGCAGTATTTTTGCCGATACTGGCGTGCCAAGTGTCAAGTGCATCGGTTTCATAATAACGAAGATAACCAGACTTTGTATATTTACTTAAATCTTGTTCACGAATCCACTTTCTGAATCCGTCTTTGCTGTTTATATCCATCAATACAAATTCTACATTTTCTCGGTCTTCCCAATTATCTTCCAAATTTTTAATAAGTGTTTGTTCTACTTGATGAAAACGATTCATTAATGCCATAACGAATGTCAATTTCTTTTGACCACATTTTACATTTTCTATATCAGGAAGATTTTCTGTATAAAAACTAAATGTAGATAATGGATCGTAAATTGCATTTTCTGTTTTTTTAAGTGAAGACATAAACTCAGGTAAATCTTTTTTTGCTCGTTCGTAAAGTTTTACCATTGTTTCTGGTTCGGTTTTTTTATTTGAATACAAATGAGTGTATTTGATGTTACTGCTTCGTAATGAAAATACATCTTTTTTGTTTGAATCAATTTTAGCACCAAGATACCAATTATCATAAACACGATGAGTATTTGCCAAAATTTTATTTGAATCTGATAATTTAAAGTGTTTCAAATTTTCTTCATTCTGAGCAAGTTTCATTACTTCGTGTGCATGATCATTGATGTATTTAAAATTGTTGCCACCATAAATTCCTTTTAATGGCATTTTCATTTTTTTGTTTTTCGCAAAACGATACCACCTCGGACGAATAGTCATATCGTGTTTTTTCATATAATCTATTTCTGTGAAAAAGACAGATGGTGTATCAACAAAATCTTCAACAACAAGTTCTGCATTTAATAAAACGGAATCATCAGGAATGTCCCATAAATAAAAATCGTTTTCTAATAATACAAAAGGTTCACGCATTTTCTCACAAGCAATTACTTTTGGTAATGTATAAAAATAATGTGGAATATTTTTTTCATTTAATTGCTCAACATCATCGTAAACTTCATCAAATTCTACTGAATTGCAAACCTGTGATATTGCTTCGTGATCTCCATAAAAAACTATTTTGTCGAAAAACTTTCTTGCTTGATTTACACTTAAATTTAAAGATACAAGTAAATCTTGTTTTCTTTCAAAGTTGCTATAACTATTATTTTCTAAAAATGGTTTTGCCCAATATGCGTATACTGCGGTTTTAATCATAGTTATTATAAATAGAATATATATTCAATTATTGTAATCCAAATGTATAACCAAAAGGTGTAATATCATCTGCATAAATATCAGATACTAATTGATAATTTTCATCTGAATAATAAGAATCGTATGTCGGTGATTCTTGATTGTTGTTTTCAAAATAATTTAATATTTCATTTCGTTTTACATTTCCGAAATTTTTTATGTATTTGCTTTTCTTGACATGATGACTGGATGAAAAATCACTTTTTAAGTTTACATTGTATTTTTGATTTAATATCTGAATAGAATCATCAATATTCTCTATTTGTATAATTTCATCGTAAATTCTATTTAGATCCCAATTTTGAACACGATAATGACCCCCACCACAATTTATTCCCAATTTTTTAGAATACAATAACTTTAAAAAATCATTGAAACTTGGATTTGAATTTTCATACTCTGCTAATAAAAATGGATGCTTACAACAATGAATAAAAGAACTTACTGCACGATTAAAAGGATTTCTTACGAACTTTAATTTTATGTAGTTATTTGAGTTCATTTGTTTTTCTGTAACTCTACCAAACTTATCATAATAAACGTGCATTCTATAATTATGAACCCACGGATTGTATTCAAGTGCTTCATCAAGCACGTTCATGTAATTAAACAACATTTTCATAGCAATTGTACATCCTGCTTTTGCAGTCCAATCTGCTATTATTTTTTTATCGTTTGGTGGTTCGCATAAAATTAAGGCATTCAACATACTCATAATTTTATATATACAACACTACGAATTTTTAATGCACCACTTTATAGTTTCTCGTAACTTTCCTTCAAAATCTTTTGTTGGATTCCAATTTAATTCATTGTGAATTTTGCTGAAATCAACTGCGTAACGAAAATCGTGTCCTTTGCGGTCTTCAACAAAAGTAAGTTGTTTGGAGTATTTAATTTTCTTGGGTTTTAATTCATCAAGAATATCGCAAATTTTATTTGCAAGTTCAAGATTGTTAAGTTCCTTATCACCTCCTACATTATATATTTCACCGGTTTTTCCGTTGTGAAATACTTCATCAATTGCAATGCAATGATCTTCAACAAACAACCAATCACGAACATTATCTCCTTTTCCATAAATTGGAATGTCTTTACCAGCAAGTGCAGTACGAACAATCGTAGGAATTAATTTCTCACGATGCTGATGTGGACCATAATTGTTTGAACAACTTGTTGTAATTACATTAAGTTTGTATGTTTCAAAATAAGCATTTACAAAAAAGTTACCACTTGCTTTACTTGCACTATAAGGACTATTAGGATCAAACGGAGTTGTTTCCGAAAATTTTCCAGTTGCTCCTAATGTTCCGTAAATTTCGTCTGTGGACACATAATGAAATCTTCCGTTGCCTTGATTACGAAATGCTTCAAGAAGCACACACGTGCCTACTACATTCGTTGTAACGAAGTCTAATGGTCTTTTGATACTATTGTCTACGTGTGATTCAGCGGCAAGATGAATTACTGAATCAATGTTGTGTTCATCGAAAAGTTTGTTCACCAACTTTTCATCACGAATATCTCCTTTTACGAATACATAATTTGGATTGTCTTTTAATGTTTTAAGATAACTTGCGTCAGAAGCATAAGTCATTAAATCCAAGTTGATGAGTTTGTAATTAGGATACTTCTTCGCAAGATGCAGAACAAGGTTTGAACCAATGAATCCACAACCTCCTGTGATTAATATGTTTTTAGTTTTCATCGTAAAATTTATCTACAAAGCTTCGAATGTCACCATTACATAATAAGTTCACATTTTCCTTAATTTTTTCATCGTCCCAATTCCACCACTTTATTTCAAGTAACTTAGATATAGTTTCCTCATCAAAACGATACTTTATATGTTTTGCTGGATTTCCACCCACAATTGAATATGGTTCTACATCTTTAGAAACAAGAGCATTAGCACCAATTACTGCACCATCTCCAATTTTTACTCCTGATAAAATTTTGACACCACTTGCTATCCACACATCATTTCCTACAATAACATCACCCTTTGTAGACGGATGACCATCTTGGTTTGCACCATCCATTTTAAACATAATTCTCAACGGATATGTAGTGACCCAATCTACTCGGTGGTCACCTCCTGGCATAATAGTAACTCCCTCGGCAATTGAACAATATTTCCCAATTACAACTTTTTCGTGGGATTGAAATGCCAGAATTCTTGGTTTTCCGTATGACATATGTCCCATTGATAGTTTTTTTCTTCGTCCCACTTTACTTTACAACCAATTTTCAAAAAACTCTTTTTCCGAAAGCAAGTTTAACCATTCGTTTCTATTCTTATCAAAGTTATCGTATGTTAATTCACCCTTTTCCAACTTTTTCTGAGAACCTCTTTGTATAATTCCAAGACCCCAGTCTGCATCAATTACACACATTTTTAAATCTGTCCGTTCCATTCTCAGTTGAACAAATGCTTTCCAACAATCACCGTTCCAAATTCCGCGTACTTGTGGTATTACTTGGTGCTTATATCTCTGTGGGTTCATATCATGGCAAACAATTGTCCCACCCTCGTTTAAAACTTCAAGTGAATTGATTATGTCTTTGTATACTTGGTCTGCGTGATGTAAACCATCAACTAACACAATATCAAATTTATCATTTGTAAGTTCAAAGAACTCATCAGATGTCATGGTAAATGTTGCATCGGTTCTTCCTCCTATTCCAGGATCAACCCCTACCTTATATTCAATTTTTATTTTATCAAAGTTATCACGT
>ERZ802830.4424-NODE-4424-length-11290-cov-7.39786_pt1 | contig 11290 bp, 11 predicted proteins | sample MGYA00345654_ERZ802830 | MGnify/ENA primary metagenome ERZ802830 (study PRJEB30503, sample SAMEA104212375) | marine metagenome | biome: Westerlies Biome; feature: [SRF] surface water layer (ENVO:00010504) within the epipelagic zone...; material: water...
CCAGCAGCACAGTGAATCCCAGCCAACCAATCAGCTTTTGACGGTTCTCAGCTTTAATCGCATCGTGGGCAAAGTGTACGGTGACGCTGGAACTCAAAAGAATCACTGTGTTGTAAAACGGCAGGTAAGCACCCCATGCGCTTACGTCTGTTACACCTGGCGCCTCCATGCTTTGACCAGGATTCACAAACAACGCGGAGTCTGGATTTTGGACTACTGGCCAAGTCGCCTCGAAAGCAGGCCACAGGTAATTGGTGATACCTTTGTCGCCTTCACCGCCAAGCCATGGCACCACAAATGTTCGAACGTAGAACAGCGCCCCAAAGAAAGCAGCGAAGAACATGACTTCGGAGAAGATAAACCACCCCATGCCCCAAATATAGCTGCGCTGCACAGACTCGTTATTCAAGCCCGCGGTGTTTTCTTCGATGACCTTGGCAAACCAGCTATAAAGCACTAAGGAAACGATGACAAAGCCGATCAACGACTGAGTCGAATCTCCAGAACCACCAGCGCTTACATCATTTAACCAGCCTGCAAGGCCGGTAACCGTCAGCATAAGGCCGAAGGCTAAAAATACGGGATACCAGCCGGACTCTGGTACGAAATATATCGACTTATCGACCTGTGCCGAACTCGCCATGAGACTCCTCCACTAACGTTTTATTAGCCACCTACGGAAGGCAACTGATCTTCCACTGGGTTTCCCGAGATGGTTGAAATGTCCACTCGATCGGTAATGTCGAACAATGCATAGCTCAGATTGATTGAACCCACATTTTTCGGCAGTTCACGACCGACAATAAAGCGCATCGGCATTTCCACTTCTTCTCCAGGCTGAAGCAACTGCTGTTCAAAGCAAAAGCACTCAGTCTTGTGGAAAAACTCTGTTGCCGATATCGGCACAAGAGATGGGATTGCCTGCGCAACCATGGGCCTGCTCGTCGTGTTTTTTACAAAAAAACTAACGGTTTTAGCCTCGCCAGGGTGGACCCTCACCGCACCCTTACCCGGCCAAAACTGCCATGACATACCTTCGTTGGTATTCGTTAAAAAATTTACCTTAATCAAGCGCGAGCGATCTGGCTCAACGCTCGCTTCCTCGTAAACATAGGGTCCCCCGGTCTTACCGTTGAGGCCCGTAATCTCGCAAAACAAATCATATAGCGGCACCAACGCGAAGGCGAAGGCACTCATGCCTATGACGATCAAGGACAGTCGTTTGACTGTCCTGATGATCTGCGTTTGTTGCGTTTGCTGTGACATGCCTTATCCGGATTAACCCAGCACTTCTTCATCTTTAACCACGGGTGGGTGGGTAAAGGAGTGATATGGAGCCGGCGATGGGAGTGTCCATTCCAATCCTTTCGCGCCCTCCCAAGAGCGCCCTTCAGCAGGCTGTCCAGAACGAATCGATTTAATGATTACGTACAGGAAGAACACCTGTGACAAACCAAATATAAAGGCGCCAACGCTGGAAATCATGTTGAAATCAGCGAACTGAAGCGGGTAGTCGGGAATACGACGAGGCATGCCCGCTAGGCCTGAGAAATGCTGCGGGAAGAAAGTGACATTCACCCCGACGAAGGACAGCCAAAAGTGAATCTTGCCCAGAGTTTCGTCGTACATCTTGCCGGTCCACTTGGGGAACCAAAAATAGACCGCGGCAATGATGGAAAATAGCGCGCCAGGAACCAACACGTAGTGGAAGTGCGCGACTACAAAGTAGGTGTCATGGTACTGATAATCCACTGGCGTGATCGCGAGCATCAGACCAGAAAAACCGCCCATGGTGAATAAAACCACGAAGGCGATGGCGAAAAGCATTGGCGTTTCAAAGGTCATGGATCCACGCCACATGGTCGATATCCAGTTAAATACCTTAACCCCGGTTGGCACGGCAATCAGCATGGTGCTGTACATGAAGAACAGCTGGCCCGCCAAGGGCATACCTACCGTGAACATGTGGTGTGCCCACACAATAAAAGACAGGAAGGCGATAGAAGCAACGGCGTAAACCATAGAGGTGTAGCCGAACAATCGCTTACGCGCGAAGGCAGGAATAATGTGCGACACGATGCCGAATGCCGGCAAGATCATGATGTACACCTCCGGATGACCAAAGAACCAGAAGATATGTTGGAACATAACCGGGTCGCCGCCGCCTGCTGCATTAAAGAAGCTGGTATTAAAGTGAATGTCGAAAAGCATCATGGTCACCGCGCCAGCCAACACAGGCATAACGGCAATAAGAAGATAGGCGGTAATCAGCCACGTCCAGACAAACATGGGCATCTTCATTAGGGTCATGCCCGGTGCCCGCATGTTCAAAATGGTCGCGATGATGTTGATGCTGCCCATGATGGAGGAAGCACCCATCAGGTGGACGGCGAAAATAAAGTAGGTAACCGAAGGCGGCGCATAGGTTGTGGAGAGCGGTGCATAGAACGTCCAACCGAAATTGGGACCACCACCTTCCATGAACAGTGTCGATATCATCATGCCGAAGGCAAATGGCAGTATCCAGAATGACAGGTTGTTCATTCGCGGTAGCGCCATGTCCGGCGCGCCGACCTGCATAGGAATAAGCCAGTTAGCCAAGCCGACAAAGGCCGGCATAATGGCCCCGAATACCATGATCAAACCATGGTTCGTGGTCATCTGGTTAAAAAATTCTGGCTGCACGAACTGCAGGCCTGGCTGAAACAGCTCTGCTCGGATGACCAGGGCAAGCACACCGCCCACCAAGAACATGGCAAAACTGAACCACAAATAAAGGGTACCAATGTCCTTATGGTTGGTCGTAAACAACCAACGCTTCAGACCTTTTGCTGGGCCATGGTCGTGGTCGTCGTGATGATCTGCGTGAATAACTTCGCTCATGACTATTCCTTACTGACCGTTAGATAAATTAATGACGTCTTGCGGCTGGGTCATATCGCCCACGTCGTTGCCAAAGGCATGGCGCTGATAGTGCACGACTGACGCAAGCTGGGCTGGGTCAAGTTGACGTCCGAAAGCTTGCATTGCCGTGCCGGCCACACCGTTGATCACCAAATCAAGATGCTCACCCTTGGGACCTTGCGCAATTGCGGATCCTGCAATCGCTGGAAAAACCGGTGCCACACCTTCTCCATTCGCCAGATGACAGGACGCGCAATAGGTACCGTAAACACTTTCACCCTGGGCCATTAACTCTTCGTGAGTCAGAGCATCTCCCATGGTTTCCTGACGGGCCATGTCTAGTGACACTTTTGAGGCATACCATGCATCAAACTCCGCCTCAGGCATAACCTCGACAACAATCGGCATGAACCCATGATCCTTTCCACACAGCTCCGTGCACTGACCGCGATAAATGCCCGGCTCCTCGACAATTGTCCATAGCTCGTTCAGCATCCCCGGCACAGCATCTCGCTTGATGCCGAAATCCGGCACCCACCATGCGTGAATCACATCTTCCGCGGTAATCAAAAAACGTACTTTGCGATTGGTTGGTATACGAAGGTGCTCATCTACCTGTAAGAGATAATTCTCACCCTTTGAAGACTGGTTATAGATCTCTTCCCGCGGTGTGGACATGACCGAGAAAAAAGACAGGGTATTGTTGTAGTCATCATCAAGGTACTTGTACTGCCACTTCCATTGGTAGCCGCGCACCTCGATCGACATATCTTCCCCACCGGTGTCATACATTGCGATCAGCACCTGAGTTGCAGGAATTGCCATCACGATGAGTATGATGGTTGGCACAATCGTCCAAGCCAGCTCGAGCTTGGTGCTCTCGTGGAACGTAGCAGGCTCCGCGCCTCGAGACTTGCGATGGCTAAACACCGACCAAAAGAGTACCCCGAACACTACAACCCCAATGGCTACACAGATCAGGAAGATGGTCATGTGCAGGTCATACACTTGGCGACTGATGTCCGTAACACCCACACGGAGATTGAGTTCGTCCGCAGCGGCAAGGCCCGCTAGCAGCAACGACGTCATCCCTACAAGGGTGCGCATAAACTGTTGTTTCATTTGCTCTATCTCTCTCACTAAATTCGCGATGCCATAGCCATCGTTTTGTGGCTTGTTCGAGCGCCTTAAATAATTCGCCGAACCGGTTAACTCGCCTAACCGCTTTTGTCACTGCAGCTAGCGTCGCTATACCCCAGAGTGCTTTGCCCACTATTAGCCTTTTCGCTGCCGAGAGCTTTGCAGGCTGCCGCCAATGAGTCGATGTTCCGCACACCAACACATGCGCGTGTTTGCCCGCTGGTTAACACGTCATACGAAGCGATATTGGGGATCACTATGTTGCCTAGACTGACTGTTGAGCTAACCGCCCTAGCGTCATGGAGCAGTGTCTAATGGCCTCGGTCCCTTCTCCTCCCGATACCATCTTCGACCTTTCGTGCGACGAACAATCTGTCTTGGCTTGTCGCACAAATTAACTTGTGCGAAAACGCGCGAAGTATAGCAGTCAGGTGCAGATCGGCAACTTCAATGGGTTAAGAAACTTGGACAATTCCAACAGTTTAGCTCGCGTAGTTCACGGTCTCACGAAGACCCCTTGGGTGGCCCCGGCTCCAAGATCTTGACGACCTCTACTTGGTCCGTGGTGCGGCGGCTTCGGTCATAGCGCGCCCTGGGTAGTGGTGCCGAGACAGCTGGGGCATCAGCATCTAATTGCTCAGTGAAACCACAGGCCACACAACGACGTCGAATCTCTTGTTCGTCCAGCTCATCGGAGCCTTGGAGCGATTCGATGACGATGCGATCCACCACCTGACAGGAGGGGCACACGGCGCCAGAAATAAAACGTTTTGATCCGGTCATAGCTGTGTCTCCCGATGAGGGCCGTTCAATCCAGTGGGCGCCTTCCACGCCCTCGACGTCCAGCCCCGAGGACTCGCTTCGCACCAGATGCGCGCAGGACACGGTTAAGCAATCTGCCTTCTCAGCTGTTGGTACACCGGCTGCGTTGAGGGGTGTTTCCCCATCCATATTGAATAACTCTCTGCAGCTTGCTCAACCAACATGCCGAGACCGTCAAAGACCCGTTTTGCACCATGGGCCTGTGCCCAGCGCGCGAACTGTGCCTGGGTCCCGTAGCTTAGATCGTAACAGATGCGCCCCGTTGGCAGGTTTAAAGGAAGGCTGTGTAGCGCTTTCGACGCATTTTGATCCAGACCCATGGCGGTACTGTTGATTATCAAATCCGCGTCTAAGACCAGTGTCGCCAACTGCGTCAGCTCGAAGACCTCTATGTTGACGGCATTATCCGTCGCTTCAGGATCCTCCGCCGACTTCCCAGAGGCTATCGCCGCCGATCCGCTGGCAGAATCTACCGAACCCAATGGCAGCCTAAACCGATCCGCCAGGTGCTCTGCCTTCGATCGAGTACGATTGGCGATGCTGATTTTCCTGACCCCCGCATCCAGCAGGGGTCTGATGATCCCTTGGCACGCCCCTCCAGCACCCAATATCAACACGCTAGTCTCTGAAAGAGCCACACCATGACGATCCTGTAAATCACGCACTAGACCGATGCCATCCGTGTTGTAACCCACCACCTCATCATGCTGCATCGCCAGCGTATTAACTGCGCCAGCGGCGGCGGCTACGGGATCAAGCCGAGACGCGTAATCGCAGGCTTCGCGCTTAAAGGGCACAGTCACGTTCAGACCCGAGCCGCCAGCGGCAAAAAACTTCGAGGCACCAGCCTTGAATCCATCAAGGGGAAAACACAGTCTTTGATAGTTAACCTCGCTGCCCAGGGATCTGGCGAACCCGTGGTGGATATCTGGTGACAGCGAATGCGCGACGGGATTTCCCGCAACACCCAGGCTTACTTTTGCTGTGCTCACTCGGACGCCCCGCGGATTACCGCACCGTTGACGTCGAGAATGGCGCTAGCGCCGGCGTAGCCCGAAGTTTGTCCGGGCACAACCATATCTACCAGCTCGAGAAACTGTGCCTGCGCCCGTTCATAGTCTTGAACCGGAGGCTCTCCAGCCCTATTCAAAGAAGTGGATACCATGGGGCCACCAAAAGCAGCTGCAATCTCGCGAGCTTGTGCGTGATCGGGCACTCGGCACGCTACGGTGCTGTGCTGCCCCTTGATACATTGAGAATAGGCGTCGCCAGGTAGCAGCCACGTTACATGGCCGGGCCAGCTTGCCATCACTTGGTCTCTGACTTTCGGCGTTAACTCTTGAAGGGCCGCATCGAAGTCTGTGGAAGCGCTAGCGATTAAAAGTAGTCCTTTTGCGGATTCTCGACCCTTGATCGCAAGAATGCGTTCGATTGCCTCGTCATTGTGCGGATCGCAGGCAAGCCCCCAAACACCCTCAGTTGCATGCGCAATGACGCCGCCTGATCGTAAACAGGCAGCGGCACTGTCAATGTCATTCACGATTCCAGCGAAGCTTGTACACTCGCATTTTGCGCCTCTACCTTAGCTCGATTGTCGCTTCGATCCTGCACGACGACTTGGTGAAGGCCATCGTCTGCCACCGCCAAAATTTGCGCTGCCAAGTAGGCCGCATTTTTTGCCCCCGCCTTACCAACCGCGACGGTTGCAACAGGAATGCCGCCGGGCATTTGCACCGTTGACAGCAGTGCATCGAATCCCTGCAGAGGGCCACTGTCGATGGGCACACCAATCACGGGCCGCTGGGTATGAGCGGCAACTGCGCCAGCTAGGTGTGCTGCCATACCCGCTGCGCAGATAAATACGCGACAGCCACGTTCTTCCGCATCGGTGACGTAGGCTTGGGTACCGGCGGGCGTTCTGTGTGCACTGGTCACCTTTACTTCATACTGAACACCCAACGTCTTCAGCATAGAGGTCGTGGATTGCATCACCGGCCAATCAGACTCAGAACCCATCAAAACCGCTACCCAGCTCATGTACTTCTCCGACAGTGTTAAAGCACGCGAATATACCCGTCCGACCCTTGTCGAACAAACCCACCCAGTTGAAGCTCCATCAAACATTGGCTCACCTGTTGCGGATCACCGCTCACCAAGGCGACGATCTCGTCAAATTGCCTGCTCTGATCGCTGATTGCGTGGCAAACCTCGGCAGATAGGCCGGTCAATGCGCTCTCATTATGCGCCGGTTCAGTGGCATCGACCGACCTCGCCAATGACCAACCCAACTCCTCGGCGACCTCGGCCACGCTGGTCACCAAGGCGGCCCCCTGGCGAATCAGGCGGTGACATCCCCCACTCAATGGGCTCGTCGGGGGGCCAGGAACCGCACATACGTCACGGCCTTGTTCCAGCGCCAGACGCGCAGTAATCAAGGATCCACTTTTCTCACTGGCCTCAACGAGTACCGTCAATTCTGACAGGCCACTAATGATTCGATTCCGCTCGGGAAAGTGATAAGGGCGAGGAGCAACCTCAGTAGGATACTCAGATACAAGAAGACCGCCTGCGGCCAGAAGTTGCTGGGCGAGTTGGGTATTTTGTTTTGGATAAAGGTTGCCAAACCCCGCACCCAGTACTGCGGTTGTAGTGCCGCCCTGGGCAGCTAGCGCGCCGCGATGAGCAGCTGCGTCGATCCCCACAGCCAGACCACTGACGATGTTGCAGCCGTTTTCAGCAAGACCCTTGGCCAACTCGAAAGCCATTGACCGACCCGTCGTTGTACAGCGGCGCGCCCCAACTATTGCCACCATCTGCTGGTCAAGGGCACTCCGTCTTCCTAGGCCAAACAGCACCAGGGGCGGGTCAGGGATGGTTCGGAGCCAATCGGGATACCCCGCATCCAATATGCTCAGGGCAAAATGTTCAAACGGTTTGAACCGAGGTGGAAGCTCACAGCGCGAAAGATAGGCGCGAACGGAGGTTCGTCGCTTTAGCCCAGCGTCCGGTTTTTTGACCTGACGAATATCAACGGATCCAAGATTGCCTTGGTGCTCGGCTAACCAAGCTGCTACTACCTGGCGGGGCCAGTCCGCCAACAATGCACACAAGTGCTCTGCCTCAGAGCTGATGTTCAAGGAAGGTGTCTGCATAAGCTGTCAAAAGAGCGCCTTGGGACCCCAGTTTTGACAGCTCAGCCTAACAAAGGGAGCGTCAAAAACTGGAATCTCTGTGCGAGTTTGCCGGCACTGCCGCTATACTCGCGCCCTTGCAATCTTTCGAGGCAGAACTCACATGTTCTGCCGCACGAACAAACCAGAGTCGACCAAGAGAAAGGGTCGGCACAAACTGCGACCAGATTGAAATATGACTCGACTAAAAATACTGCACCACCCAGATCCGCGATTGCGCACCAAGGCAACGCCGGTGGATACCTTTGACGACAAGCTCATCGAGTTTTCAAAAAATATGTTGGAGACCATGTATGCGGCTCCAGGCATTGGCCTCGCGGCCACCCAGGTCAACGTGCATAAGCGCATTATCGTCGTCGATGTAAGCGACACCAAGAGTGAGGCCCATACGCTAATCAACCCCGCTCTCGAACCCTTTGGTGAAAAGGTTCGGAGTGAAGAGGGCTGCTTGTCCGTACCTGAAATCTATGAGTCCGTGGAGCGGTTTGAGCAGGTACATGTGAAAGCCCAAGACATTCATGGTGAGCCGCTCGAATTTACCGCAAACGGCATGCTGTCTATCTGTATTCAACACGAATGCGATCACTTGGAGGGAAAGCTATTCGTCGACTATCTCTCAAGCTTGAAGCGGGGACGAATAACCAAAAAACTGCGCGACCAGGCGAAAACCCTTGGCTAAGCCGCCTCGATACCCAAGCAAAATAGCGTTCGCTGGCAGTCCTGAATTTGCAGCGGCGATATTGCACCGTCTTCAGGCTTCGGATTTTCCATGCAGCCTCGTGCTGACCCAGCCCGACCGGCCGAGGGGCCGCGGACGTACCCTATCTGCGAATGCGGTAAAAGCTGCGGCGACCCAATACGACCTACCCATTTTGCAGCCTGCAAGCCTACGGGAAGAGGGCGTTGTAGAGGCCCTCTCCAAGTTCGCGCCGGATGTACTTGTGGTCGCTGCCTATGGCTTGTTACTTCCCCAACAAGTGCTCGATCTACCAACCCATGGGTGCATAAATGTGCACGCCTCTCTACTACCACGCTGGCGCGGCGCCGCTCCGATCGAGCGCGCGGTGATGGCAGGAGACGACACCACCGGGGTAAGCATCATGGAAATGGAGCGAGGCTTAGACACTGGCCCTGTCTACGCCATGGAATCTTTATCCATAGCAGCGTGTGCAGACGTTGGTGAACTCGAAGCTGAGCTCGCCATTCGTGGTGGCGACCTGTTGGTGGAAGTCCTGCAGCAGCTGCGAGGCAATCCAGACCTGCGGCCAACGCCCCAACCTGAAAGCGGGGTTTGTTATGCAAACAAATTGTCCGCCACCGACCGCTTAATCGACTGGCGCTGTAGCGCGGAACAAATTGCTTCGCAGATTTGGGCCCTAAGCCATCGCATGCCGGCCATCACCCGATTGAAAGAAATCCAAGTGCAGCTGATCTCTGCCTCTCCCGAGCATGGCCAATCAGGGCAGGGAGCCCATGAACCGGGCCAGCAGGTACCGGGAGACCGAAAGTCGATACTGGTGGCCTGCGGCGAGGGATTCCTGCGAATCAAAACTCTGAAGGTCGCTCGGGGCAAGGGACTCGTGATGGATGCCGGCGCTGCTCGAAACGGTTACCCAGACCTATTCGATGAAAAATCGATCTTCACGACGGCTGCGGTGCCCTAGTGGCAAAAGAGCCGCAACCGGTTCACGGCCCAGGCGCTCGTGTCGATGTCAGCCGCGCGCTGACTCAGATTATTCGACACGGCAGAACTATTGAATGGGTTCGCGCAAATCGCCTGCCATGGTTATCCACGCCCCTGCACCAGCAGCTTCTTTACGGCACCCTACGCCACTACTTGTCCCTAGAGGGGCTGGTTGCATCACACCTAAAGAAACCGCTAAAGGCCAAGGACCTAGACATCAAACATCTTTTGTTAGTGGGCGCTTACCAACTCCTTCACACCCAAATCGCGGCGCATGCGGCGATCAACGAATCCGTCTCAGCCACCAAGACACTGGGTAAGACTTGGGCCAAGGGCCTGGTCAACGCGATCCTTCGAAACATCCAGCGACAGTCCAAGTCTCGACCATTACCGGAAGGGGACCCTCGCCTAGAGCACCCGGATTGGATGGCCGACAAGCTCACTGATCAGTACCCCGACAAGGCAGCTGAATTGATGGCTGCTAATAATCAACGCGCGCCAATGTCACTGCGAATCAATACATGCGTCACTTCCACTCAAGACTACAAAAACCAGCTTGAAGCGGCAGCCATTGGGTACACGGAAGGGCCCTGGCCAGAGGCTCTAATCCTTGACCACCCTCAGCCGGCCTCTGATTTGCCAGGGTGGAGTCGGGGCGAATGTGCCGTGCAAGACCTGGCGGCACAAAGTGCAGGCCAAATCATGATGCAGCTGCTTTCGAGTAACGCCGTTGAAAAAGACGCGCTGCGACTACTCGATGCTTGTGCAGCGCCGGGGGGCAAGCTGTTTCATATCAAAGAAGCTCTGACGGCTGCTGGCCTCAGGCATCAGCTGTATGCCTTGGATAACAAAGCTAAACGGCTAGATGACATCGCACATATTGGAGAGCGCCTCGGGCATAGCACCCACCTCGAGAAAAACACACCCGTAAGTGATGACCGCCAAAAGATTATCGCTGAAGACTCCATTGTCTTGGGTTGCGCCGATGCGGGCGAAAGCCCACTGCCATTTACGGAAGCGTTCGATGCAATCCTGATCGACGCACCCTGCAGTGGCAGCGGCACCATTCGTCGAAACCCGGATATTCGACTGCTGTTAACCCCAGATGCGTTGCAGCAGATGCCACCACAGCAGCAGCGGCTCATACAGAATTTATGGCAACACGTGAAGCCGGGGGGTACCCTTGTTTACTCAACATGCTCGGTTTTTGCAGAGGAAAACGATCAGGTGATTCATAGCTTTCTGGTCAAGAACAAGGACGCCCAAGTGATTCCTCTTCGTTTAGATCTGGATCTGGGCCACCCTACAGAGTACGGCCTTCAGCTGTTACCTACCAATGCCCTGACGGATGGTTTTTACTATTGCGCCCTGAGCAAGATGCCCCACCCGGCTAGCTCGTCATGAAAATCCTCATCTTGGGGGCAGGACAGGTGGGCGGCACCCTAGCCGAGAGTCTCGCCCAAGAGGCTTTCGACATTACCTTGGTTGATGTCGACGGCGCGCGCCTGCAGGAACTTGGGATGCGCCTTGATATTCAAACCATCGAGGG
>ERZ802830.4425-NODE-4425-length-11288-cov-7.28933_pt1 | contig 11288 bp, 8 predicted proteins | sample MGYA00345654_ERZ802830 | MGnify/ENA primary metagenome ERZ802830 (study PRJEB30503, sample SAMEA104212375) | marine metagenome | biome: Westerlies Biome; feature: [SRF] surface water layer (ENVO:00010504) within the epipelagic zone...; material: water...
AACCTTTTTTTAAAAAAATAGGTAAGTCTTTTGATATTTCAGAAATTATTTCTGAAATTAACAAATCCCTATTAATCTTAAGTAACGGATTTTCAATTTGAAGAGATGTCCACTCTTGATCGATAAATTCATTACTTTTCATAAAAACATTTAGCCCTATACCAATTACAAGAGATAGTTTGTTATTAACGACTTTAGTTTCTATTAAAATTCCTCCAAATTTTTTCCCCTTCAAATATAAATCGTTTGGCCATTTAACTTTGGCTCTTATTTTATAAATATTTTTTAAAGCCCTGCATATGTTTAGAGCAATTAGAATACTAAAACCATCAAGCTCAGATATATCTTCATTTAAAAGAGTTCCAATGGATAAATAAATATTACTATTTTTAGGGCTTTCCCAAACTTTTCCAGATCTTCCTTTTCCCTTTGTTTGCATTTCAGCAACACAAATGTTGAGAGTATCTATGCTCTGTTGTTTTTTAAGCAAATATGAATTGGTTGAATCAATTTGATCAAAAATTTCTAAATTTACTCTTAGATTTTTATTAAGATTCAAATGAGAGACAATTTTTTCTTGATTTAGCCTCTTTTGATTGACATCTTTCATATGTAGCAAGAGAATACCCATCCCGATAGGAGGGGTTGGGGAGCGGTCAAACCCAGCTGACTGTAAATCAGCCGCTTCGGCTTCGCAGGTTCGAATCCTGCCCCCTCCACCAGGATGTGAAATAGTTTCACAATAATATAACTATAATTTTGTTGCATTTATTCTCAGAATTGAGTATAAACGCGAACGGAGTTTTGGGTCTAGGGTTACTGTTCTTTGAACAATTTTTTTTTACCTTATATTCAATGTTCTTAACTTAGGAATGCTCATATAGCTCAGTCGGTAGAGCACTTCCTTGGTAAGGAAGAGGTCACCGGTTCAAATCCGGTTATGAGCTCCAAAGGTTATTAAAATACTGTACAAATTAAAGAGGAAGATTAAATGTCTAAGGAAAAATTTGAGAGAACGAAACCACATTTAAATGTGGGAACTATTGGCCATGTTGACCATGGTAAAACCACGCTTACGGCAGCTCTGACTAAGGTTTGTGCTGAAGCTTATGGATCTGGAGAAGCTGTAGCATTTGATGGTATTGATAATGCTCCTGAAGAAAGAGAAAGAGGTATTACAATTGCAACTTCCCATGTTGAATATGATTCTCCAGCAAGACATTATGCTCATGTGGATTGTCCAGGACACGCAGATTACATTAAAAATATGATTACTGGTGCAGCTCAAATGGATGGAGCTATTCTCGTGGTTAACTGTGCAGATGGCCCAATGCCACAAACAAGGGAACACATTCTATTAGCAAGACAAGTGGGTGTGCCATTTATTGTGGTTTATCTTAATAAAGCAGACCAAGTCGATGACGAAGAGCTTATTATGCTTGTTGAAGAGGAAATAAGAGAGCTATTAACAGAATATGATTTTCCAGGAGCTGACACTCCTGTCATAGTTGGTTCAGCTTTAAAAGCTTTAGAAGGAGATACTTCAGATCATGGAGTTGAGTCAGTAAAAAAACTAGTTGAGTCAATAGATTCTTACATTCCTGAACCTGCAAGAGAAACAGATAAGCCTTTTTTAATGCCTATTGAAGATATCTTTTCTATTCAAGGTAGAGGAACGGTAGTCACTGGAAGAATCGAAAGAGGGATGGTGAATGTAAACGATGAAATGGAAATCGTTGGAATCAAAGATACTGAAAAAACTGTTTGTACAGGTGTCGAGATGTTTAGAAAATTGTTGGATCAAGGAAGAGCCGGTGAAAATGTCGGAGTTCTTTTAAGAGGAACTAAAAGAGAAGACGTTGAAAGAGGTCAAGTACTTTCAGCTCCTGGATCTATAAAACCTCATACAAAGTTTGAAGCTCAAGTTTATGTCTTAAGCAAAGAAGAAGGTGGAAGACACACTCCTTTCTTTAAAGGGTACAGACCACAATTTTATGTCAGAACTACTGACGTTACAGGAGAGGTAACTCTTCCTGATGGAGTTGAGATGGTTATGCCTGGAGACGATATTGCTGTGACAGTGGAACTAATTTCACCTGTTGCTATGGAAGATGGTATGAAATTTGCTATCAGAGAAGGCGGAAGAACAGTTGGAGCTGGTGTAGTTTCAAAAATTATAGAGTAGGCCAGTAGCTCAATTGGTAGAGCGGCGGTCTCCAAAACCGCAGGTTGGGGGTTCGATTCCCTCCTGGCCTGCCAGAGTTTGAAGGATTTATCTATGGCACAACAAAGTTCAAAATCATTTAATATTCAAAGTAAGATTCTTTGGGCTCTTGGTTTGGCTTTAATTTTCTTAGCAGTCTGGGGAAACTCTTTCTACAGTTACATTGGATTATTGTATAGAGTGATTGGTGTTTTAATCATTTTATCTGCATCTCTTTTGGTACTAAGATTTACTGAATTTGGTAGTCAGGCTTTTTCACTAATAACTCAATCATTTGTAGAAGTGAGAAAAGTTGTCTGGCCAAATAGAACTGAAACTACTCAAACTACCTTTATAGTTGCCGCAGCTGTTATAGCCGCCTCATTAATTCTTTGGGGGTTAGACTCATTATTTTCACTATCGATGAAAGCAATTTTAGGATAATTTATGTCTAAATCTTGGTATGTAGTTAACTCTTATTCTGGATATGAAAATAAAGCCAAAGAGCAATTATTGGAAAGAATTGAAAGAGAAAATTTAAATGATTTTTTCGGAGGAATAGAAGTTCCAACTCAAACAATTACAGAAATGAAGGCTGGAAAAGAAAAAATTACTGAAAAGAAATTTTTTCCTGGATATGTTTTGGTTCAAATGGAAATGAATGATGAAACTTGGCACTTAGTAAAGGAAACACCCAGAGTTTTAGGTTTTATAGGAGGAACTAAAAATAATCCTAAACCTATTTCAGAGGCTGAAGCAAATAAGATTCTTCAACAACAAGAGGAAGGAGTTCAGCCCAGCACCCAAATTACTACTTTTGAACCGGGCGAAATGATAAGAGTTATAGATGGACCTTTCAATGACTTTAGTGGAGTCGTTGAAGAAATCGATCAAGATAAAAGCAAGGTTAAAGTTGCGGTAATGATTTTCGGACGTTCTACACCGGTAGAATTAGATTTTACTCAAATTGAAAGAAGCTAATGGCAAAAAATAAAGAAATAATTACTTATATTAAACTTCAAGTTCCTGCAGGCGCTGCTTCACCTAGTCCTCCTGTTGGACCTGCTTTGGGGCAACATGGTGTCAATTTGATGGATTTTTGTAATGCATTTAATTCTCAAACTAACGAGTTAGAGAAAAATCTCCCTGTTCCAGTTGTGATTACAGTCTACGAAGACAGAAGCTTTGATTTTATTGTTAAAACTACTCCCGCAAGTGTTCTATTAAAAAAAGCAGCAGGTCTCAGCAAAGGAAGTGGAACTCCTAATTCAGAAAAAGTTGGAAAAGTTACAAGAGCTCAATTAGAAGAAATTGCTACTGTAAAAATGAAAGATTTAAATGCAACTGATATGGATGCCGCTGTAAAAATTATTGAAGGAAGTGCTAGAAGCATGGGAATTGAGGTAAGTTAAAAATGGATTTAAAAGATAAAAAGTTTTCTATCGATGAAGCCATCAAAATCATTTCAGATGAAGCTTCAAAAAAATTCGTTGAAGCAATCGATGTTGCAGTAAATCTTGGTATAGATCCGGTTAAAACCGATCAGGCCGTAAGAGGCGCTACTAATTTACCTCATGGAAACGGAAAAACTTATAAAGTTGCGGTTTTCGCAGAGGGTGACGAAGCAAAAGAGGCCAAAGATGCTGGTGCAGATATTGTTGGTATGGAAGATCTTGCTGAAGATATGAAAAAAGGAAATTTAGATTTTGATGTAATTATTGCTACTCCAGAAACCATGAGAGTTGTTAGTCCTTTGGGACAAATCTTAGGTCCTAAAGGTTTAATGCCTAATCCTAAATCAGAAACTGTAACGAAAGATGTTTCAAGTGCAGTAAAAAATTCTAAAGCAGGACAAATTAGGTATAAATCAGATAAGCAAGGTATAATACATTCCCGAATTGGTCAGGTTGGATATACAGAGAAACAATTAGAAGAAAATTTAGTAACCTTTTTAACTGATGTTAAGAAGGCCAAACCTCCTTCTGCGAAAGGAGTTTATATTTCAAAAGTTTCCATTTCTTCCACTATGGGCAAGGGTTTAGAACTAGATATGACTTCTTTAAGTTTTTAGGGAACATGTATTTGGTTTTAAAAAGAATTTTGGGCTATTGCGATTCTATTGCAATTGTCGAAGACCGTAGGTGTTTAAATTTTTAAACTTAATTTCCTGCGCAGATGGTTCTTAGCACAAACTTCGGTTTAGCTAAGGTTTTTTATTTCTCATTTTAAGAGAGATTAATAAATGTCGAACTTAGACGAAAAGAAAGTACAAGTAGATGCATTAAAGCAAATTGCTGAACAGGCATTTTCTGCTATTGCTGTTGATTATAGAGGAACAGATGTCCCTAAATTAACTAACTTTAGAAGAGATGCTAAAGGGCAATCTGTCCATATTAAAATCATCAAAAATACTTTAGCGAAAAAAGCATTAGAGAATACGAAATTTGATTCTTTAAATGAAGTGCTTACAGGTCCTACATTATTGGCTTTTTCTTTAGAAGATTATCAAAGTGCAGCAAAACTCATTAAAGATTTTTCTGCAAATGAAGAATCTTTTGAAGTTAAAGGTTTGTCAATTGGTGAAGGTTTTCTGTCGGCTCAAGAATTAAATAGTTTGGCTTCTCTTCCTTCGAAAGAAGAAGCTATATCTATGATCCTTGGTTTGTTAAACGCTCCCGTTCAAAAATTAGCAGGTACTCTAAATGAAGTACCTTCGAGTTTTGTTAGAGCTTTAGCAGCATATAGCGAAAGTAAGTCTTAAGTTTGAATTGAATAGGAGTTAAAAATGGCTTTATCAAAAGAAGAAATTTTAGATGCTATTTCAGAAATGAGTGTTATGGATGTCGTAGATCTAGTAAAGCTCATGGAAGAAAAGTTTGGAGTTACTGCTGCAGCGCCTGTTGCTGCCGCTGCTGCTCCAGCAGCTGGAGGCGAAGCTGAAGCTGCAGAAGAACAAAGCGAGTTTGAAATTTTCTTAGCTGATGTTGGTGATAAAAAGATTGATGTTATAAAAGCAGTCAGAACTATTACCGGACTTGGCTTAAAAGAAGCAAAAGCAATCGTTGACGGTGCTCCGGCATCTGTCAAAGAAGGAGCTAATAAAGAGGAGGCAGAAACTGCTAAATCTCAATTAGAAGAAGCTGGCGCGACAGTAGAACTTAAATAATTAAAATAAACTAAGAGTATTTATGGCTGAAAATTATTCCTTTGCAGAGAAAAAAAGAATTAGAAAAAGTTTTGAAAAAATTTCAAGCGTTATGTCTCTTCCGGACATTCTTGAAGTTCAAACAAATTCGTATAAGCATTTTCTGCAAAGTGCCATTAATAAAGACAAAAGGCTAGACCAAGGACTAGAGCATGTTTTTAAATCTATTTTTCCAATCGTTAGTGTATCTGGTAATGCCAAAATTGATTACTTGGGGTATGAGCTAGGAGAACCAGAATTTGATGTATTTGAATGTCTTCCAAGAGGGAGAACGTATGAAGCACCTTTAAATATTTGGTGTCGAATAACTTTCATTGATAAATCTACAGGCGAGGAAAACCTCAAAAGCGCTAAAGACGAAAGAGTTTATATGGGCACAATGCCCTTGATGACAGAACATGGAACATTTGTCATTAATGGAACAGAAAGAGTAGTAGTTTCTCAACTTCATAGATCTCCAGGATTAATTTTTGATCATGACAAAGGAAAAACACATTCGTCTGGAAAGTTGCTCTATTCTTCCAGAGTCATCCCTTACAGAGGATCTTGGTTAGACTTTGAATTTGACCATAAAGACCTTGTTTACATAAGAATTGATCGAAGAAGAAAATTGTATGCATCTATACTTTTAAAATCTTTAGGCCTAACTCCTCAAGAAATTTTAGATACTTTTTATGAAAACGAATCATACACCTTCAACAAGAATGGTCATTACACTTTATCTGTAAATTCTCAAAAACTTGTAGGAAGGCTTGCTCCAGTTGACATTCTTGCTAAAGATAAAAGCCTAATCATTGAGCAAGGAAAAAGAATTACTGCAAGACATATTAGACAAATAGATTCTAACAAAATAAAAACACTGGAATTGCCTAGAGAGGCTTTATATGGTTTGGCTCTTGCAAAAGACTACATTGACGAAAGCTCAGGAGAAATTTTATTTAATTGTAATTCTTTAATCGATGAAGAGCTTTTGACTGCGATGGAAGAAGCAAAAATAAAAGTAATTAGTGTTCTTTATATTAATGAATTGGAATCTGGACCATATATTTCTGACACACTAAGAGCTGATACAACAGCGACTAATCTAGAAGCTTTAGCAGAAATATACAGGATGATGCGCCCAGGAGAGCCACCTACAAAAGAGGCCGCAACTTTACTTTTTGAAAACTTATTCTTTAACCCTGAAAAATACGACTTATCTGCAGTAGGAAGAATGAAATTCAATAAGAGGCTTGCAAAAGAAGAGCTTATTGGAGATGGAGTGTTATGTAAGGAAGACATACTCGAAGTAATGAAAACTCTTGTAGATATCAGAAATGGCAAACAAAACTGTGATGATATTGACCACTTAGGAAATAGGAGAATTAGATCTGTTGGAGAGATGGTTGCCAATCAAGTAAGAGTTGGTCTCCTAAGAGTGGAAAGAGCTGTAAGAGAAAGACTGAATGTTGCAGAAACTGAAGGTTTTGGACCTTCAGATTTAATAAACGCTAAACCAGTAACTGCAGCTATAAATGAGTTTTTCGGTTCTAGTCAACTTTCACAATTTATGGATCAAAATAACCCTCTTTCAGAGGTGACACATAAGAGAAGAGTTTCTGCTCTTGGTCCCGGAGGTCTTACAAGAGAAAGAGCAGGATTTGAAGTTAGAGATGTTCATCCAACTCATTATGGAAGAGTTTGTCCAATTGAAACTCCAGAAGGACCCAATATTGGATTAATAAATTCTCTTTCTGTTTACTCTAGAGTTAATGAGTATGGTTTTCTTGAAACACCATATAGAGAGGTTAAGAACGGGAAAGTAACAGAAGATATAAAATTTATTTCTGCCATTGAAGAAGGAGAGTTTGTTATTGCTCAAGCTAGCGCAAAGATAGATAAAAATAATAAATTCACAGAAGAGCTTGTTCCTGTTAGATACAGAAATGAATTTGAGTTGATGAACCCCTCAAGGGTGGATTTGATGGATGTATCTCCACAACAAGTTGTTTCTATTGCTGCAGCATTGATTCCCTTCTTAGAGCATGATGATGCAAACAGAGCTTTAATGGGCTCAAATATGATGAGACAAGCTGTTCCAACTTTATCAACTGAAACGCCTCTAGTAGGAACAGGTATGGAAAGAACTGTCGCTAGATATTCTGGGGATTGTGTAATTGCACGAAATGCAGGAACTATTGAAAAAGTAGATTCTGGAAAAATTGTTGTCAGAAAAAATTTAAAAGATATTAGCGGATCTGGCTCAGCAGTAGATATTTATAATTTAGTAAAATATACAAGGTCCAACCAAAATACATGCATAAACCAAAGACCAATTGTTAAAGAGGGAGATAAAGTTTCTAAAGGCGACATCCTTGCCGACGGCTCTTCAATTGACCTAGGAGAACTTGCTTTAGGCCAAAATATAAAAATCGCTTTCATGCCTTGGCATGGATATAACTACGAAGATTCAATTTTAATTTCTGACAGGTTGGTTCAAGAAGATAAGTTAACAAGTGTTCATATTCAAGAACTAACTTGTACTTCTAGAGATACAAAACTAGGACCAGATGAAATAACTGGTGATATTCCAAACGTAGGTGATTCAGCCTTATCTAAATTAGATGAATGCGGAATAGTTCATATCGGTGCAGAAGTAAATGCCGGAGATATTTTAGTTGGAAAAGTTACACCGAAAGGAGAAACTCAACTTTCTCCTGAAGAAAAGCTTTTGAGAGCTATTTTTGGTGAAAAAGCTTCTGATGTAAAAGACACCTCTTTGAGAGTACCTTCTGGAGCTGATGGAACAGTTATTGATGTTCAGATATTTACTAGAGAAGGTTTAGAAAAAAATTCTAGAGCAAGTGTTATAGAGTCTGTTTCTTTATCTGAAATACAAAAAGACATTGATCAAGAGTTTGAAATCGTCTCATCAGCAACTTTAAACTCTTTAAAATCAGAGTTGCTAGGGAAGAAAGTTATCAGTGGAAGAGGACTTTCAAAAGGAGACACTCTCGATGAAGAATTTTTATCTAATTTAGCTCCTTCTGAATGGTTTAAATTAAGAATGAAGGATGAGTCTTTAAATGATTCGATTAAAGAAGCTAAAGATAAATTAAAATCTTACGAGAATGTTCTGAAGTCTAGATTTGAAGACAAAAAGAAAAAAATAATATCGGGCGATGATTTGCCGCCTGGCGTTCAACAAGTAATAAAGGTTTATCTTTCTATCAAGAGAAGAATTCAACCTGGAGATAAACTTGCAGGAAGGCATGGAAACAAAGGAGTCATTTCAGTAATTATGCCGGTGGAGGATATGCCTTTTGATGAAAATGGCGAACCCGTTGATGTTGTATTAAATCCTCTTGGAGTTCCATCAAGAATGAATGTTGGACAACTGATGGAAACTCACCTAGGTTGGGCATCAAAAGAACTTGGTAAAAAAATAGGTCAATTAGTAAACAATGCATCAAATCTTGCAGAAACTAAGAAATTTGTAGATAAAGTTTACTCTGCTACTGGAAGACCGGAAGATTTATCCAAACTTAGTGACAAGGAGTTTAAAGAGCTTTGTGAAAATTTAAAATCAGGAGTTCCTATGGCTACACCGGTATTTGATGGCGCTTCTGAAAAAGAGATCAAAAGTATGCTTGAATTAGCTGACTTGCCTCTGTCTGGTCAAACAACTCTTTATGATGGGAGAACAGGAGATGCTTTTGAAAGACCAGTCACTATTGGGTACATGTATATATTGAAACTTAACCACTTAATCGAAGATAAAATGCATGCAAGGTCAACAGGTTCGTATAGCCTTGTCACACAGCAGCCATTGGGCGGTAAAGCTCAATTCGGAGGTCAGAGGTTAGGAGAAATGGAAGTTTGGGCTCTAGAAGCTTACGGAGCGGCAAACACTTTACAAGAAATGTTAACAGTTAAGTCTGATGATGTTCCTGGTAGGACTAAAGTATATAAAAATATTGTTGATGGTAATTACGAAATGGAAGCTGGAATTCCAGAATCATATAACGTCTTAACTAAAGAAATAAGATCCTTAGGAATAGACATAGACTTTGAAGAGGTTGATTAACTTATGAAAGATTTATTAAAACTTTTTAATCAAGATACTGAAAGCAATTTTAACTCAATAAAAGCTGGTTTGGCTTCGCCTCAGCAAGTTAGATCATGGTCTTTTGGAGAGGTAAAAAAACCTGAAACAATAAACTATCGTACTTTCAAGCCAGAAAGAGACGGTTTATTCTGTGCAAAAATATTTGGTCCAGTAAAAGACTACGAATGTATTTGTGGAAAATACAAGAGAATGAAGCATCGTGGCGTTGTCTGTGAAAAATGCGGAGTAGAGGTCACCTTAGCCAAAGTAAGAAGAGAAAGAATGGGTCATATTGAATTGGCAGCTCCTGTTGCTCATATATGGTTTCTAAAATCACTTCCTTCCCGAATTTCTTTACTTTTAGATATGACTTTGAGAGAAATAGAAAGAATTCTGTATTTTGAATCATTCGTCGTTACTGAACCCGGAATGACCGATCTAGAAAAAGGGCAAATATTAGATGAAGAAGAATATTACGAAGCTCTTGAAAATTATGGTGAAGAATTTGAAGCTGGAATGGGTGCAGAATCAGTAAAAATTCTTCTTTCGGAAATGAATTTAGAAGAAGAAATAGCTGAAGTTATTAGTCAAATAGAAGGAACTAACAGTGAAGCCAAAATAAAGAAACTATCTAAAAGATTAAAAATCTTGAAAGGCTTTGTAAACTCTACAAACAAACCTGAATGGATGATATTGGATGTATTACCAGTTTTACCGCCAGATTTAAGACCTCTTGTTCCTCTTGAGGGAGGAAGATTTGCTACTTCAGATTTAAATGATCTATACAGAAGAGTCATAAATAGAAATAACAGATTGAAAAGATTACTTGAACTTAGTGCGCCAGAAATAATAGTTAGAAATGAAAAAAGAATGCTTCAGGAATCTGTAGATGCTCTTTTAGATAATGGAAGAAGAGGAAGAGCAATAACAGGTTCTAATAAAAGACCTCTTAAATCGTTGTCAGATATGATCAAAGGCAAACAAGGAAGATTTAGACAAAATCTTTTAGGGAAAAGAGTTGATTATTCTGGGCGTTCCGTGATTGTAGTTGGTCCAACACTTAAACTCCATCAGTGTGGGTTACCAAAAAAAATGGCCCTTGAATTATTCAAGCCTTTTGTTTTTGGAAAACTCCAAAATATGGAGCTAGCCAATACAATAAAGGGCGCTAAACGAATGGTAGAAAGGGAAGAGCCAGTTGTGTGGGATATCTTGGCTGATGTCATAAGAGAGCATCCAATTCTATTAAATAGAGCCCCGACTCTTCACAGACTTGGTATTCAAGCTTTCGAACCAATTTTAATTGAAGGTAAAGCTATACAGCTTCATCCTCTTGTATGTAAAGCTTACAACGCAGATTTCGATGGAGATCAAATGGCTGTGCATGTGCCTCTAACATTAGAATCTCAACTTGAGTGTAGAGCCTTAATGATGGCCAGTAACAATATTTTGTCACCTTCAAATGGAAAACCAATAATCGATCCTTCACAAGATGTTGTCTTGGGTCTCTACTATATGACTAGATCGAGAATAAACTCTAAAGGAGAAGGCTCAATATTTGCTGATTGTGATGAAGTATTGCGAGCTTACAATACGAATAATGTGGACCTTCAAGCAAAAGTTAAAGTAAGAATAGAAAATGAAGAAGGAGAAAAAGAACTCATCGATACCACGGTTGGCAGATCAATTTTATGGGAAGTAGTGCCAAAAGGTATTTCTTTTGATCAGATAAATAAAACTCTTACAAGTAAAGTGGTCTCAGATTTAATAAACACTTCCTATAGATATAGTGG
>ERZ802830.4426-NODE-4426-length-11288-cov-6.37942_pt1 | contig 11288 bp, 10 predicted proteins | sample MGYA00345654_ERZ802830 | MGnify/ENA primary metagenome ERZ802830 (study PRJEB30503, sample SAMEA104212375) | marine metagenome | biome: Westerlies Biome; feature: [SRF] surface water layer (ENVO:00010504) within the epipelagic zone...; material: water...
CTTTTGTGCTCTACCTGACCAGCGCTCCCCCTATTTTTGGAGCTTCTTCTGAAAGGCATAACCTGCATCAGGGCCTAGAATAGAATGCCCGCCATCCACGGGGAAATCCGCGCCTGTGACGAAGGATGCTGCAGGAGACAGCAGGAAACAGACCACTTCGGCAACTTCTTCTGCGTCTGCAATCCTGCCCAGCGGATGCAAAACAGCGCCCACACTGTCGGCATGAGCTCGGTCGCCTGACGTCGCCAACTCTATCGGTCTGGACCATGTCCAAGCTGGGGATACCGAATTGACTCTAATGTTGACATCGGCCAGTTGGAGCGCCTGTAAGCGAGTGAGATGCAGGATTGCGGCTTTTGCTGTGGGATAAAGCGCTCTGTCTCGCTGAGCGATCTTTGCCGCAATACTCGCCACATTGACCACTGCCGACGGACTGTTCTGAGTCAACATTGGCAGTGCCTCAGCCAGCAGCCTTGCGCCGCCGAAAACGCAAACATCAAAAGCTTCGTGCCAGTCTGCTCTAGTGGAAGTGATTCCGTGATCCAAATAGCTCACGGCGTTGTTTACAATTCCGGTCAATCCGCCATAAGTCTCGCGTGCAAAGTCCACTATGCCTTTGAGGTCTTGATCACTGCGGACGTCACAACGATAAGCGGCCACCGACCCGTTAATTTCATCTGCGATTTTGGCGGCGGCGCACTCATCGGTATCGCCAATGATGACATTATTACCTGCCGAGGCAATTTGACGCACGATCGCAGCACCTAGGATGCTGGCGCCTCCACTAACGATATAGGTAGCCGATTTTGTGGCTAAATCAGAATCATGATCAACCAAGCGCTAGCTCCCGAGATGGCACGATTGTTACTAGGTTCTCTATCGCGGATAGACTCGCGATATGCCTCTCTCGTGGATACGCACTGCATGCATCTTCCACTACGGTCACTTTTAGACCCAGATCAGCTGCATGCCTTGCAGTGTGTTCCACTACAGAGTGAGTGGCCACACCGAGCAGCACTAAATGATCACAACCCAAATCTGAGAGCATTTCTTCCAGTCCTGTTGCAAAAAACGCGTTCACACGATTATGCGACACAACAATATCAGTTTCGCAATCTGGCGCTAAAGCCTCAAAAAACTCCGCACCCCAGCTGCCATCTCGCATCACTTCGTTCTGCTTCACGAACCGATACAACTCGCAATTCTCTATGAGATCTGCGCCGTCAGGCTGGAAAGCCATGCGCACAAAAATTCGTTGGACACCCGCTTCCGCAGCCGCCTGCAAAGCCTTCGAGGCGGCTGAAATAAATGCCGTCCTATCGCCTTCCGCCCCGCCGAATCCGGCATGAATTTGGCCAGCAGGATGAATGACCTCGTTTTGAAGATGCAAAGGGAGCATGACGGTAGCGTCCTTTACCGTCATGATTATATAAACACCTCGATCGGCTCAAAAGCCTCACCAGAATCAATGAGATCAACCCGCTTCTCTCCTATTTTCAGGTGCCCATCACTCACCACAAGGGTATGGGTGTAAAGGCCAGCAAAAGTTCGCAGTCCAAAGCTCCTCCACTCTGCCATTTGAAAGGCAGAGCCAACCACTAAGCGGTTAGTCTCATCGCAAATTGTCTCAATAACGATGGCACTGACCATGTGCGACGTTCTAGACCGAGGCTTCTGTGACCAGGCCCTATCATGGTTCAGGCGGTTAATTCTCACCTGTCTCATCATCGAGTCCTCGTATGCGAGGGATAAATGATTTATCGGATCAGGCTGGTCTTCGATCAGCGGGATCCAATACATCCCCCGCTCGGCGAACAGATTGTCCCACTCAGTAAATTTTCGCTGATCCAGTAAGCGAGCCTCTCGATAAAGAAAGTGGCAAACCATTTCATATGAGATGTCAGACGCTGAGTTGATCGGCTGAGGATTAACGGAGGTCATGAGGCCTCTGGTGAGACTGACTGGCCTGAGCCCTCGCTCATGTATTCGTGCCAGGCCCGAAACTGATTGCGAATGGGCAGTTCACTGGTGCCCACTCCAATAAGCCCACCCTCTGAGCCAGAGTAGGGCTGATCTTGTCCGGCATTACGATGTTGACTGACCCAATCTCCACCTTGAGTGCTGAGTCCTTTTTGGCACTCAGCATAAACATGAACATCGTCGGTCATAACAATAGACGAAGGCGAATTCACCACATTCGAATAGGTAAACGTTCTTTGAAGCAGTTCGTCAGGCGCCCCATCCAATCTGAAGGTAAATATCTCCACGAGTGTTCTGTCTACGGAGAGCGGACGAATCACCCTCCATTGCTGAAATGAGGTGTGGGGGGAGCAAGATGGATAAATGATGGTGTTATGGCGATTCACAGCGAGGATGTCCTCTGCCCGGTCCTCCCCTACTTTGGCGGCCAAGCTCGCAAAGTATTGCTGTGATAGCGGATCATCTGGCGCATTGAAAATGGCCGTCATATAACTGTGGCCATAGTCGAACGCGTGCAGGTCAAGATCTGACCAAAACTTTGGCGGTGCCCCGTTACCATCAATGATATGAAGCTCAAATGGTAACTCTCCATCCAAAACCTCCTCCGAATACTGCCTAGCAGCTCTATAGGAAGACTCATGAGTAGCGATCGGGTGCCCAGTATCGTTTAAATTCTCGAAAAATATCTTCCAGTTTGAACGCTGTACGACTCTAAAAACGCCGCCCGCTACAGAAACCGTACCCTCTGGTGCTCTGTCACAAAAATTGTCTAATGAACTTTTTACCCCTGCTAAAAAATCCTCGAACTCAGCACCATCCTCGGCCAACGAGGCAAACACAAAACCTCGATAGGCGGCGACTCGAGCGACTTTTCGCAGAGAGAACCTCGGGTCAGTCAAATCAAATGAGGTGTCTTGATACCCGTCAAAATAGGGCACACCTCGCAATTTGCCATCCAAATTAAAGGTCCACGCATGATAAGGGCACCTGAATAGACCATTGGCATGCCCGCAGCCTTCCTCTGCTATTCGAGCGCCCTTGTGAGGGCACCTGTTATAAAAGATATTGATTTCGTCTCGCTTCCCCCGAGTCATGACAACGGACTGCAGGCCGATACGAGTTGTCCAATAATCGCCGGGATTAGGGATCTGAGAATCATGCCCAACGTAAATCCATGCCGACCCAAAGATCCGGTCCATCTCTAAGCCGAAAACTTCCTCGCTCACGTAGACGTCGCGATGAACCTCATCCTTCTTGATTAATCGGTCGATATCCATAGATGCAACCCACGTTAATGTCTTGATTGCTTCTTGATAAACCCCCCAGCTGCGAGTGTCCAGCTGAGGGTCAGGTACCTAGAAGATGCTTCAGAAACTATAGCCCAACATCACAAAGTACTGCCGGCCCCGATCAAAAGCCTGGATGGTACTGCCAAAGGTTGATTGGTAATCCGCAAATAGGCTGAATTCCTCGTCACCCACGTTATCGACCCCTACCGTAGCGCTAAGCCCAGATGATGCGGACTGCCATTTAGCGCTGATATTAACCACCGAATAGTCAGGCTGAACTAATGGGTCGGCCCACGCAGGTGAGAACGGGAGACCACCCCCATTGGTGTAAATCTCGCTCCGCCATGACCAATCTAATCTTGGCGTTAGCTGGCCAAATTCGGTATCGAAGGTCTTCGTAATGGAAAGGTTAGTGTTCCATTCAGATACAAATACGAAAGGATCAGACACAGAGAGACCCGTGAAGAGGTCAGGATCTAGAGAGTCGTAGCCGGCGTCCGTATAGCCGATGGCCAGATCAACCAAAATCCCATTCGCAGCCAAATAATTAACCTCTAGCTCAAAGCCCTCAATGGTGGCGTCACCAGCATTGGTAGTGTAAGGCCCAACTCTGCTGGGTTCATTGATGAGAATCTGCAAGTCACTATAGTCCGCCGAATAAACTGAAAAATTCACCCGAAGAGAATTATCAAGCAGCTCAGCCTTTATGCCAGCCTCCAGAGAATCAACATACTCGGGACCAAATGATGGCAAGCTGGCCTCAGGGGGGAAGATCCGTTGAGTGAAGCCACCTACTTTAAAACCCTCGCTGTAGGTGGCGTAGAGCATTAGATCGTTAGTGGGCGAATAACTGATGCTGGCCATCGGTGTGTTTTCCGAAATCGAGTTATTAACCGTCTCGTAAGGGACTACCCGATCACCCAGGGCGCAAACTTTTGTTGAACCATCCGAGTAGTTAAAACAAGGGAATGGCAAACCTCCCAGCGGCATTTCCTCAATGTACTGATCAGGCAAGTAATCCCTGTCTTCCTTGGTGTGGCGTATACCCAGTGTTGCTGAAAGTTTTTCTGTGAAATCAAAGGTCGCCTGAGCAAAAAACGCTTCGCTCGAATAATCAAAATACCCACCACTTTGTATTGATACAGTGGTGAAATCTACCGGATTAAGATTTTCGCCATCTTCCTCGAAAGCGTAGACACCAGCCACCCAACTCAATCGGTCCTCAATCGCACTGCCAGACAACTGCAGCTCTAATGAAAATTGATCTTGCTCGAAAGTATCGAAGTAGTGAGTCAATGGATTGACCAATGGCCCACCGGGGAATGCCGGCTGCCCATCGTTCTGCGGGTAACCGTCTCGGTCACTGGCAAATTCACCACTCAAGCTTCTGTGGCTAGCAATTAACTTTGCGGTGAATGCCTCAAGATCCCAGGTGAGTGTCAGCGACACTGCTTCGTTTTCCATCTCGGAGTAATTTGGGCCAGTACCTAAGTTGGTATTTTCCCCCGTGACGGCATTAGCCGTTGTGTAGCACGCCGAGGGCGCATCTGGCAGTGTACATACGATCGGGTTCGGCCCACCAAAATCCGGGCTGAATCCTGCAAACAAATTATGAATGAACGGAAAGTTACCACCCGGGATCGCATCCGCACTCTCTGGAAACCCATCAACCCTCGTAACAAGCAGAGCTGGACCGTTTGATTTGTCGTCGTAGTAATCGAATGATAGATCAGCGGTAAAGGTCTCGGACGGTACCCACCTAAACGCCAATCGGCCCATCAGTGTGTCTTGATTGCCGAGATCCTTGTCATCAAAGGGTCTGGTGACATACCCATCCTGCTCTAAGCTTCCAAAGCTGCCCCTCGCGAACAAAGTGTCAGACAGAGGCACGTTGAGCACACCTCTGACGTTACGCCGCTCATCTGTGCCTAGTTTGACGTCGAACTTGCCACCAAACTCCTCATTCGGCTTAGTAGTGGTGATACTGATCGCTCCGCCAACCGTATTTTTGCCAAACAATGTGCCCTGTGGCCCACGCAAGATTTCGACCTGCTGAATATCGATCATATCCAACACGGCACCTGCTGACCGGCCCAGATAAACCTCGTCGACATAGATACCGACACCCGGGTCTATCGTTGGAATGAAATCCTTTTGCCCTATACCTCGAATATAGACCGCCGCGTTATTGCCCGCACCGCTATAGGATGGACTATTCTGAAACACCAGGTTGGGCGTCACGTTTTGTAGTTTTGTGATTCGCGACAAGCCCATGTCTTCTAACCGATCTCCAGAGAGAGCCGTTACCGAGATGGGCGTATCTTGCAAAGATTCAGCTGTCTTGCGCGCTGTAACAACCACCTCTTCCAAAGCCGCACTGGCAACTGATGGCAAGATTGAGAGTGACAGGGAAGCCAGTAATGAAACGGACCATTTTTTGAGCGGGGCAGCAGTCTGGAAACCCTGCCGGTTCAAATCAATTTGCGAGTATGCTGCGGGAGGTGTCTTGTTAAGTGCACGCATTGTTCTTCTCCAGTTTTTTCGGAAATCATTACCCAGCGCTAACGGCAAATGACAAAGTTTTATATCTAAAATGTTACCCTAGCGTATTCCGGTAGCGTTGCGCAAGCCGCTCTGACATCCACTGTAGTCCACAGACAAGCCTCTAAAAACTGCTGCCAGCCTTACTGAGGGTGCTACTGGAGAGATCTTGGAAGAGAAATTGACCGCACTGCGAGCGCTGCAAAGATAAGGGGAACCGCAAATGCAGCATAGATATAACCCACTCCCATCTGCGCTTCGAGCATCAAGCCCCCGGCAAACGGCGCGGCAATAGCCCCCAGCCGCCCCACTCCAATTGCAAGCCCAACCCCCGTAACCCTTGAGGAAGAATCATATAGCGCCGGGGCTATTGTATAGAGACCTATCATCGCGCCGATCAAGAAAAACCCCATCACTCCAGATAAAACCATTAACCAAGCGAGATTCGCATTACTCCAACCATAAATTAGGATAAATATGACGCTCAATATAAAGAACCATGCGGACAACTTGTTGGTCGCGAACTGACTGCCCAAGCCCCCCATTACCAAGGCACCCAACAACCCTCCCGCCTGCAGAATGGCGCCTGCCGAAATGCCTTGTGACATTGACAGTCCCGCATCGACAAGGAGCTTGGGGGTCCAACTCACAACGAAATAAAACGAGAACATCAAGGTGAGGTAGCACAGCCATAACAAGCGCGTATTGTGCTTGACTTCTGCGGGGGAAAAGCAGTTCCTCCAGCCTGAGGTGCCGCCCTCAGTCTGCCCTAATTCGAAGGTTGAAGGCACTGACAGTTCAAGTCTTTGAAAAATTTTTTTCCTCGCCTCAGCCGCTTTAGGTTCAGCAGACTGCGACAAAAAATCCAGCGACTCGGGAAGCCTGAGAATGACCACGGGTAATAATATGGCTGAGATCGCACCCCCAAATAAGAACAACGATTGCCAACCCATCGTCTGAATGAGCCCTGCGGCGATGACCCCACCCAATAAGGCACCGAGCGGATAGCCCGATTGGAGCACACCCATACAAATGCCCCGTCGGTTGTCACTTGCGTATTCCGATACCAGCGTTGTCAGTGTGGCCAGCATTCCGCCAATTCCGAGCCCCGTAAAAAATCTCAATATCAGAAGCTGCTGCTGAGTCTGAGAATATGCCGAAGCAAGCATCCCTATCGTCACGATGATCAGGCATATTTGAACCAGACGCTTCCTACCCATTTTATCGGCCAACGATCCAAGCACGACTGAGCCGACCGCCATACCGACCAATCCCGCGCTAAGGAGTAGCCCCAGTCGGGTCGGATCCAACTGCCAGTCGGCCGCGACTGAGGCCGCGGCAAAAGACATCACCAACACATCGTAACCATCCAGCATGTTAATCAAGGTGCACAGTGCGACGACTTCCCACTGGAAAAAGGACATCTTTCTAGCATTTATCTCCTTGCGGATAGAGACGCCATTGTGACTGACTCGAGCTTCCACCATGCAATTGCTATCCTCTGGTTCCCTCGTGAAAATCAAAAACAATAACGCCCTGCAACTGGCATCATCATAACGGTAGCGGCAGATTTGTCACCGATTGACTCGCCACCAGTGATCAACCCTGAAAAAGATCTTTCAGAGTATGCTAACGATATACCTGCCCACAGTTTGAGATTTTTGCCGGAAGCATTCATTGTTGATGGTTCAGGAACGGATAAAACCTTATCGGGTCAACAAAAAAATGAATATCAGGATGGTGCCAATAGATGAATACGAGTGAATTATGGATAGGCGGAAAAGAACAAAAGCCGTCCACTGGAGAATATTTTGACGATCTGAACCCCTCTAACTTGGCGCTGATCGCTCGCGTCGCAAAGGGAAGCGCAGACGACGTTGATGCGGCGGTAAACAATGCGAAGGACACCTTTGAACACTTCAAAGACGCTGAAGTCCGGCAGAGGGAAAAAATCCTTTGTGACGCGGCTTCCTTGGTGGAAAGAGACCGTGAAATTTACATGGATTTGCTGGTTAATGAAGTAGGGTCGCCGCAAATGAAGGCGGCCTTTGAGGTCGATTATTGTATTAATGCTTTCCGAGCGGCAGCCGGTGTGCCTCGCAGATTGGTGGGTCAGACGATGCCGCTGGATAGACCAGGTGCCTTTGGCATGTCTATTCGCGAGCCCGTTGGGGTTATCGGATGCATTACCCCTTTTAATGTGCCTCTCCTGAAGAACGTCAAACAGATAGCCATGGTGATTGCCACAGGAAACACCTCTGTGTTGATGCCTTCGGAATTCGCTCCACAAGTGACTGTCCAATTTGCCAAAACGCTCCACGAGGCAGGTCTGCCGGGCGGTGTGTTGAATTACGTCACGGGTGACCCTGCGGAGATCGGAGATTGCCTCACATCGCATCGGGATATCGCCGCCATCAACTTTTGTGGCTCACCGAGAGTGGGGCAGCATGTCGCCAACATTGCGGCAAAGAACCTAAAGCCCATCACCCTCGAATTGGGCGGGAAAAACCCTCTGATTATTCTCAATGACGCCGATCTCGATAAGGCGCTCGAAGCGGCGATGTTGGGGATATTTTTCTTTCAGGGTCAGGCCTGCATGGCTTCAAGCAAGATTATTGTTGAGTCGGAAATCGCGCAGCGATTTATTCCAGCCTTTGTTGAGATCGCAAAAAGTATCAAGATCGGCGACCTTTCCGATCCGGAAACTGCGATTGGACCTATCATCAGTTCAAGACAGGGTGACAGAATCAGATCGCACGTCGCCGATGCCATCGAAAAGGGGGCAACATTGCTTCATGGTGGTGATTGGCAAGGCAATTGTTGCCCTCCGACTATCCTGTCGAATGTCACCAGTGCCATGACGGTATACAGCGAGGAAACATTTGGTCCTGTCACATCAATTTACACCGTCGATGATCTCGAAAGCGGCATGCAATTAGCAAACGATACAAGCTATGGTTTGAGTTGTGCGATCTTCACAACCAATATATCAAGCGCCATGCGAGCCGCGAAAAAATCTGGCGCGGGCATGGTGCACATCAACGCCATGTCGATTCAGGATGAGCCTCATATTCCTTTCGGCGGCAACGGCTTAAGTGGCTTTGGGAGAGAAGGCACTGATGCTGATCTAGACATAATGACGAAGTGGAAATGGATCACCATGCAGATTGATTGAGCATGCTCCCGACAGCACTGCTGGATCGACTGTCGGGACCTTCGTCAGTGCCTGTGTTAGCACCACTAAGCAATCTGGCACACGACAAAAAAACGATTCAGGAAGAGAGAATCGGCAGTGGATTCGCTGAACACTGAATTTAGATATTGTCTCAGTGTTGTGGACGAATTCTGATAAAGGCGTGCGTCGTCATTTTTAGCACTTCAACCTCCCCCTGATTCCACAAACGCACACTGGTAGTCAATATCCCCCGATCAGGCTTTGAGACCGACAGCCGAGCCCGCTCGACCAGTGCTTCGCCACTGATGGTATCCCCCGCTCGCACCGGTGCCAGCCAGCGAAGCTCATCGACTCCCGGGGAGGTGAGCAGCGCCGCGCTGCCAAGGTAGGCATCGACCGCAAGGCGCATAAATATTGCGGTGCTGTGCCAACCGCTTGCCAAAATACCTCCCAGCTCTTCCGTCAATGGGTGATCCTCATCTACGTGAAACACCTGAGGATCATATTGAGTCGCGAAATTAATGATCTCTGCCTGAGTCACTTTATATCGACCAAAGGTAATTCGCTGATTGACCTGAAAGTCCTCAAAGTAATTCACGCTTCCCCCAGAAATCTGCAAGCTCAAGCGCCTGCCTCTCAGACGACATCATAGCGTTGACCAGACGACCGCTAATGCCGCGCTGCAACAAATCGTTCGGTTTTGGCACTACACTATCAACTGGCGATGTTAACATTTTAAACTTAAAGCGTTAAGCTAGTGTTGTTCCGGAAAGGCTTACCGCTAAGGATGACTGATGAATAGAACCCCAGCGCCGATGTTCAACGACAACAAGCTCAAACTGGGAACATTCTCTGCAAATTGCTCTAGCGGCATGGCTGTCACTAAAGTCGCTGAGCGATGGGATAATAGCTGGGCAAACAACATAGACCTCGTAAAACAATGTGACGAGGCCGGGATCGAGTTCATGCTGCCGATCGCCCGATGGATCGGCTACGGCGGTGAAACCGACTTTCATGGAAACGTTCTAGAAACCGTAACCTGGGCAGCCGGCCTTGCGGCCCACTCGAAAACCATTCAAGTTTTCGCCACTGTGCATACCGCATTCAATCACCCCATCGTCGCGGCCAAGCAACTGGCAACCCTCGATCAAATGTCGGGGGGGCGACTCGGCCTGAACGTTGTCGCAGGCTGGAACAAACCGGAATACGATGCCTTCGGGATCGACTTGCCCGGCGACCACAGCGACCGCTATGCAATGGCTCAGGAATGGTTCGATTACGTCCAAAAGCTGTGGACTGCGGATACTGCATTCGACTGGGACGGCAACTTCTATCAGGGCAAAGGCGTCTACAGCCTGCCTCACCCCGTCCAACCCAAGATGCCGATCATCAACGCCGCCGGTTCAGAAGAGGGCCGAGTGTTTGCCATGCGCAACGCTGATTTTCTGTTCACACCAGTGTTTGACTTTGACCAGGCCAAAGCGACCGCTGCGGATATCACCGAGCGCGCCGCAAGTGTAGGCCGTAAGGTAGATGTGCTCACACTGTGCACTGTGGTGTGTCGCCCCACCCAACAGGAAGCCGAGGACTACCTGAACTGGTACGCGGAAGAGCAGGCAGACTGGGAGGCGGTGGACAATCTGATGACACTACAGGGCATGCATGCGCAGTCATTTACCCCCGAAGCACTCGCCTTGTATCGGGATCGCATGGCGGCGGGACACGGAGGCTTTCCTCTAGTGGGTACGCCAGACACCATTGCTGATCTGCTTGAAAAATTGAGCGTAGCGGGAATCGCCGGCACCACCCTCGCATTTGTGGATTACGCCAAGGAATTTCCGTACTTTAGACAGGAGGTGCTACCACGCTTGGAGGCGAAGGGCCTTCGGCAACCGGTCAACTGAAGCCATGGGTTAGATGGGCAGAATTGACATATCAATTTTCCAGAACACCAAGAGCCGGTCTGTCTGCCGGGCGATAATGGCGTGATAACTTCGCTTCATGAGGTAATTGGAACTGCTAGCCCATAGCCATCGGCGCGAGTAGCGTCTACTCCTGCAACAATAAATCGACGTGCGCTTGCATTCTCTGGAGTCGCCGACTCATCGATTCCTTGACCAGAATGAATTGTTCTCCTAAGGCGTAGCGATAAAGTGATTGCGCCCTGGTGTCGGCGCCGCTCGTCGAAAAACCCGCCGCCAAAAAGAGGTCTCGCAGAAATTCAAAGCGAATCTTGTCGATCTTCGCTACGACCTTGGCTCTCTGCTTGTCATATTGGATCCACGATCGAATATGAGGGTCCA
>ERZ802830.4428-NODE-4428-length-11285-cov-10.5039_pt1 | contig 11285 bp, 27 predicted proteins | sample MGYA00345654_ERZ802830 | MGnify/ENA primary metagenome ERZ802830 (study PRJEB30503, sample SAMEA104212375) | marine metagenome | biome: Westerlies Biome; feature: [SRF] surface water layer (ENVO:00010504) within the epipelagic zone...; material: water...
GATGTTCATCCCGAAAAGTCGAGGGTATACAGTAATCCCTTCCCACATCTATTTCTTAATCATGCATTCAGACCTGTCCAAGGTTTTTCTTTCTCTCCTTGGGCAGGTTTTTTTGTTTGACATTGCTTTTAATTCTGTCATACTAGATATCATGGAAACAATAAAAAACATTCTTGCGAACTACGGATACATCAACTCAGCTCAACTTGCTGAAATCAACGAACACTTTCCTCACATGAGGGTAGTGATCAAATGGGGCGGCATGCCTCGCGATCGAGTTCCTGCTCATCAAGCAGTGAAACTCATCAAGCATATTGAGTCAAAGGACATTGACTATTGCAGAGAAGTATTCTTCGCATCAGATGAAATGAGTAAGCTTAGAGAAGTATTTCACATTGCACAATAACCATAAACAAAAAAACATATGATTAATCCAGCCGAAGTAACAAACTATAATAGAACACACAACGAATTAGAAGAATTTATCTTGTTCTGTATTAATGTAGCAGGAAAGAAAAGTTCAATCGAAGCACCTAAATTAGAAGTGTTTATAGAGAGAGCAAAAAACATAACAAAAGAAACAAGTCCATTTAATTGTATAAGAAAATTGATTGAATTGGGCCGGCTACAAGAGATCATGCATTGGGCTAAGCTTAGTCCTTACGCTCAGCGATACAATTCGTATGTTGCTGTAGTTAAAATCAAAGACCTCAGGTCTGTCACAGTAAACCGTTTGCTTGAGGTTCCTGGCATAGGGCTTAAAACTTCCAGGTTTTTCTTGTCGCATTCTAGATACAATTTTGACGAACCAATGCTGGACACGCATATCCTGCAGTTCCTTCGCGATCAAGGATACAAGGATGCACCAAAAAGCACGCCTTCAAATGTCGGCATCTACAATTACTATGCTAATGTATTCAAGATGTTCGCCAGAACTCTGGGCAAATCAGTTACTGATCTTGATCTTGAAATCTGGAAGCAATACAGCAAGACAGCATAGTGGAATTAACTTTACTGATCTGCGCTGCGTTTTTAATAGGAATGGTTCGAGGTTACTACGACAATAAGGAATAAAAGTCTACTCCTTCAAATATAACAACCAAATACCAATTATATATATTACAAATAAGGGGGAAACAAATAACAATCCAAATAAATAAAGGAAATAAAATGTAAATAAATTTAGAAAAAAAAGAATAAAATTAAAAATTACATAAGTCATTGTATATCAACAAGTTGCGGAAAATCCGCCTAGGCCTTTTTGCATAAGTCTTTGACTCTCAACAACTTACAACTATATTCAATTAAATGAAAAAAAGTGTTGACTTGCGGTAAAAACCTGTCATACTTATATACATGATCAGCACTAAACCTAACGAAAAAAGATATAAGATTGACTTTGGTAGTCCTGTTTTTGTTTACAAAAATCTTCACAAAAAATGTTGGAGCATCAAGCAAAACGGATTAGTCAAGGCTCACACTAAATTATTGGCAATGCATAGTTGCACTTTCAAGGTTAGCAAAAGTGGGCGAGAAAGAGTTTTAAAAGAGCAACGCAAAAATGTTCACGCAGGAATCGAGGGCTATGTAGAGAATTGGCAAATGGGCGATTGGAGAGATTCTCATCCCACTGCAAGACCTGTTTCCTATAATCCATATAAGTATGAGAATTTTGTTGACAAGGACACGGAACAAATGGTAGACTATGCTATTGCCGTAAGATTAGAACCCAAACAAGTATTAGCAGTATTATGAATGAAACACAAATGACCAAAACAAGTATCCAAAAAGAGATCATTGACCAATTTGACTATTTAAGTCCGAAAGAATTAATGGTGATTTTCGAGTTAATCTTCGGAATGGGAGAAGTTCAATTAGATGAAGTGGATTGGAGCAAGTAATTATGACACAAGCAAAAATTAGAGAAAACATTTTGAACATCGTTCGAGGAGAAATGGCATACGCAGATCCAATGTCCAAGGTATGCTTGGAGCAGAACGAGCGTCATCCCGAAAAGTTTCCGCTTGGAAGCACATTTCAATCAGCCGAAGAAGTTCTAGAAGACATCATTTTAAGTTTGACATCATTGCAAAACGAGCTTAGAATAGAGTCTTCATTTCAATCAGCACAACTATAAACACAAGGAAAAAATCATGGGATTAGATCAATACGCATACGCACGACCACCACGCAAACGCAACTCGGATAACGATATTCAAATTGGCGAGTGGAGAAAGCATAATCGCTTGCAAGGTTGGATGGAAGACCTTTGGCAAAGCAAAGGTTGCCCAAACTCAAACGAAGATGGAGACTTTAATTGTGCAGTGCTACCACTCACATCTGAAGATATTGATTCTCTTGAAGAGGCGATTCTTAATTTCGAGTTGCCTGAAACGAATGGATTCTTTTTCGGTTCTGATTCTTATTTTTGGACTGACGAAAATGATGAACCTCATGCCGATAACGATTATTGGTACAAAGAATCTGACTTAGCGTTCATCGAAGAAGCAAGAAAAATGCTTGAGAAGAAGCACAGAATTTTTTACTCTTGTTGGTATTAAGGCTTGACTTTTACTGAAAATCTGACAAACTATACATTATGAGCATGATATTAGATACACCACAACAAATTAACGCATTCCGATTACGGACTCTCGCAAGAGGTTTAAAGATGGAGATTCATGGAATGAAAATGTCAAGAGGTCAAAGTTGCTATTCGATTGTAAAATCTGAATTCGGATTCAAGGGCAACAAGCAATCTGTTCTTGACCAATTACTCAACCACATGGAGGGATAATAATGAACGAATACATTGATGCAGTATGTGAGGGAGAGCCTCTTGAGAAACCAAGTTTCAACGAAGACACTGAGCTTTGGGAGTTATACTTTGAAGAGTCTGACACACCTTGGCATCCTTACGATTCAAAGGATTTAATTGCAGTAAGTTTTGACTCTGCCCAAGAAGCAGAACAATCTTATAACCACTATTCACAACCTAACCAAGGATAAGACATGCGAAATTCTCGAATTGAAAATCTTAGGAATAAAGTTCGCAACATGGGCTACGCTTTGGCTCAAGCTGAATTGCGAGGCTTAAGGGGAGAAGAATTGTTTGCTAAGAAATTGGCTCACAACCTTCTTCTTGGCGAACTTTACTCTCTTGAAAAAAGAGTGTAGTTAGAGGGGTTTGGGGCTCGTAGCTCAGTTGGTTAGAGCATTCGACTCATAATCGACAGGTCCTCGGTTCGAACCCGAGCGAGCCCACCAAACCTTTATTAATCAAAGACTTACGAAAAATCGCCCTGGCCGGTTTCGCCTAACTCATTGATATCCAACAGCTTACGAAAACTTTAACTTTATGAAAAAAAAGGGTTGACATCACATCATTTTCTGTCATACTAGTATACATCAAGACGATAACTGAACTTAAAAAAAATTAGTCGAAACAAAAAAAACTTAATCGAAGAAAAAAAAGCTTGACAAAAACCAAAAACTTTCGTATAATTAACCCATCAAAGACGATAAACCAACACTAAAAATTATGAATAAAAAAATTGATCTCTCCGTATGTGGCACAAAAAGAATTGACTTTAGCGAAGTAAAGTCCGTAAAGACTCCCGAAAAGACTGAGTCTTGGCAACCAATCGGTCATGCGTTCCTTGTTGATCGTGTGCAAAACCAAATCCAAGAAAATGGTTGGGAAATTGTTGACACTTACCATTCTCTTCACCGATTCGGTCAGCGTTACTTCGGTCTCTTCCATGTCAAGAACACAGGTTCCGATGCCGATGATCGTGGCACGATTCTTGGTCTTCGCAATTCGCACGACAAATGCTTTCCTGCAGGTTTGTGCATGGGCAATGCTCCATTTGTTTGCTCGAACCTTATCTTCACCAACGAAGTGACTCTTGCGAGAAGGCACACAAAAAACATTTTGACTGACTTGTCTCAAGTTATCGCTCGCACTCTCGGCAAGATGACTGAGACATGGGCAAGCGATGAGAAACGCATCGAAGCGTACAAAGAGTACGAACTCGGCAACGAGCAAGCCCATGACCTTGTTATCCGTGCTTTTCAAAATGGTGCGATCAGCAAAGGTAAAATCGCTGATGTAGTTGAGCAATGGCACAAGCCCGAACATGATGACTTTTCCCCTCGGAATATGCACTCATTGTATAACGGCTTTACTCATGTTCTTAAAGGTGGAGTTCATGCCTTACCAAATCGTTCTCTCGCATTACATGGTGTTCTTGACTCTGAAGTCGCACTTGTAAAGTAATCATTCTTAATCACAAACCAAACACAAACCTAACAAAAATTAAAATTATGAAAAATCAAGCAAAACTCAAAAATGTAGTTGATAGTCTCAAAGGTCGTTTCGTTTCTCTTCTTGTCAAGCAAGGTGAGCAACGCAAGGTCTTCTCTGCTAAAGTCAATAGCGTGACTCCTCGTCATGTTATGTTTTCGGACATGAATGGAGCAAATCGTCGAGTCAATCGTCGTCATGTTCTTCGTGCGACTTGTGCTAACAAATCTTTTAAGAGGTCAGTTGGTTAATCGCAAGCTCGGAAACGAGTAGGCTCAAGCCTCCCTTTGGGGAGGCTTTTTTGTGTCTTGAATTATTATTTTGTAAGTCGTTACAGGCCAGGCAGTTACGAAAAACGGGCCTAGGTTTTTTTGCGTAAGTCTTTGCGCATCAATGATATCGGCGACAAAACTTTTTTTACTTTTTTTGCATTTAGGGGTTGACTTCGCACCTTATTCTGTCATAATGGAATACATGATTAAGACAACACTTCTCACATCAGGTAATCAAAAAATTCTCAAAGGCGAGAAATTAGGTTACATAACGAAAGGCATTCACTTTGCCCCAGCAAGTCTTTCAGGCTTCGAAGTTTGCCGTTGGCGTTCGAAAGGTTGCACGGCATCTTGCCTCAATACGGCAGGTCGCGGACAAATGAATTCAATTCAAGAATCTCGTGTCGCCAAGACAAAGTTGTTCTTCAATCATCAGTTAGACTTTCTTGCGAAGCTATCGAAAGAAATTTCTAATTCAATTAAGAGTGCAACGAAGAAAGGAATGAAATCGGTTTTCCGACTTAATCTCACAAGTGATGTGATGTGGGAATCTGTTTTCTTTAACGAAGATCAGCCAAAGTCAATCTTTGATAAATTTTCGGATGTTCAATTTTATGATTATACAAAGTCATTTAAAAGAATGTGTTCTTTTCTCGACAAGCCTTTTGTTAAGGGCGAGGCAAAGTTCCCCTCTAATTATCACTTGACTTTTAGTCGCTCGGAAACAAACGATACAAAATGCGAGATGGTTCTTGCAATGGGTGGTAATGTTGCCGTTGTATTTCGCAATCAATTACCAAAGACATGGAAAGGTTTTGAGGTTGTCAATGGTGATGACAATGACCTTCGCTTTCTTGATAAGAAAGGTGTTGTTGTTGGTCTTATCGAGAAAGGTATGGCAAAGAAGGATTCAACGGGATTTGTTCAAGAAGGAATTGACTCTTGACAAAACAAAACAATTCAACTATTATTAAAGCATGACAGACACTTATTACGAATCAGCCGAAGATTTAATGATTAGCCAAGCAAAAGCGTTTGATGAACTCGCAAAACATGGTTGTCAAGAGATACAACAATTTCTTGATGACATGGGAGATAAGGAGGAGTATGAAGCACAAAAAGTATTGGAATGGTTAGGTTACTAAACGCTTGGTTATGAACTAGTTAGGGCAAAAAGCCCTGGGCGGTTTTGCGCAAGTCTTTGGCAATCAAGGCTTTACAACTATTTTTATTTTTTTGCATTTAGGGGTTGACTTTGGTTGAGATTCTGACATACTGATACTTACCAACACGATCAAACTAATCTGCAAATTAGTGGTGATTAAGAGAGGTGCGGATTGCAGTCCTAACTATCCTCTTGTGGGTTCGACTCCCCCCGTGTTTGGTATCATTTTATTATTCACTAGAAAAAAACACTTGACTTCACAAAAAATTCTGTCATACTATTACTTATGAAAGCGAAAAAGATAAAGATCAGACAACAAATCCTTTTCACCAAAGCTCGACCTTTCAAGATGAAAAACAAGATTCTTGATAGAAAACTAAAACACAAAACCAAACTGACTTATGTATCTTAACGACCCAAACCACTTGCAAGTCCAAGATGTTGACTCGCTCAAAGCAAACGAATTAGTTATGGCATTCATTCACGACAACATGATTGAGCCAATGACCGACAAGAATATGCTTGACAATGATCAACTTTCGATGTTAAATGTAGTTGGTAGTGCCTTAAAATGTATTGCTCATAAAGCACACGCTTATGAAACTCTTATTGAATCACAAGACTCATCTCTTTATCGCAACTAAATGAACAAAGAAAAACATCTAATCACCAAAAGTAAAGACGGATGCGTTGTCATTATTAAAGCAGAGAAAAAGACCGAACAGACCGATGTCTTTATATCTCAAGCAACATTCGAAAAGAATATCGCAAGCAAAACATTCGTCAAACACTCAACACTCTCATACAACAATAATCCAATATACATCTACCATGAAGACCTTTGATGACTTAAATTTCAACTCTCACCCAAGTGCAAAAGATTTGGGTGTTCAAGCAAGTATAACTTTCGACAATGGTTATGCTATTAGCGTTGTATCCAATGTGGATGGAGGACAATGCTTCTACGGCAACCACCCTGGTACTTACGAAGTTGCAATCTTCAATCAGCGTGGAGATTTTGTTCCATTGCAGACCTGTGACGATGTTCTTGGTTGGCAAGATAGGATGCAAGTTTCCAAGCTAATGAGTCAATTCCAACAAGATGGATTCCAACACGAAAAACTTTTGCATTCAATTAGGCAAGATTTTAATGACGAACTAGACGCAAAACATAAAGAAAGAGCAAATCATGATTAGTTACCAAATACTTAAAAACGGAGAGTCCGCCGGAATTGTCGGCACACTCGATTATATTGTAAATGCCATTCGTAACCTCGAATCAAATCTTGATCGAGCGACTGAACATTCACCTTATACAATTGCATTGGTCAAACGAACGGCAAGAATGTAAACATCAAATACAATTCTGTGGGCAGCAAATACCAAATATTGAAATATCAAATATTTAATTGGTAAATACAAATACATAAATAATGATTTAAACCAACAAATCCGAACTTGTTGACAATCAACGACTTGTGAAAAAAGGACTAGGGTGGTTTTCCCTAAGTGGTTGATGCTCAATGAGTTACAAGAAAACGCCTTGGGCGGTTTTCCCTAAGTCATTGACTCGCAGCGACTTAGAGAAAACTGAACTTTTTTATTTTCCTACAAGGACATTGTGCAATTAAAAAGCACAATCTGTTAAGCCTCTAAAGATTCCAATTAACGATGCAATTATCATAATTGTTAACATATCCACTAGGACATTGCCCTTTCCAACTCTTGGATTTTGTTGTCAATGTCTATTTGCACGGCTTGAATTTGACTTGCCTTTTCTTGCTCGCCAAGGCTCAGGGCTTTGACTCTTTGAATTGTCAATGCCTGAAGCGTGCTTATTAGTGTTTCAATTTTTTCTGTTATTACTTTGTTCATGCTTGTATTATACCATATTGAGGGCGACTTGTCGAGATCAATCTTCAAAGATTGCTCGCATGGATGGACTGACTGAATCCATATCGTGGAGATTTTCGTCATTGTCAAAGTCATCATCCTCATCAGCTTTATCTTCTGAGGAAGCGAATTCTGAGACTTGGTCTTGAACTTCTTCTTTTGAGACTTGAAGAAGTCCATGCTCTACAACTAACTCTTCAGCCATAATTTCGGCTTTCATGTCTTGTATAAAGTTAGAGACATCCTTTGAGATAGGAGCGTCTTTTGCGTTTTCGATTGCTTGGCGAATGAGATCAATGTTATTCATATTTTAGTATTATGGATTAATTATGTGAGTTTGTCAAACTTATTTTTTGATTTGATTGTAAAGTTTACGGACTTCTTTAATGCGTTCAAGCATTCCTTCGATTGTCATTTTTTCTGTTAGTGTGCGAGGAGCTTCAGACTTCTCTTGTGCCATGTAATTGAGAAAATCAATTGACCCCTCAAGTTGAGCCAAGGCAACACCAAGGTCGATTTCTTTGCAAATTTCTTCTTTTGTTTTAATCATATACAAGTAATCTAATCTATTTTTTAGTGAATTGCAAGCTTTATTTTCAGTTATTTTGCATTGCAACTTTATTTTGCAAATCCCATTCAGCAAGCCAATTTTGATTTTGTTTTAGCAAATCTTTAGAGATCGCAACAATTGCCGGATTGCTCTCGTTTCTGATAACTTCTTGATGAAAGAAGATATCGGCTTTAACTTTTTTGAGAAGAATAATTCCTTTGTCCATATATACAACATAAAGGAAAACCCGGCAAGACACAAGCTTTTTCTCGCTTACCTTTCAACTATGTTTTTGCACGATCCTGTTGCGATTTTCTTGCGAAGTTGGCACGGAATCTGTATCGATTTTGTTGTAAGTCGTTGATGTCCAACGAGTTACGGAAAACTCCGGAGGGCGGTTTGCCCTAAGTCGTTGGTTACTAACGCTTTACGCTAGTCAACCAAGATTAACGGGTCAGGCAGTGGAGTGCTGGCAATGTATGCCTCCAACTCACTGACCTCTGCTTGTGCGATTCTGTCGAGATCTGCCTGAGCTGCAATCACGCACATTTTAGCTGATGCAGAACCATTTTCTGCGGCTTCAAGATTTTCGTCAATTATTTTTTGTAGTCTTTGTTTTTCGTTCATAAGTATAATCTAATCTATTTTTTTGTTTCTGTCAAGCGTGAAAGCGAATTATTTTAAGAAATGATTGAATGCACTTTCAAGTTTACCTTTGTTGAGATTTTCTTTTCTGTCACGAGGCACGAAGTTTGACCAATGATTTCCTCCTCCACTTTGTCGCTCTTTTATATGATCGACATTCCAAGCGTTACGCACATTTTTATTTGTCCAATTAGACCAAGATTTTCCGTCTTCAAGTTGAACATCTAAGAATATTCTGAACTGATCAATCGAACAGCCCAAAGATTTTTTATTTCCTCCGAGCATACAAACCCTGATAGCGAAGCTCGTCCTTTCCTCTCTGTCTGTTAACATTTTCACTTTCGGATCGTGGGCGATTTTATTTCTTATTCTTTTATATTTTTCTTTGATGCTTACAATCTCTTTCTTTTTTGCCTCAATCATCTTTTCCAACTTTTCGATTCCTTCAAGCTCTGCCTTGATTTGTGCTTGCTCTGAGATTTTTAACATATCTCCGAGATCGAGATCTGTTCTATTATTATTCTTTACAGAGTTTTTTCCGTGATGTTTATTCCAAGCGTCAGATATTTTAACTTTCATATTTTTATTATTTTTTGCAATTAACTTTATAGTATTTTATATTATAGTAATTTTATTTTGTGTCAAGCTTTTCTTTGCTTACATCATTAAAAAGATCAATTTTCTTTTCTGTCATAGATTTATACATAAAGAAGAAAGCAGGGATAAAAGTTAAAAGAAGCAAGATGTCGTAATTCATAATTTATTTTTGTTATATTAATTTAATGTTATATATACAATGTATCAGAAAATGAAGCAAAGTCAAGAGGTTTTTTCACTTACCTTTCAACTATTTTATTGCACGATTTGGCTGCGATTTTCTTGGAAGATTGGCACGGAATCTGTATCGATTTTGTTGTAAGTCGTTACAGCTCAACGAGTTACGGAAAACTCCGGAGGGCGGTTTGCCCTAAGTCGTTGATACTTAGCGACTTAGGAAAAACTGCAGTTTTGTTTACTTACTCGAGAGAATAGGCGACTTGTACTTTACGCTTAAACGATTAGCTATTTCGATAGCCTGTGCATGAGTTCTTGCTCCGTCAATTAGCTTGCCATTAAAGGCGACATCGAACCAATTTGAGAAATTCGGATTTCTGAATACATTTATCATTTTATTATTAAAGCAAATTTTTGTGATCGAGTCAAGAGTTTTTTTCTGTTATTCTGTTGATATACCACATAGCGTTGTCGCCTTGCTTGGTTACAAGACCACGCTTGAATTGAACTTTGGTTTGAAGCTTATTCACGAGAGCCTTGACTTTTCTTCTTACTTCGTGCTTGTCTTCAGCTACGACCTCGAAAATGTTGTTGGTCATGTGCGTATCAATGAACGAATTTGTGTTTGTATTCCACAAAGGAAGCTTTTCCTCTCGTTCTATAGAAGAGACATGAACATTTGCGATGAATTTTTTATTCTTTAACATTTTACTATACTAATGAGTTTATTTTGGTAAGTCAAGCTTTATTATTGAAAAACAACATTAAAACGAAACTGATTAAGACCTTCGTCTCGCATGATCTTATTAAGATGAGACTGACTTGATGCAGTCCTTACTCGTGGGCGATCATTGCCGTTTGAGTCGATGCCTTGATCGAAGATTTTTACTGACCAATGAGTTGACCACTCTTGGATTCTTACTTGTATTTTATTTTTTATCATATCTTAATCTAATGTATTTATTTGTAAAAGTCGAGCTTTATTTTTATTTATTTAAGCGTTACGCTCCATTGACTTAAAGCCAACTCGCTCTTCAAGCTCAATCATTTCGGCTTCGTACAAGTATCTTTTCCAATCTTTGAGGTCTTTCTCAAGTTGGGCGATCTCTTGCGAGTCGGTAGCGTTACGGAGATTTCTTTCAGTCTCACTGATTCGGAATTTTATTAATGTTGAGTTCATAATTTTTATTGTTGTTATTTAATTTATCTTATACATACAATGTAACACAGTTGGGGCGTAATTGCAAACTTTATTTTGTTTTATTTTGTTTTATTTTGCTTTATTTGTTGAAAAGCTTTTCTTGCTTTTTGTACTGCGTTTAATGCGTCAAGGATTGTTATACCTTGCGTGATTGTGCCTTGCCAATCGGATGAATTTGATTCACGGGCTAAGTGGTTTAGATTACCTTCGGCTTCAGCTAATGCCAAGCCAAGGTCGAGATCCAAATCCAATTCTTTTCTTATTTCTTCAACTTTATTATTCTTAATCATATATACAATGTAACCGTAAACCCGGAAAGACGCAAGCTTTTTTTCACTTACCTTTCAACTATCTTTTTGCACAATCCTGTTGCGATTTTCTTGCGAAGTTGGCACGGAATCTGTATCGATTTTGTTGTAAGTCGTTGATGTCCAACGAGTTACGGAAAACTCCGGAGGGCGGTTTGCCCTAAGTCGTTG
>ERZ802830.4438-NODE-4438-length-11265-cov-7.49572_pt1 | contig 11265 bp, 10 predicted proteins | sample MGYA00345654_ERZ802830 | MGnify/ENA primary metagenome ERZ802830 (study PRJEB30503, sample SAMEA104212375) | marine metagenome | biome: Westerlies Biome; feature: [SRF] surface water layer (ENVO:00010504) within the epipelagic zone...; material: water...
AGCAATAATTTAATGTATAATACTTTAGCTTCTCATGCTGAAAAATACGCTTAATTCAATCTCTCCTTTAGACGGAAGATATGCATCTAAGTTAAACGATCTAGAACAATACTTCAGCGAATTTGCCTTAATAAAAAATAGAGTTCTTGTTGAAATCAACTGGCTTATTTTTATGTCTCGCACTAAAAGCTTAAGTTTTATTCCAGCGTTATCTAAAAGCAAAGAAAATTCTTTATTGAAAGTTATAGACAATTTTTCAATAAAAGATGCCGAACAGATAAAAAAAATAGAAGCTAAAACAAATCATGATGTTAAAGCGGTAGAAATATTTATTGGAAAAAAATTAGAAAGTTTGAATCTTAATAAGTATAAAGAATTTGTTCATTTATTTTGTACTTCAGAAGATATTAATAACTTATCTTACAGTTTGATGTTGAAAGGATATTTAGATAGTGAATTTAAAAAAACAAATTCGACACTCTTGAAAGATCTTAAATATAAATCAAAAAAATGGTCTAAATTAGCCATGTTATCTTTTACTCATGGGCAAACTGCGTCGCCAACCACCCTGGGTAAAGAAATTGCAAATTTTCACGAAAGAATAAAATTTCATTTAAATCTTTTAAAATCTTTAAATCCCAGCGGGAAATTTAATGGAGCGGTAGGAAATTACAACGCGCACGTAATTACCGACGAGAAAATAAACTGGCAAACGTTATCCGAAAGGTTTGTTAAATCGTTAGGTTTGAATTGGTCTAAATTCTCTTCGCAGATAGAATTGAAAGACGAAATGGCAACCATTATTTCAACAATGGAGAATCTTAATAACGTCCTTTTAGATTTATCAAAAGATTGTTGGCTATATATTTCTAAAGGATATTTAAAACAAATGGTTGTTGCTGGAGAAGTTGGATCCTCCACTATGCCGCATAAAGTAAATCCTATAGATTTTGAAAATGCGGAAGGAAACCTAACAATATCAAACTCCATTTTGATAGCTATTAGGAGAAAAATCCAAGTTTCTAGATTACAAAGAGATTTATCTGATTCGACTACGTTAAGAAACTTGGGTTCTGGTTTTGGTTATTCTTATCTAGCCTATAAATCCTTACTTAAAGGGCTTTCAAAAGTTGAACCAAATAAAGAACAAATAAAAAAAGATTTAGAAAAGAGTTGGGAAGTTCTTGCCGAGCCTCTTCAAACAATCATGAGAAAGAATAAAATTGCCGATAGTTATAATTTGATTAAGAAGATTTCCAGAGGAAAACCGTTTGATAAAAAAATCTATTTAGCTATCATAGCAACCTTGGATATAAGTGAAAAAGATAAAGCTAAACTTTCTCAGTTAACTCCTTTAAAATACATCGGCTTGGCCGAAAAACTAGCAAAAGAAATTTAAATCTTACAATTAAAAATTAGGGGAAACTCCATGTTGAATTACAAAGAAATGCTTGCTCATTACACTGATCTAAGAGAGAAGGAGCCTAATCTTTTAAAGCATATTAATGCTGAAAGCGCGGCAAGAATGAGACTGCAAAATAGATTTCACTCTGGTTTAGATATTGCAAGATACACTGCCGATATCATGCATGCTGATATGAAAGACTATGATGGCGACTCTTCTAAATACACTCAATCTCTTGGTTGCTGGCATGGTTTTACCGCTCAGCAAATGATGATGGAAATTAAAAAATCACAAAAGACTACTGCCAAATCATATGTTTACCTCAGCGGATGGATGGTCGCAGCACTAAGATCTGAATTCGGTCCTCTGCCCGATCAAAGCATGCATGAAAAGACAACTGTGCCAAATTTAATTAAAGAAATTTATACTTTTCTCAAAAGAGCAGATTCTGTTCAACTTCAACATCTATTCAACGAATTAGATGAAGCTTACAAAAGCGGTTCTAAAACAGACGAAATTATTTCTAAGATAGATAATTTTGAAACTCATGTTGTGCCAATCATTGCCGATATTGATGCTGGTTTCGGAAATGAGGAAGCTACTTACCTGTTAGCTAAAAAAATGATTCAAGCAGGCGCCTGTTGCATCCAAATAGAAAATCAAGTTTCCGACGAAAAACAATGCGGACATCAAGATGGAAAAGTTACTGTTCCTCATGAAGATTTTCTTTCAAAAATAAATGCTGTTCGTTATGCCTTTTTAGAACTGGGCGTGGAAAACGGAGTTATTGTTGCCAGAACTGATTCTCTCGGAGCGGGTCTTACTCAAAAAGTTCCTGTTTCTAAAGAGACCGGCGATTTAGCAGATCAATATAATTCTTTTCTTGAAACTGAAGAAATCCAAGACCTAAATCAACTAAATGAAAACGACATTACAATTCATCAAAATGGCATCTTAGTTAAGCCAGTTAGATTGGCAAATGGCCTTTATCAATTTAAAAAAGACACTGGGTTTGACCGAGTGGTCTTAGATTGCATAACCAGCCTTCAAAATGGAGCGGATCTGCTTTGGATAGAAACAGAAAAGCCGAACGTTGCTCAAATTGCCGAGATGGTTAACAAAATTAGAGAAACTGAGCCTAGTGCTAAGCTAGTTTATAACAACTCACCTTCTTTCAATTGGACTTTATCTTTCAGAGAGCAAGTCTATGGAGAATGGGTTGCTGCAGGAAAAGACGTAAGTGATTATCCTGATCCAGCAAAAACTCCAAGAGGTCTCATGGATGTAAAATTTGATGAAAGTGAGTTAGCTGCAGAAGCTGATCAATTAATCCAAAATTTTCAAAAGGATGCAGCCAGAGAAGCTGGAATATTCCATCACTTGATTACTTTGCCGACTTATCATGAAACGGCTTTAGGAACAGCAGTTCTATCAGAGGGTTATTTTGGCGATAAAGGTATGTTGGCTTATGTGAAAGAAATTCAAAGAGCAGAAATCAGAAGAGAAATGTCTTCAGTTAAACACCAGGATTTGGCTGGTTCAACTGTTGGTGATACTCATAAAGAGTATTTCTCTGGTGAAAATGCGTTGAAAGCTGGTGGTGCAGATAACACCATGAATCAGTTTTAATCTTTTACTTTACCGCAAACGCTGCAAGTATCTCCTTTATCTAGGTAGATTCCTCCACAGCTCGGCTGAAGAGGTTTTTTATTTAGAATCAAGCCAATTGCCATACCTCCTATGGATAAGGCAACTACTATTAATGCAAAAACTACTGTAGCCATAAATCTATTCTACCAACTCAGACCATTTAGAAGTACTGATAATTTTAACTTTTTCATCTTCACCGTATATAAAATAAGCATTTAAGTTATTCTTATTGGCTAACTTTAGCCAATCATCTTTTTGTGAAGCATAGAGAGCTGTTGCCCAAGCATCAGCCAAAGTTGTTGAATCTTCGTCAATTACTGTAACGCTTAGTAGGTTAGTTTTTGAAGGTTCAGATGTATTCGGATCGAGAATGTGTCCGGGATTTCTATAATTCCCTGAAGAAGCAATTGATAGATTTCTTAAAACAGAAAACTTCTTATGAATAGTTTTAGCTAAAGATGGATCTTCTATTGCAAAGGCCCAGGGTTTAGAATTATTTAAACCTTCAAATCTTAATTCTCCTCCTATCTCGACCATAAAATTATTGATGTTATTGGCTTTTAAAATATTGGAAACTTTATCTACAGCATAGCCTTTTGCAAAAGAGTTAAAGTCATAATCACCTGAGACTTTGTGATTGAAATACCCATTTGATTGTTGATGAACATCCCATCCAACTTGGTCTAATTTTTTCCATTCCTCAGCTACATCCTTATAAGCAATCTTATTTTTATTTATAAGAGAAGTGAGTGAGTCATCTTTATAATGTGAAAAAAGCTTATCGATGCGATTGAGTTCGCTAATAACTATGGCTTTGATGGGAACTTCATCCTCATCAGAGGAATATTTTAGTTGCCATGTCGTACCATAAATTTCTCCCTGAATTATTTTTAGACTAGGCTCATTTGAGCAACTAAAGATAAATAAGCTAAAGAAAAGAAAGACAGAGAGTTTTGGCATTATTAGCCGCCGAAATCATCAAACATAATGTTTTCAGGCTCAACTCCAAGACTATCAAGCATTTTAAACGCTGCATCCATCATCATCGGCGGTCCACACATATAGTATTCGCAATCTTCTGGTGTTGGATGATTCACTAAATAGTTATCATGAAGCACATGGCTTATGAAACCGGTGTAACCGCTCCAGCTATCTTCCGGTAGAGGATCTGATAAGGCCGTATGATAAGAAAAATTTTCGTATTTTTTTTCAAGCTCTCTAAATTCTTCATCGTAAAACATCTCTTTAAGACTTCTAGCCCCATACCAAAACGATATTTTTCTAGACGAATCTAATCTTAGTAACTGGTCAAAAATATGAGATCTCATTGGTGCCATACCTGCTCCCCCACCAATGAATACCATTTCGTTTTGAGTATCTTTGGCCATGAATTCTCCAAAAGGGCCGAAAATAGTAAGTTTGTCGCCTTTTTTTAGATTGAATAAGTATGAAGATGCTTCGCCTGGAGGAAAATCTGTTCCAGGAGGAGGACTAGCAATTCTAATATTGAATTTCATAATACCTTTTTCTTCAGGATAATTTGCCATTGAATAAGCTCTTATAACTGGCTCTTTAACTACCGACTTATTTTCAAGGACTTTAAATTTTTCCCAATCATCCAGGTACTCTGTTTCAATTTCAAAGCTTTTATAATCTGCTTCATAAGCTGGTATTTCCATTTGGACATAACCGCCTGCATCAAATCCTACTTTCTCTCCTTCGGGAAGTTCGAGAATCAACTCTTTTATAAAGGTTGCAACATTCTCATTTGATTTGACCGTAGTCTCCCACTTTTTTGCACCGAAAACTTCGTCAGGCACTGTGATTTTCATATCGCTTTTAACAGGAACTTGACAAGATAAGCGCCAAAAATCTTTCTTTTCTCTGTTATTAAAATGTGCTTCCTCGGTTGCTAAGATTGAGCCTCCTCCATCATAAACCTGACATCTGCACTGCGCACAAGTTCCACCCCCGCCGCAAGCTGAGGATAGAAATAAATCTTGTTCTGCAAGTGTTTGCAGCAACTTACCTCCTGCCGGTACTGTAATAGTTTTTTCTGGATCACCATTTATTTCAACTGTCACATCTCCAGTAGAGACTAGTCTAGTTCTTGCAAATAAAATGACGAAAATCATCATATTCACTATCAAAGTAAAAGCAACGATTCCGAGAACTATTTCGATTAGATCAACCATTAAATACTTATACCCCCAAAAGACATAAATCCAAAGCACATCAAACCAACAGTTATAAAGGTAATACCTAATCCTTGTAAGCCATCAGGAATATCACTGTACTTTAGCTTTTCTCTAATTCCAGCCAACATTGCAATTGCAAGTGCCCAGCCTACTCCGGCTCCTAACCCATAAACAACACTTTCCCCAAAGGCCAAACTTTTTTCAACCATAAATAAAGAGGCACCCAATATCGCGCAGTTAACTGTAATCAATGGCAAAAATATACCTAGTGCGTTGTATAAGACAGGCACATATCTGTCTAGAAACATTTCTAAAATTTGAACAGTAGCAGCTATGACACCGATGTAGCTTATTAACCCAACAAATTCCAAAGAAACTTCTGGATACCCTAGCCAGGCCAGTGCACCCTCTTTAAGAATATAGGTATAAATTAAATTATTAAGTGGAACTGTAATTCCAATGATAACTATAACTGCTATTCCTAGACCAATGGCGGCGTCAATTTTTTTAGAAATTGCAATAAACGTACACATTCCTAAAAACACAGAAAGAGCAATATTTTCTATAAATACTGCATTTATAAAAATACTCAAATAGCTTTCAAGCATGATCAACCTTTATTTCTTTGGGAGCATTTTTATTCATTTTAAATTCTGCTGGCTCCACTTGCTCTGTCTTCCAAGATCTTAAAAACCAAATAAATAGCCCTATGATAAGAAAAGAACTAGGTGGCAAGAGAAAAAAATTGTTACTCACATACCAACCGCCTTCAGTAGCAAGAGGAAGAATTTGAACTCCTAATAGCTGACCGCTTCCAATTAACTCTCTAATTGAGCCAACAATAATTAAAATGACGCTGTAACCTAAGCCATTACCAAAGCCATCAACCATACTCATATAAGGTCCATTTTGCATGGCATATGCTTCAGCTCTTCCCATAACAATACAGTTAGTGATGATTAAACCTACGAATACGGAAAGGGTTTTACTTGTTTCATAATCATAAGCTTTCAAAAGTTGATCTACGATAATGACCAGTGAAGAAATAATAGTCATTTGCACAATAATTCTAATATTGCTCGGGACTATGTTTCTTATCAAAGAAATAAAAAAATTGGACAGAGTAATCGTTGCCGTTAAGGCAACACACATTATAAGAGTTGGATAAAGTTTACTTGTTACAGCCAATGCTGAACAGATACCCAAAACCTGCAATGCAATTGGGTTATCTTTAAAAATCGGAGATAACAATACTTCCGAAGTTTTAGCCATTTATATTTTCCTGTTTAAGATTGTTTAAAAACTTTTTGAAACCGCTGTCACTCAACCAATAAGCTAGGAGATTTGAAACACCATTACTCGTTAAAGTTGCTCCCGACAAACCATCTACCTCATAAGTTGACATATCGCTGCTATTATCCACCTTTCCCTTCACAACTTTAATAAGAATTTCACCATTTTCATCGTAAATCTTTTTTCCTCTCCACAAAGCCTTCCATTTTGGATTATCAACTTCTGCGCCTAAACCTGGAGTTTCTTTATGTTCGTAAAATTCAAGCCCTACAATAGTGTTTAAGTCACTAGAAATTGCTAAATATCCATACAAAATTCCCCATAATCCATAGCCTCGAACAGGCAAAATTACAGTGTTTAACTGACCTTCACGGTACTCAAGGAAAATCTTAGAGAAATTTTCTCTTTTTTTGATTGTTGCAATGTCTTCTATAGAGCTAAGAACTATGTGGCGAGAAGGATCTCTTAATTCCTTGGAAAGGTCATACTTTTCAGTTGAATCATTTGTAATAAGTCCTTCTTCTATATCAATAATTATTTCTTCTATAGAGTTAAAAGCTACTTCAGTTGAGCCATAAAACTCTTGTAAATCTGCGGCAGCAACTATTTTTTTTTGTTGATCTAAAATCGCATTATTCTTTTGTAGCTCCTTTAATCCAACAGCGATAATTGAAATCACTGCAGCACAAACCAGACAAAGTCCAATTCCAATCATTAAAATATTTTTAATACTGTCTTTATTCTGCATTTAGGACTCTTGCTCTTTGCTTAATATTTCTAGAAACAAAGTAATGATCAATTAAGGGAGAAAGTAAATTACCAAATAAAATAGCCAACATCATCCCCTCAGGATAGGCTGGATTAAGAACCCTAATCATGATGACCATAAAACCAATAACAAAACCGTAAACCCATCTCCCTTGATTAGTATGTGATCCTGAAACCGGCTCGGTCGCCATGAAGACAAGTCCAAACATATAACCGCCCATGACCATGTGCCACCAAAAAGGGATAGCAAACATTGGATTGGTATCGCTTCCAGTTAAATTAAATAGTGTCGCTGTGAACACCGTACCAAGAACGACTCCGGCTACAATCCTCCAAGAAGCTATTTTTGTGTATAGCAAAACAGCAAGCCCAAGCAGTATTGCTACAACAGAAGTTTCTCCAATTGAGCCAGGAATATATCCCATAAATGCTTCGTTCCAGGAATATGGCATATTCATGTATGACTCTTGAGCAGACATTCCCAGCATTGTTGCTGCTGTATAACCATCTACAGCAATCCAGGCCATATCTCCTGACCAAGAGGCAGGATATGCAAAATATAAGAATGCTCTTCCAGTCAAAGCTGGATTTAGAAAGTTTTTCCCAGTGCCTCCAAAAATCTCCTTACCTATTACTAGACCAACACTAATTCCCAATGCAACTTGCCACAATGGAGCGTCGGGAGGACAGGAAAGCGCAAAAAGAATGGTAGTGACAAATGCTCCCTCGCTAATTTCGTGTTTCCTTATTACTGCGAATATCATTTCCCAACCAATTCCAACAATGAAAGTGACTAAATAAATGGGTAAGAAATATACCGCTCCATAGCTAATACAATCTAATAGATTGTTAGGGTTTAAACCTGAAACAAGCTGAATTATTGGCCAGTGCCAGTCTGTTTCGAACACACCGCCATTCAAATTAATTTCTTCTAAGGCAGATAAAGCTTGAAAACCAACGTTGTACATACCGAAGAAAGCAGCTGGGAATGTTGCCAGCCAAACGACAACCATAATTCTCTGTATGTCGCTTCCATCTCTAATATGAGTTAATCCAGAAGTTTTTCTATCTGAGGAATAAAAAAGATTTTCAAAGACGTCAAAAAGAGGAAAATACTTAGCTAATTTTCCAGAGCCCTGAAAAGTAGGTTTAACCTTGTCAAAAAGATTTCTTAAGGGATCGGACATTTTACCCCTCCTCTTCTATTTTAGTTAACATCTCTCTTAAGAGAGAACCATAATCGTATTTACTGGGACAAGCGTAAGTACAAAGAGAAAGGTCCTCTTCATCTAATTCTAAAATACCTAGTTTTTGAGCTAATTCTGTATCTCCAATGACAATACTTTTTAATAATTGTGTAATCATAATATTGTAAGGGAAAATATCTTCAAAGATTCCAATAGGCACGATGGCTCGATCGGCCCCGTTCATAGCTGTTGTGTAATTAAGCTTCAAGAATTTTTCTTTTAATTTTGTTAAAAAAACTGGTAAAACTGAATGTTTTTTAAGTCCTGGTCTTAAAAAATTTAAAAATTCTCTATCATCTTTTTCAACTTCTCTTAAAACAGATACTTGCGAACTGTATCGTCCTAAATAATTTGTATAACTATTTGCTTCCCTGCCACATAGAACAGAACCCGAGACAAACCTATTATTTCCTTCTAAGGTTTTACCAGCTGAAATCTCAGATATCGAAGCACCAATTTCAGTTTCCATAAGACAAGGCTCAGAAACTTGCGGACCACAAAGAGCCACAGTTCGAGATGTATCTAAAGAACCTGATTTAAAAAGTTTACCTATCATTACTACGTCTTGATAATTTATTGTCCACACAGTTTTATTCATACTCACTGGGGATATTCTATGAATTTGAGTACCAACTAATCCAACCGGGTGGAGACCATCAAATTCGTGATAGTTAATTTTATCAGACGTAATTTTTGAAAGATCAAAATTGCTAGAAGTTGAAATATGTACACAATTTTTTGGAATATATGAAATTACTTCCAATCCAAAATTAAAATCATCTATATGCTTTTTTAAATAATATTCAGGATCCAAACTCAATGGATCAGAACTTATTAAAGAAATAAATATTTCTTCAGGCTCGTCATTTATTTTTGGGATTTTTGAAAAAGGCCTTGTTCTAAATGAAGTCCACACTCCTGATTCTATTAAATTTTCTATAACTAAATCTTTTGATAGTTTAGAGATGTCTTGAAAAGACTCAAAAGAAACTTCTGAAGTACTATTTATATTTTTTTCTATCACCATTGAAAGAAACGTCCTTCGTTCTCCTCTATTTATTTCGACAATTTTTCCAGATATAGGAGAGGTAAATTTAACTCCAGGATTTTTTTTATCCTCGAAGAGGTTTTGTCCTTTTATAACTACGTTGCCTTCTTGCACCAACATAGTCGGTTTGAGTCCATGATAGTCCTCGCCCAAAAGCGCGACCGATCTTGCTGACACAGAATTTATTCTCTCAACATTTATGCTCCCATTAATAGGGATATTTAAACCTTTTGAAACTTTAAATTGCATTTGTAGAGGGGGCGATTGTCATATTTATAAAAAATTAGGCAATTTTCTGTATTGTATTCCTGACATCCTTTTAATTACTTTTAATAATTGAGCACAATAACCGTATTCATTGTCATACCAGACATAAACCACAACATTTCTGTCATTCACTATTGTAGATTGGCCATCTATTACACTCGCATATTTACTACCTACAAAATCAGAAGATACATTTTCTGTTGAAATAGAGAAATCTATTTGATCTTTCAATAAACTGTGAAAGGCAGTTTGCTTTAAGAATTCGTTGAATTCTTCTAACTTCGATGGTTTTTCTAAATATAATTTTAAAATTGCTAGAGAAACATTAGGAGTTGGAACACGAATTGCGTTGGCAGATATCTTGCCATTTAAATTTGGTAAAACTTGTGAAACTGCACTGGCAGCTCCTGTTTCTGTTAACACCATGTTTAATGCTGCTGCTCGCCCTCTTCTATTTTTACTGTGGTAATTATCAATAAGGTTTTGATCATTGGTATAAGCATGAACCGTCTCAACATGTCCATTATCAATTGTGTACTCAGTATCAATGGCGCTTAAAACAGGAACAATGGCGTTAGTCGTGCAAGAAGCAGCGCCGATAATTTTGTCTGTTTCTTGTATGTCGTCATGATTTACGCCATACACAATATTTTTTAGTCCACCTTTTACAGGAGCAGTTAGTAAGACTTTTTTAATTTCTTTATTTTTAAGATGCACAGATAAACCCTTTTCATCTGAAGCAATTCCCGTGTTATCAATCAGCAATGCATCTTTAATCCCGTATTTAGAATAATCAACATTACTTGGATCATCGGCATTAATAAATTTGACTACATTACCATTCATGATTAAGGCGTTTTGTTCTTCATCTACCCTAATGGTTCCTTTAAAACGACCGTGCACTGAATCTTTTCTTATTAGTTCTGCTCTCTTCAGCAAATCATTACTAGATTTTTGCCTAGTTACTACAGCTTTGAGCTTTAAAGTTTCTCCTGCTCCGCTATCTTCCAATAACAATCTTGTAATCAATCTACCTATGCGCCCAAATCCAAATAAAACTAAATCTTGCGGACTATCTAATATTGGGTCGTGCGCTCCAATTACGTCGCTTATTTGACTATGAACAAATTCATCAATATTTAATCCTTTATCATCAAACATAAAACCAGCTGCTAAGATGCCTATATCTATCTGACAAGGGCCAACATCAAGTTTATCTATTGCGGCGAGTACTAAAGAGGTTTCATATTCGCTAAGTTCGTTTGCTTCAACTTCACGAACTTTTCTATGCAGTTGCATAATCTCTATCACCGACTGGTTCATTAAAGGGTTACCGTAAAGAAGTATTCTTACGTTATTTCTATGCCATTTTCCAATAATTGGAATCAA
>ERZ802830.4439-NODE-4439-length-11263-cov-7.78337_pt1 | contig 11263 bp, 7 predicted proteins | sample MGYA00345654_ERZ802830 | MGnify/ENA primary metagenome ERZ802830 (study PRJEB30503, sample SAMEA104212375) | marine metagenome | biome: Westerlies Biome; feature: [SRF] surface water layer (ENVO:00010504) within the epipelagic zone...; material: water...
ATGATAGAAAGATTTCTATATCAAGAGAGATGACTAAAATATTTGAGGAAACCTTCAGGGGCACTATTGAAAATTCAATTAAATATTTTGAAAATAAAAAAATTAAAGGCGAGTTTGTTATTTGCTTGTCAGGAATCCCTCGGAAAGAAAATGGACTGGACTAGCACTTTAAAAAAAAATCCAACAATAGTAAATTTAATTGAGAAAGAATTAAATGTTTCAAAAGTAATTGCTCAATTATTAGTTAATAGAGATATTAATGATTTTAATACAGCTAAAGAATTCTTCAGACCATCTCTCAATGATCTTCATGATCCTTATTTAATTAAAGGCATGCATGAGTCAGTTTTAAGAATAGAAAAAGCGAAAGAAAAAAAAGAAAAAATAATGATATATGGAGATTATGATGTTGATGGAACAACTTCAGTTACTTTATTACATAGTTTTTTTTCAAAATATTTCAAGGAAATTATTCCTTATATGCCTGACAGGAAAAGCGAGGGTTACGGAATTTCATTAAAAGGTATTAAAAAGGCGAAAGAGAATAATGTTAGTTTGATAATTGCTATAGATTGTGGAATTAATGCTTTAGGAGAAGTAGATTTTGCTAGAAAAAATGGAATTGATTTTATAATATGCGATCATCATTTGCCTTCAAAAGAACTTCCTAATGCAATTGGAGTTCTTAACCCCAAAAGAATAGATTGTGAATATCCGTTTAAAGAATTATGCGGCTGCGGCATTGGTTTTAAGTTAATTCAAGCATTTTATTTAAAATGGAAATTAGATTTTAATAAGATTAATGAGTACACAGATTTAGTAGCAATTGCAATAATTTCTGATATAGTGCCCATTATTGATGAAAATAGAACTATTAGTCATTTTGGAATTAAACAACTAGAAAAAAACAATAGAATAGGTTTAAAACCTTTACTTGATATTATAGTTAAACCAATTAAAGCTTCTGATATTGCATTTAAAATAGCTCCCGTCATAAATGCTGCGGGAAGGTTAAATCATGCTAAAGAGGCATTTGAAATGATGTCATCTACAAATATTGATTATGCTGAAAAAAAATATTTTTTTTTAGATGATTTAAATAAAAAAAGAAGATCAATTGAAGAATTAATCACTAAAGAGGCTTTGGATCAAATTGAATTATTAGGAGATATTGAAAATAGTTCTTCAGTTGTTTACAAGAACGATTGGAATAAAGGAGTCATAGGTATTGTTGCATCGAGATTAATAGAAAAATACTACAGGCCCACAATTGTTTTTACAGCTGACGGTAAAAATCTAGTTGGTTCAGTCAGATCAGTTAAAAATTTTGACATATATAAAATCTTAGAAAAATGTAGTACTAATATTATTGAATTTGGAGGGCATAAATATGCTGCAGGTGTAACTATTAAAAAAAAAAATTTTGATTCTTTTAAAAAATCTTTTGAAGATGCTGTTAAAAATAATATACAAGAGTTTAATAAACTTCAAATTTTATTATACGATACAGAAATTTTTTTTGATGAGATTAATTTTAAAACATACAGAATAATTTCTCAAATGGGTCCTTTTGGGATTTCAAATTTAAAACCTGTTTTTATTTCTAAAAAATGTCAAGAAAAAACTAAGACAACTCTTGTTGGCAAAAACAAAGAACATTTGAAACTATTAATAAAAGATAAAAAAGGTAAAGTAATGCCTGGAATTGCTTTTAATAAATCATCATATATAGATAAAATAGGGGGGAATGTGTTATTTGATATTTTATACACTATAGATGAAAATAGTTGGAATGGAAAAAGATTTTTACAGCTTATAATAAAAGATTTTAAAATAAAAACCCCCCCTTTCTAATAAGCCTTAAAAAAAAGGAGGGGGAACAAATCAAATTTAAATCGGGGGAATAAATCAAATTTAAATCTAAGCAAACGTAATTAAAATCTATATTTAGCAGAAATGGCCCAAGTTCTTGGAAGACCAGGATCAACTTCTTGACTAGTATCAAGTCCATTCCATGTATCTGTAGTCCCATCTGCATGATTCATATCATCAGTTATTTTTTCTATATGGAAAACATCAAATAAGTTATAAATGGAAAATCTAAGGTCGATATCATTATAATTAGAAATAGGTAATTTGAAATTAAATGATGCATCAATTAAACTAAATGCAGGAATTTTAACAGAACCTCTATTATTATCTGATGAAAATTCAGAGTTTCCAAAATCGACACCAGCATAAAGATTATCATAATGATTTCCAGTTATAGAAATATTAAAGTCATTATTGAACTTATAATTATAGTCAAAGCCGTATGAGGTTTGAGCAGCATTACCAACCTTAACTCCATCAATATAAACTTTATTTCCAGTACTAAGGACAGCACCTAAATTATCTTTTTCATCATAAGTGGTTGTTTCAATATTTCCTTTATATTTCCAGTCTCCAATTGAAGCATAAGCGTAAAGACTCGAGTTATTATTAGGTCTATAATTTAATTGAATTTCAACACCTTGATGTATTTGCCCAAATGGAGTTGATCTATCACTAGATACTGCTTCGTTGTTTGAATTAAAGTTTGTGGTTGATTGAATTCTATCAGACCACTCAGTTGAATATAAGTCAATTATAGCTTGAAAATTTTCAACTTCATAAATATATCCAACTTCAAATCCAGTTATAGTTTGATTTTCAACTCTAGTATTTATTGTATTAGAATACCTTATGTTGTTGTACAGGTCATCATGAAAGGGTTGTCTTGAATATGTTCCAAAATTGGCATAAATTTTAGAATTAGATCCTGAGTTTATTGCAGCCCCGATTTTAAAATTATAGCCATCATTTGTTATTTCATCAGCTTTCCCTAACCCAAATTTAAAATCTTCTTTGACATGATTTTGGTTTGAGTATGAGGCCTGTAAAAATGTAGAAAACGAATCTGTTGCATATTCAAGTTGACCAAAAAATCCAAAATAAGAAATCACTTCCTCATAATCATAGGAAATTGCATAAGCACTTCTATCTTTATTTGGAAAATCAAAAACGGCTTCCCAAGGATCATAGCTGATTAATTTAGTTGCTCCTTTATAAGATTTTAATCCAAGAAAATTAGTTGGAGTTCTAAAATGAATTCCGTTATAAGTTCTTCCATCAATTCCAATATTATAGTTAATATTTTCACCAATTTTAGAGGAAAAATTTGAAATTATTCCATACCAGTTATGACTATTTATGGAAGATTTAACTATACCTTCACTATTTCCTAGGGCGTTTTCAGTTATTATTTTGTCAAAATTAATTCTCCCGCCAGGAGCATCATAATAATATTTTCCTTCTCCATATGCAAAACCTCCTCTTCCTTGAGATCCATAAAGAACTGTAGAAAGTTTTGAATTAGAATTTATTTTCCAATCCCAACTCAAGTTAAATAAGGGTTTATGATAAAAATTTCTGCCACCAGGATAAATTTTTTCATTTAAAATACCCATCCAAGTTCCTGGTCTAACTTGACTGTTATCTTTTTCTAAATAAACTGAAAGTTTGCCTTCACCACCAACTCCATGCCATTGTGGGGCGCCAGTTAATAAAAGATTTAAAATGTGATTATCATTCGGTTTATATCCTAAAGAAAAGAAGTAAGTTTGACCTTGTCCAATAGAACTTTCGTGATACCCATCCCCTTGCCAATGGCCAAAAAGGAATGAAGCGGCAAACCCATTATCCATTAATCCAGTAGAAAGGTAAGCGGAAGTTTTGAGGTAGTTATTGTAACCAGAGACAGTTTTAACAAATCCCCCAGCTTTTTGATCGACAGCTTTAGTTACTATATTTACTGTTCCTCCTACTGATGAAATTGCCAAGTTAGACGAACCTAAACCCCTTTGAATTTCAATTTCTTCAGCGACATCAATCATACCTGACCAGTTAGACCAATACATTTTTCCGTCTTCAACACCGTTAATGGGTTGACCATTAATAAGGAAAGCTGTGTTTGTATGATCAAAACCTCTTAAATACATGTTTCCATCACCAAAACCACCTCCTCGATTAACTTGAATTCCCGGAGAGGTCCTCATCACTTCAATTAAATCAAAAAATCCTCCTTTAGATTCAATTTGTTGTGCAGTTATATTTGATACTGCTATAGGAGTTTCTCTATCTTTAGATAAGTTAAGAACCCCTCCCATAACTTCCACTTCTTCAAGACTAACTTTAAGAATTGAATCTTTAGCTTTTTGATTATTAGAGTCTCCTTGTGCAAATATGTAAAACGGGAGCGCTAATAATACAATAATTAAATGTATTATTAAAAATTTTTTCATTTTATAGATTTTATATTATTAGTTGATAAAAGTATTTATTAATTATATATTATAATATGTTTAAATTAAAATACAATTTTGAAATTATGGAATTTTTAAAAAACTATAATTTATATTATATTGTTAATTTAATTTTGTAAAATTAGGGAGCGATTGTTAATTAAAACTATACTAGATATTAGCAAACCATAAAATTATTGGAAAGAAAATGTATTTATAATATTAAGTTAATATTATTATTTTTTAAAAAATTTAATTAAATTTTCAGTTGAAGGATCGTGTTTATTTTTTTTATTATTTTTTATCTCATCTAAAATTTTTTTAGCAAGATCTTTTCCTAATTCAACACCCCATTGGTCATAAGAAAAAATATTCCATATATATCCTTGCACAAAAATTTTATGTTCATACATTGAGATTAAACTTCCTAAAGAATGAGGAGTTAATGAATCAATCAAAATTGATGTGGAAGGCCTATCGCCATTAAAAGTCTTAAAAGGAATAAGTTTTTCAATTTTACTTAAGGAATTTTTTTTTGAATTTAATTCTTCTTTTACTTCTAATTTATTTTTCCCTTTCATTAATGCCTCAGTTTGAGCGAAAAAATTTGACATTAATTTTTCATGATGTTCAGTATTTTTATGTAATGATTTTTTAAAGCCAATAAAATCTATAGGGATTAATTTAGTCCCTTGATGTAATAATTGAAAAAATGCATGTTGAGAATTAGTCCCTGATGCGCCCCAAATAATTCCTCCAGTTTGATATGAAATAGGATCTCCAGATCTGTCTGTACTTTTGCCATTGCTCTCCATTACGGCTTGTTGAAGATATGATGGAAATTTATTTAAGTATTCAGTGTATGGAATTATAGCTTCGGTTTCAGCATTATAGAAGTTGTTATACCAAATGCTAATTAAAGCAAGAGTTACAGGGATATTTGTTTTGAAATCAGAACTTTTGAAATGTTCATCCATTTCCTTAGCTCCATTAAGTAATTTCTCAAAATTTGAGGGCCCTATTGAAAGAGCTATTGAAAGACCAACTGAGCTCCAAAGAGAGAATCTCCCACCAACCCAGTCTTTCATTGGGAAAATATTTTTTGGATCTATACCAAAATCTATTACTGCATTTATATTAGAGGAAACTGCAACAAAATGTTTTGGAATCTCTATTTTGGATGAATAACTTAAAAACCATTTTTTAAAAGTATTTGCATTAGTAATTGTTTCTTGAGTTGTGAATGTTTTGGAAACAATTATGAATAATGTTGTTTCAGGATTTAGTTTTTTTAAAATTTCATTGATATGATCTCCATCTATATTTGAAGCAAAATGGACTTTAAGGTGATTGGAGTAATAAGCCAATGCATCAGTTACCATTGAAGGCCCAAGATCTGAACCACCTATTCCAATATTCACTATATCTTTTATCTCTTTCCCAGTAAATCCTTTGTGATTACCGTTAATTACATTTTCACAGAATGAATATAGTTTTTCTTTATTTTCATGTATTTCAGGGATTATATTTTCACCATCAACCATTATTTCCTCTGATTTTTCTGATCTTAGGGCAGTATGAAGGACAGATCGATTTTCAGTTTCATTGATTTTAGATCCTTTAAAATGATTATTAATTGCTTCTTTTAGTCCAAGTTCATTAGATAAATTTATTAACAAATCAATTGTTTTTGTTGTTATTTTATTTTTTGAAAAATCTATTAAAAAATTTCCCCATTCAATTTTTAAATCTTTAAATCTGTAAGGATTTTTATTAAAAAGTTCATAAATCTTTTCATTTGAAATTTTTTCAAAATGGATCTTTAGATCTTTCCAAGATTTTGATAATGTAGGATTGATTTTTTTTAGGGACATAAAGTTTGTAATAAGTGATTTTTTCTAATTATAGACTATGCAATTTAACTGATTTTTGATAGGTTTCACATAAGTTAAAAATTTATTTTTTAAAGATTTTGAGATTGGCTTGGCTTCTGGGAGCTTTTGTTTAAACGGATCTACTTGACGTCCATTTTTCCAAAATCGATAGCATACATGTGGGCCAGAGGTATACCCTGTCATCCCCACCCAACCAATTACATCACCTTGTTTAACGTATTGACCTACTTTTACTTTTCTTCTTCTCATGTGAAGATATTGAGTGCTATATTTGTTATTGTGTTTTATGGTTACATAATTACCATTTCCTTTTGAATAACTCGATTTTACAACAGTTCCATTAGCAGTGGTCATTATTTGAGTACCAACTGCTGCTGCAAAATCCGTTCCCTTATGAGGTTTAACTCTTCCATAAAAAGAAATTCTTCTTTTTAAATTATATCTAGATGAAACTCTACCAAATGAAACAGGGGCTTTTAGAAAAGCTCTCCTCAAATTTTTAGCATACTGATCGAAATAATCAATTATTCCTTTAGTGCTATCAGTTTGGAATTCATATGCTTCTATGATTTGTCCTTTATGTTCAAAAGAAGCGGCTTTAATTTTTTTAATCCCTATTGAAATAGTGTCATCAACAAATTTTTCAGTATAAATTATTTTAAAACGATCACCTTTTTGTAGCCTAAAAAAATCTATGGTCCAGGCATAGATATCGGAAAGATAATAAGTCAAAGCTTCATTGTATCCATTATCAAGCATAGTTTGGTAGAGAGAACTTTCTATTTTACCCGAGGCTTCCATTTGAACTGTTCTAACAGGCTTATTTTTTTTTAATCCATAAATACTATCTCTTAATTGAACAATTGTATAGCCTTGAATATCTTTTTGATAAATAAAAATCTTAGGAGCTTTTATACTATCTTTTGAAAATAGTAGAGTATAAGGTTTACCAATTTGAAGTTTTTTTACAGAAACTTGTGTTTTTATTTTTTGCAATATTTTGTGTACTTCAGGGTAATCTATAAAGTTTTCTTCTAAAATAGATCCAAAAGTATCACCGCGTTTGATTTTCTTTTTTTTAACAATAAAATCATTTAAATTAAATCCATATTTCATATTTGGAGGTAAATCAATAATTTTATCTTTAATGACTTTATTTTCGAGTTTATCAGATTTCTTACAAGAGGATATAGATTGAAAAAGAACTGATAAAATTAAAAATGTAATTAAAAATTTAAAATTATTCATCCCTTAATTGTATATTAAATGGATTATTAAGGTTTTTAAAATTTTCAAGATCACATTTTATTGATCCAACTGCTAAGTCAGCTTGAAGTCTTACAGGCAGCTTATTTTTATCATTGGATATCCATAGAGTAACACTTTCTTGTTCTCTAAATACTCTTCCGCTTTAGACGTAAGGTCTAAATTTAAGACACTCAAGCAGCTTATTTTTATCATTGGATATCCATAGATTAACACTTTCTTGTTCTTTAAATACTCTTCCGCTTTGGACGTAAGGTCTAAATTTAAGACACTCAACATCTCCAAATTTAGTTTCTAAAATTTCTTTACCTAAAAATTTAAGTTTAAATAAATAATTTTCATTGTCAAAGAACATATTCAAACCAATGGTTTGATTAATTTTTATTTTAGATGTATCATAAAAACTCCTTAAATAATAATACGCGGAAATTAAGTCTTGTACATTTTTTTTAATGGGATAATCATTTTTAGTATTATTTTTTTTATCATGTACTCTTGCTATACTTTTTTCATGATTGAAAAAAATCTCATTGTTTTTAGTATATCCTCCTTCATTTATATTTCTTATAAACCGGTACGGGAGTCCATTTTTTTGATCAAAAAAACTTTCATAATAGTCTTCAACTTTAAAAAATAACCTTGCTAGACCCACTGTTTTCCCATACCCTTGAGCATGGAATACAGGTCTAGAGTTTATAGTGTCTGCGTCTATCTTCAAAGAAATATAACTGGTATTAAAAACACCATAATAAACTCTAAATTCAAACCATTCTCCATTTTTGAAAGCGTTTAAACTTATTTGGTTTTCAGGAATAGAATCAGAAATAATTTTTTGACTGAAAAGGTCAGAAAAGCTTAAAACAAAGCATAATAACAATATTAGATATTTAAAACGCATAAGCTTCAATACAAAGATAAAAGAATTTTACATTTTTTTAATTAAATATATGTTATAAAACTATTAATGATTTAGTCAATATTTTTTAATGTGTTAAAAAGTTTATTTCCTCTTTTTGGGCCTAGAATAATTGAGATTTCACTAAGTGAGGCAGCTTTAATTCGCTTAAAAGATCTGAAATGATTTAGTAATAAGATCTTATTCCTAGCGCCAATACCTTTAATATTATCAAGTTTTGAATTTAAAGCGTTTTTACTCCTTTTATTTTTATGAAATGCAAGGCTAAACCTATGTGCTTCATTCCTTAAATGTTGAATTATTTTTAGTGATTCAGATCTTTTATCAAGATATATAGGGGTAGGATCACCTGGGAAAAAGATTTCTTCTAAACGTTTTGCAATCCCAATTACAGAAATTTTATTTTTCAATTTAAGTTTTTCTAGGCTCTTCATGGTAGATGAAATTTGTCCTTTTCCACCATCAATTATTATTAATTGCGGTAATTCACAATTTTCATCAACAAGTCTTTTATATCTTCTAAAAACGACTTCCTCCATAGAAGCAAAATCATCAGGCCCTTTTACATTTTTGATATTATAATGCCTATAATCTTTTTTACTTGGCTTACCATTTTTAAACACAACACAAGCAGCTACTGGATTTGATCCTTGTAAATTAGAGTTATCAAAACATTCAATTAATCTTGGTTCTTGGACTAATTTAAGATCAGTTTTTATCTGATTCATTATTCTTGAGGTGTGTCTTTCGGGATCTATGATTTGGATTTGTTTGAATTTTTCCATCCTAAAATACTTTGCATTTCTTTCAGAAAGGTTTAAAAGGTTTTTTTTATCACCTGATTTTGGAACAGTTACTTTTATGTTTAAACCTAGATTAATTTTAAAAGGTAGATAAATTTCTTTTGAGTTAGAATTAAATAATTGTCTTAATTCAACTATTGCAAGCGATAGTAATTCTTTATCTGTTTCATCTAATCTTTTTTTGATTTCAATTGTACGTGACCTAATTATTGAACCAAAGGCTACTTGAAAAAAATTAATATATCCATAGTTTTCGTCAGTTATTATAGAAAAAACATCAACATTTGTGATTTTTGAACTAACTACGGTAGATTTTGATTGATAATTTTTTAAGGAATCTAATTTCTCTTTTATTTTTTGGGCTTCTTCAAATTCCATTTTCATAGAATGACTTTTCATTAGATTATTAAGTTTTTCAATGGAGGGTTTAAAGTTCCCATTAATAAGATTCTTAATAGAAATTTTATTTTCCTCGTAAATTTGTTTCAACTTAGAATAATCATTGATTTTCATTAGGTGGTTTAGTTCGTGATTTAGAAATGGGTATATTTCTTTTATAAGATCTAAAAGAGTATAAACAGTTTTAACATTTGGGTATGGACCAAAATATATAGATCCATCTTTAACAACTTTTCTTGTAGGGAAAACCTTTGGGAAAGGATTTTTTTTTAAACAAATCCATGGGAAAGTTTTATCATCTTTGAGTAACACATTATACCTTGGTTTATATTTTTTTATTAAACTATTTTCTAATAATAAAGCATCCATTTCTGAATTGACTACTATATATTCAATTTTAAATATATTTTTTACTAAAATTCTGGTTTTATTATTGGTGTGGTTTTTATTAAAATATGATGAAACTCTTTTTTTAAGATTTTTTGCTTTTCCCACATAAATTATTTCTTTTTTATTATTATAAAATTGATAAACTCCTGGAGAGATTGTTAAAGATTTTAAAAAGACTTTGAAGTCATTCATTTTTTATTAATTCAAACTTGCAATTAATTTTCCTTGAACGAAAATAATTATTTTCTTTGTTACATCAATTCTGAAAAATGAACAAATTAGTTTTAAGAAAAAAATATCAAAAGTTAAGGAGAAATTTTTCTGAAAATTTTATACAAGAAAAAAGTATATCAATTGCCAATAAATGTTTAGAATTACCAATTTGGGGCAAAAAATATTTTCACCTGTTTATTTCATCAAAAAAATTAAATGAGGTTGAAACTAAATATTTATTATCAATTCTTTATGGGAAAGACAAACTTGTTATAATTCCAAAAATTAAAAAAGGAGGAGATAGTTTAGAGAGTTTTCTTTTGACTGATGAAACAAAATTAAAAATTAGTAAACTTGGAATACCTGAACCAATAGATGGAATTATTTTTAATCCAAAAAAAATCGATGTTGTTTTTGTCCCATTACTAGCCTTTGACCTTGAGGGGAATAGAGTTGGATATGGGAAAGGCTATTATGACAGGTTTTTAAAAAACTGCACTTCTGAATGTATCAAGATTGGAGTGTCATTTTTTCCACCAGAAAAAAAAATTAATAACGACACATTAGATGTAAATTTAAACTATTGTGTTACTCCAGATAAAATTTATTCTTTTAGTTAAAAAGTTTCTTATTGAAAAAAAGAAGAATTCCTACTCCAGTGCTTATAGAAGTGTCGGCTATATTAAATACATACTTAAAGAAAGTGAAATTATTTCCTCCTATGTAAGGAATCCAATTAGGCCATTCCCAACTAACAAGGGGAAATTGAAGCATATCAACAACATGGCCAAAAAGGAAAGGAGCATACCCTTTTTCAGGAAAAATTTCTGCAATTTGTCCATAGCTATGAGTAAATATAACCCCATAAAATATAGAATCAATTATATTACCAATTGCCCCAGCTAGAATTAATGATAAAGCCAAAACTTTAAGGCTTGAAGAGTTTGATTTTATTGTTTTAATAAGCCAATTACTGATGAAGAAAATAGCAACAACTCTTAAAAGAGTTAAAAATAATTTACCATTTTCTTCTGATATAAATGGAATGAAATCATTAAA
>ERZ802830.4444-NODE-4444-length-11260-cov-6.39938_pt1 | contig 11260 bp, 9 predicted proteins | sample MGYA00345654_ERZ802830 | MGnify/ENA primary metagenome ERZ802830 (study PRJEB30503, sample SAMEA104212375) | marine metagenome | biome: Westerlies Biome; feature: [SRF] surface water layer (ENVO:00010504) within the epipelagic zone...; material: water...
CTATGTTATTTTTTGAATTAACCTCTGCCATGGAATATATAATATTTTGTGCTGTAACATCCTTAGCACAAAAAACAACTTCATTTACTTTATTAATATTCACAAATTCGTTAAGTTGAGATAAATTACCATGAAACCTTTCCTTATCTGAATTAATATCAGGTGAAATTTTAAAAATATTTTTTGTTTTAAGTTTATCAATAGACATTAATTTTTCTGCTCTTAGAATCTCATTTGTAGAACCCACTAAAGCAATATTTTTATTGCCTTCTATAAAGTTGGAGAATAAGCCAATTTTTAAAAATTTGAATGTTGACCTTGTAAATGCGCTAGTAATAAAACAAATCACACTTGAAACTAAAATTATTGCTCTAGAAAATTGAATGGATTTAGGAAGTAAGGCATAAAGAGATAAAATAATTAATAGTCCTAAAAAATTCCCTTTAATTAAATTTAAATATTTAATGGGTGGGTTTTGATTACCAAAAATACTATTACAAATAGCCCAGATTAAACCGTAAATTGGAATCAAATATTTGATGGTGTCCTCCGGAAATGAAATTTCAGTAAATTTTTGATAAAAAATAGAAACTCCAAAAATGAAACCACTAAAGAAAATAAAATCCATTAATGGCAGAATCCATCTTTTAATAAGTCTTTGAATTACAGCTATGGAAGCTCTTAAATAAATAGCAATATTTATAAGCTTAGAAAATGTTTTAACGTGTTGTTTAGAAAAATGTTTTTCTGCAAAAATGACCATTGCCCTGTAGAAAATAAAAACATAATTAATAGAACTTTTTTTAGTGCTTTCCCCTTTATAATGAATAATTTTAGTTTTGGAAAAGTAATAATTTTCATAACCTGCTTTTTTAATTCTATAGGATAAATCAATGTCTTCACCATACATGAAAAAAGTTTCGTCTAATAGTCCAACATTATCTAAGACTTTTCTTCTTATTAACATAAATGCACCAGAAAGCACATCAACTTTATGATTTTCATTCATAGAAAGATACCCTAAATGATATTTCCCGAAAACTCTTGAACTTGGGAATAAGGTTGCCAGACCAAATATTTTATAAAAAGCAACACTGGGAGTAGGTAATCCTCTTTTAGATTCAGGAAGAAATCTTCCGTTTCCATCATACATCTTAACTCCTAAAGCACCTGCATCTTGATGACTGTCAAAAAACTCTAAGCATTTTACCAAAGTATCTTCTTGAACTACGGTATCAGGATTTAACAATAAAATATTTTCCCCTTTAGCTATTTTAATTCCCTGATTATTTGCTACAGAAAAGCCAGTATTTTTTTTATTAGAGATTAATACAACATCTTTAAATTTTTCATTAATAAGAGGTAAAGAGCCATCAACAGAATTATTATCTACAACAATAATTTCTCCCTCAATACCATTTAACGCTTTTTTCACCGAGATTATGCACTGCTCTAAAAAATGCTTTACATTATAATTTACTATGATAATGGATAATTCCAATTATGAATTTTAGATATTATTTTTATAAACGGACCTGTCTAATAAAGATTTACCAAGAGTTAATTCATCAATATACTCTAATTGATTTCCAACTCCAATTCCGCGAGAAATTAAAGTGATATTTACATCAACTTCATGAAGTTTTCTATATATATAAAAGTTAGTGGTATCTCCTTCCATTGTGGCAGGGAGTGCTAAAATAATTTCCTGAGTTTTTTCTTTTATGATTCTTTCTTTAAGCTGATTTATTTTTAAGTCATTTGGACCAATTCCATCCATAGGTGAAATCACTCCACCAAGAACGTGATACTTTCCATAAAATTGTTGGGTGCTTTCAATGGCTAATAAATCTCTAACGTCTTGAACTACACAAATTAATTCGTCAGATCTAGATGTATTGCTACAGATTTCACACAGATTTTTTTCAGTTATATGAAAGCATTTTTCACAAAAATTTAAATGTTCTTTTAAGTTTTCAAATGATTCAGTAAAGTCTTTAACTTCTTTTTCACTTTGATCGAGTAAGTGAAGTACCAATCTTAATGCAGATCTTTTCCCTATTCCTGGAAGAGATGACATCTGATCAACAGCGTCATTTAATAATTTAGATTTAAAATCCATTATGCTAAATTAAAAATGCTACTTCAAATAACAATTTTATTAACGATAATGATTGAATAGTTTGCAGATCTTTTCATTAATTAACTCGCTTCAATTTTTACATTAGTGTTATATTTTATAATATGACTATTCTATTAGTATCTTCTGTATTAATTATCTATTTTTTAGTCCTATTACTTATATCTTTTTTGACCTCAAAGTCAGATTCTAACGAATCTTTTTTTATTGGAGATAGAAAGTCTCCATGGTATGTTGTTGCCTTTGGAATGATTGGGGCTTCTTTATCTGGAATAACATTTATTTCTATTCCAGGATCTGTAGCTAAATTTTCCAACGAATTGGGATTAGTGCCCTCAGACCAATTTAGTTATATGCAAATGGTTTTTGGATATTTTTTTGGATATATCATAGTTGCATTTGTGCTACTTCCAATTTATTATAAAATCAATTTAACGTCAATTTATGGTTACTTGAAAGAGAGATTTGGAAACTGGAGTTATAAAACAGGATCTGCTTTCTTTTTACTTTCTCGGCTTATTGGAGCATCCATTAGATTATTGTTAGTATCGAGTGTTCTTCAACTTATACTATTTGATGAAATTGGTATTCCATTTGAATTAACGGTGGTTACATCAGTATTATTAATTTGGATTTACACTAATAGAGGCGGAATAAAAACAATTATTTGGACAGATACCCTACAGACATTTTTCATGTTAGCAGCAGTTATTACTACTGTTTATCTAATTGGAAATAATTTAAATCTTAAAGAAAAGACTGGTTTTATAAACGAAATAAATCAAAGTGGATTTTCTAAAATATTTTATTTTGAAAATTGGCATGATTCTAATTATTTCTGGAAGCATTTTTTAGGAGGGATATTCATCACAATAGGTATGACAGGACTAGATCAGGATATGATGCAAAAGAATTTAAGTTGTAAAAATTTAAAATCAGCTCAACTAAATATGGTCAGTTTTGCTGGAGTATTAATTATTGTAAATCTTATTTTTTTGGTTCTTGGGGCCTTGTTATTTATGTATTTTGAGCAAACAGGTATCGGATCTAACGTTCTAAAAATTTCAAATCCAAGAACAGATTTATTATTTGCTGATATTGCCAAAAATGGATCTCTCGGTGTTTCTGTTGGAGTTCTATTTCTTTTAGGATTAATTGCTGCTGCCTATAGTAGTGCCGATTCCGCCCTAACTTCTTTAACAACATCTTTCTCCATTGATTTTTTAAATGTTGAGACAAAACCGATAGATAAACAACCAAAAATTAGAAAAGCAGCTCACCTAATGATGTCTTTAATACTTATTTTAATTATTATTTTTCTAAGAAGATTTTCAGATGATTCAGCTATTTGGATGTTAATCAAATTAGCTGGTTTTACTTATGGACCACTTATTGGGTTGTTCTTCTTTGGGATATTAACTAAAAGAAATTTGATTGATAAGTTGGTTCCATTAGTTTCTGTTGTTGTTCCATTTATCATTGCTATAATTTGGTATGAACATGGTAAGGGAAATGTACAGTGGTTAGGCACTTACGAGTTTGGAGCAGAACTTATAATTTACAATTCTTTGCTCTCTTTTGGATCACTTTTTTTGATAAGTAAATCTAAAAGCTAATTATTTTATCTGATTCATTGATTATATCATATAGATCAGACATGGAGGAAATAGGACAAAGTTCAGTACTTTCTTGACTTCTAATTTTCAAACAAGTACCGCAAGCATAAATGGTACCACTATTTTTCAAAAATTTTTCTAATAATTCTTTGATGTTATATTGATTTGTTGAAAGTGATGCTGCTTCAACTCCTTTAGCCATTAAAAACAATTTTACATGATCTCCTTTATTTAAAGAAAAATTAGCTAATCTACATGCATTCCAGACTGTTTCTGGATGATCAGAATATATAACCACTCCCAATTTCATAAGGAATTAATTAAGCATTGGCCAATTCAGGATTTTTGATTTTGTTTTGGGGTTCATTTTTGTGTTTGATAGAATAATTGATAAAATCCCAAAGTTGTATTCTTTCTTTTAAAGCTTTTTTACTAACATTAGTAACTTCCTCCCATTTTTTAGAATCATTCTTACACAAACCAATAATCATTTCATGTGCCAACGGTCCGTGTTCATCTCCGTCTAAATCTATATGTCTTTGTAAATAATAGTTGATTTTATCAAGCGATACTTTATTCGATTTTTCAGTTTGTTCAATGATTTCTATAAACATATCTGGAATTATCTCCTCCCTTCCAAAGGTAAAAGCTGCAGCTATTTCATGGGATTTCCAGCCCTCAATAGTTTTGAAAGAAAAATTTAAAAATGATTTTATAGAAGAATCTAAATTAGCTTTTTTAATATGATTATCGATGGTGCCTAAGTCTTTAATTCCTCTGATAAAATGATCAATAGGTTCTGTCTCAGCTTCAATTTCTTCCATGGCTTCTAAGTACATTTCGAAATGGCTTTTTGGGGAACCATTATAATTTAAATCAGATTCTTCATCTACGATAATTTGGTTAATTAACCTTGCAGACCTAGAATCTATATTAGGTGTCCATGGAACTTTAGTACATGTTAGAAGATTTTGTAAGGCTTTTAGTAATGACATAAAATCCCATACAGCATAAACATGAGATTCCATGAAAATCTTAATATCTTCTATAGATTTTAGTGATTGATATAACTCATGGTTTTTTAATTCGTCTCTTAATGGTTGAATTTCATCAATGACATTTTTAATGTTTTGATTCATTATTTTTTACTTAAATGTTGGTTTATTCTTTTTACAATACCTGGTCCGGAATATATAAATCCAGTGTAAAGTTGAATTAAATCTGCGCCCGCTTTTATTTTGTCTAACGCATCTTTAGGTGACATAATGCCTCCAACTCCAATTATAGGGATACTTTTTTGTGTTTTCTCTGAAATATATTTTATGACCTCGTTAGATTGATCTTTTAGTGGAAATCCACTTAAACCTCCGTTTCCTATTTTTTCTATTTCATTAGAATCGGTTTTTAATTGATTTCTTTTAGTTGTTGTATTTGTAGCAATAATCCCATCTAATTTTTCTTTTTTAATGAGTTCAATAGTTTGATCTAATTGTGATCGATTTAAGTCTGGAGAAATTTTAATAAGAATAGGCTTTCTTTTTTTTTGACTGGCATTAATTTTATTCAACTCTGGAACTAATTTTTTCAAAAACTCAACATCTTGAAGCTTGGTAAAATTACTCACATTGGGACAACTAACATTTAGTGCAAAGTAATCTACATAGGGGTGTAATTTTTTAAAATTTTCAATATAGTCTTGTTCTGCATTTTCATTTTTGGTAGCGCTGTTTTTACCAATATTTCCACCTATAATTACTTTAGAATTATTATTTTTCAATCTTTGGACAATAACATCAACTCCATCATTATTAATTCCAAGTCTGTTAATAATAGCTTCATCTTTTTTAAGTCTAAAAAGTCTTTTTTTTGGGTTTCCTATTTGTGATTTGGGAGTTACTGTACCAACTTCAATAAAACTAAACCCAAATGATGAAAGTTCTGTAATATATTTTCCATTTTTATCAAATCCTGCCGCCAATCCTACAGGGTTTTTAAACTTAATCCCAAATAATTCTTTTTCAATATTGTGACCACTATATTGGTAAAAAAATCTAATGATTGATTTTATAAAAGGAATTTTACAAATTAATTTAAGAAGGTTTAGAGTAAAGTAATGTACCCATTCTGGATCAAAAGCAAAAAATATAGGCCTTATTATAAATTTGTACACAATTCAAAATTACTAATTCTCAAAGTATTAATTAAAATCTGTTTAGTATTTTAAGAATTTTCTTCTAATTGAAATTTTAGATATTTAAGACCAGCTCTAACTGAATTATATGCCTTTTCTTCGGCTAAAGTATTAGGAATGACCTTAAATTCTTCAAATTGTTGAAAGATATGGTCTTTGACGCCCACCAAAATTACTTCCACATTTTTTGCTTTAAAGTTTTTAATAACCTCTTCTAGCACATAGGTCCCAGAGGCATCTATATAAGGAACTTGAGACATATTAATTATTACAGCATCTTTCCCTATTATTGCTTCGGCTTGTTCTTTGAATTGGTCAGAAAAACCGTAAAAAAGAGGCCCATCTAATTCGTAAACCATAATTCTATTTTTTATAGATTCTGGTATTTTTAATTTTTTCTCTATTTCGTTTATGTCTCCAGATTTACTTTGTTGATCAACTATTTCACCCATTCTCTGCATAAAGAAGAAAGAAGAGAGGACCATTCCTATACCTACAGCCACTAATAAATCCACAAAAACAGTTAGGACAACAACCAGAAGTAGAACAAGTGAATCGCTATTTTTCAAACTGAAAAGTTTTTTCATTCCTTTAAAATCTATGATTCCGATTCCGACTGAAATCAATAGGGCAGATAGTACTGGCTTTGGAACATCTTTCAAATAAGGTCCTAGTCCTAATAAAACAATTAAGAGAAATATGGCTTTAAAAATACCACTCATATTCGTCTTTCCATTAGAATTAATATTGGCAACTGTTCCAGTAGTAGATCCAGCACCAGGAAGGCCACCAAATAATGCTGCTACAAAATTTCCAATTCCCTGACCAATCAGTTCTCTATTTCCATTGTGTTTAGTTTTAGTTAAATTATCAGCTACAACAGATGTCAGTAGGGTGTCAATAGTTCCCAATCCAGCTAATGTTAAACCGCTCACGATTGCAACACTAAATTCATCAAATGATAAGTTCAGAAAGTCACCAAATGGAAGAACGATACTAGGAATAGCGTTAGGAATTTCTCCTATAGTTGAATAATCCCAATGCCAACCCCACTCTTTTTTAAAAGTAAATGAAATTAATGTCCCAATAATTAATGACAACAACCCAGCTGGAATTTTTTTAGAAATTTTTGGAATAAAATAAATAAAAACTAACGTTAAACTCCCAAGAATAATTGAGCTCCAATGATATTCTATAATTGGAGTATGTAAATCCATAATGATATCTAAAATACCACCTTGACGTTCACCAACTAAAAAAGTATGCCATTGAGTTAGAATAATTATTACTCCTATTCCACCCATAAATCCTGATAGTACCGGATAGGAAATATATTTGACATATTGAGCCACACGAATAAGTCCAAATAATATTTGAAAAATACCTCCCAGAGCAAATGATAAAATTATAAGAGGAAGTGCTTTTGAAGGGTCATCTGCAAATCCTGCATTGGCTATAATTGTGGCTGCGACAATAGTCATTGGACCTGTTGGATCGCTAATTAAAGTTTTAGTTCCTGCAACTATAGAAGCAACAAGAGCTAACAAAATAGCTGTATAAAGACCAGCCTGAGGTCCTAAGCCACTTTGTAAGCCAAATGCTAATCCCATGGGCAGAGCAATAATTGCTGCTGTAAGGCCCCCAGTAAAATCGCCTTTAATAGACTTGGTTGTAAAACTACCTGTAATGCTTTTGATATTTTTAAAATCCATCTAAATAATGTTATTCTGCAAAATAGTGAAAAATATAGATGTTATATAATATGCTGTTATTAATGTGTAATTTTGAAGTAATTATTTTAGCATGATCAAATCAAAAAAAGTGGTAGTAGTAATGCCAGCTTACAATGCATATAATACATTGGAAAAAACATATAATGAAGTTCCATTTTCTATTGTTGATGATGTTATATTGGTAGATGATTATGGCTCAGACAATACATTTGAGTTAGCAAATAAACTTGGAATAAAACATGTTATAAGGCATGAGTATAATAAAGGATATGGTGGAAATCAAAAAACATGTTACAATAAAGCTTTGGATTTAAAAGCGGATATAATTGTGATGCTTCATCCAGATTATCAATATACTCCTAAACTTATTGAAAGTATGTGCTCTATCATAGCTAACGAATTATATCCTGTAGTATTAGGTTCTCGAATTCTCGGTAAAGGAGCTTTAAAAGGAGGAATGCCAATTTATAAGTATGTAGCTAATAGAATGCTTACGCTATTTCAAAATATCTTAATGAATCAAAAACTTTCAGAGTATCATACAGGATTTAGAGCATTCTCAGTAGATGTGCTAAATGACATCGATTATAATAAAAACTCTGATGATTTTATTTTTGATAATCAAATGTTAGCTCAAATTATATTCAGAGGATATGAGATAGGTGAAATTACTTGTCCAACAAAGTATTTTCAGGACGCGTCTTCTATTAATTTTCAAAGAAGTTCTATTTATGGTATAGGAGTAATAATGACATCAGTAAAATATTTTTTAACTAAAATAGGGGTCATCAATTGGAAAATCTTAAAATGAATCTAAGCTTAAAAGACAACCTAAAAAGCTCTTTTTGGGTCTTGTGGATATTAATTATGTTTTTTGGATTTGGATTATTACTTATTATTGGAAATTACGAATTTTCAATTCTCGTAAATTCATGGCATAAAGATAGTTTAGACTTTTTATTCCAAAATTTAACCTATTTAGGGGATGGTATTTTTGTTTTTTTGGTTGCATTGTTATTCATATTTTTTAAAAAAAAATTAGCATTATTAACTTTATCTTCATTATCAATTACTACCATAATAGTACAATTTTTAAAACGTATAATTTTTAAAGAGCAACTGCGACCAAGTAAGATTTTTCATGATCTAATTCAAAATGGTTCTTGGAATACCATCGAAGGACTAAATTTATATGAAAAGTTTTCTTTTCCTAGTGGACATACAGCACTAGTATTTTGTTTATGTATTACACTTTCTCTATACATCAAAAGAAATAATTGGTCATTATTTTTTATTACCATTGCATTTTTAGTTGGTTTCTCAAGAATATATTTAACGCAGCATTTTTTAATAGATGTTTTATATGGGGCTTTAATTGGGTCCATAACAGCATTGCTCACTTATACATACCTTGAAAAACTCCTATCAAAAATATCGTTTATAAAAAACAAAGATGAAAAAGGTTGACTATAAGCCATTTCTTTTTTTTTCAATCTATACTATAATTCTGGTATTTCCATCTGTCGGGTGTTTTAACTTATTTGATTGGGATGAAATAAATTTTGCAGAGTCATCCAGAGAAATGATTGTTTCTAACAATTTTTTTCAGGTCATGATTAATTTTGAGCCATTCCATGAAAAGCCTCCATTTTACTTTTGGTTACAAGTAATTTCCATGAAAATATTTGGAGTTAGCAGTTTTTCTGCAAGACTCCCTAACGCTGTACTTTGTATTATATTTCCTGTAATATTATTCAATATTGGTTCAAGATTAAAAAATAAAACTTTAGGGTGGATTTGGTCACTAATTTTTTTAGGTGGATTATTACCAAATCTATACTTCAGAACTGGAATTATTGATCCATATTTTAATTTATTTATTTTTATTTCTATTTATTTTTTCTTCCAATCAGTATCAACCAGTAAAGTCAAAAATATTTTTTTATCTGGATTGTTCTCGGGGCTCGCTATTTTAACTAAGGGTCCTGTAGGATTATTGATAGTCCTTTTGTCATGTTCTATCTATTCTTTTTCAGCGAGAGAAAAAATTAGTTGGAAAAAAATTTTCATTTTCATTTTTACAGTCATTATTGTATCCTCTCCATGGTATATGATAGAGCTTATTAATAAGGGACCATGGTTTTTAATAGAATTTATTAAATATCAAATTGAATTGTTTTCAAAGCCAGTTGCTGGGCATCAACAACCAGTTTTCTATCATTTTGTAGTTGTATTATTTGGATGTGTTCCCTTTTCTCTTTTTGCTTTAAGAAATATTTTTAAAGATTCTAAATCAGATTTGAGATTTGAAAAAATGATGAGAATTTGTTTTTGGACTGTTTTAATTCTCTTTACTATCGTCAGAACAAAAATTGTTCATTATTCATCCATGGCTTATGTTCCTTTATCTTTCCTTGGATCTATAGAAATTTATAAAATAATAAAGGGTAAAAGGTTCAGTAAGAGAATTAAACTATTTCTTTTTTTATTAAGTTCTTTTATATCTACTATATTATCCCTTTTTATTTATTTATTAATTTACCAAAAAGATATTATCATGATTATAAGTGATGATATTCAACTTAGGACATTACTGAACTTAAATCTTTTATGGCAAGGCTGGGAGTGGGCTATTCCTTTGATAATAGTTTTTGCTAGTTTACTTTGGTTCATAAAATTTAAATTTCATCCTTTGAAATATTTGGCCATATATTCTATACTAATTGGATTATCATTTTCATTAATATCTTTTTTCATTATTCCTAAAATAGAATTTGCTATTCAGGGAACTGCAGTTGCTTTTTATGAAGATATTTCAAAGGAAAAAAAGTATTTAACAACTGTAGGTTTTAAAAGTTATGCTCCTTACTTTTACTCTGAAGTTGATCACTTAAATAAAGTAGATAAGTTATACCAAAAGAAATCAGATATTCTTAAAAAGTATTTTTCATCAAGTTCATTAAATGATCTTAACAGATTACAAAAAAATAAATTTAATGGGCATGTTTTAAGTTGGTTAATTCACGGAGATGTAGATAGAACAGTTTATTTTGTTTCTAAAAAAAGTAAACCAATTTTATTATTACAAAATGCTAAAAACTTAGAATTAATTAAAGATCAAGCTGGTTATCAATTTTATAAAAGAGAATTAAAATGAATGTAAGAGAATTAAGTCCAAAGGAAGTCTGGAATAATTTTGAAGATTTAAATGCTGTTCCTAGACCTTCTAAAAAAGAAGAAAGAGTCATTAATTTTATGAAGAACTTTGGGTTAGATCACGAACTTTCAACCTATGTGGATGCAAGCGGAAACGTTATTATTAAAAAGCCTGCATCCATCGGAATGGAAAATAGAAAAACTGTAATTCTGCAAAGCCATTTGGATATGGTTCATCAAAAAAATGCAGCAACTAATTTTGATTTTAACACTCAAGGCATTCAGAGCTTAATTGATGGTGAATGGGTTACAGCTAATGGCACCACACTTGGGGCTGATAATGGAATGGGTGTAGCAAGCATCATGACTTTATTAGCAAGTAAAAATATTCAACATCCTGCTCTAGAAGCACTATTTACTATTG